>ENA-ORDP01000966-ORDP01000966.1-marine-sediment-metagenome-genome-assembly--contig:-NODE-966-length-16921-cov-2.746057_pt1 | contig 16921 bp, 13 predicted proteins | sample MGYA00248627_ERZ508539 | MGnify/ENA primary metagenome ERZ508539 (study PRJEB26208, sample SAMN05571518) | marine sediment metagenome | biome: deep sea; feature: Hydrothermal vent; material... | reverse complement strand
ACGTTTTTGAGTCACTGAATCATATAATCGCCTTTGGCAATACTGTTTATAGAGAAGGGAGTGGAGATTTTCCATACGCTCTTCTGGATCAAATATCTATATCGGCTAAAGACTAAAGAAAGCTGTGCTACTCAGTACTTCACCACTTGAGGAATGAATATGAATCATGAACAATACGGTCTATTGGGACTCTCATACAAAGGAACTCTATTATGGGGGCTTCTAGTATCATTGGTCGTTCTAACTTTCATATTCTCCTGTAACAGCAATAAGTTGGAAGATCCCATCAGGCCAAAGAAAAAGATCGAATCCATTGTCACTCAAGTAAAATATTATAAAAACTATCGGGTTGATGAAAAAGGACTGAGCCATTATACGGAGCCCATCAAAAAAGAAAAAGCCTTAACAAGCCTTCATTACAGACTTCATTACGATCAAAACAACCATGTCATCAAGGAAGAGGAATATGATGAAAAAGGACGTTTAAAACGCTATAGCAATATTAGTTATCAAAATGGAATGAAGTTTCATGAAGAGGTTTACACTGGATCCAACGATCTCATCTTCAGCCGATACTATGATAGCAAAGAGATTCTTGCAAAAGAAGAAAAGTACTCCCACGGGCAATTACTAAAGTACGTTGATTTTACTTATGACAAAAAAGGTTATAAAAAAAAAGAAAAACACTACAGATCGGATGAAGTCCTGGAACTATTTAAAACGTTTAAATATAATGACAAGAATCAATTAATCCAAGTCGATACTCACCTTCCACAGGGTAGGAAGTCCATTGTTCATCAATATGTTGTCTATCGTTACAATGATAAAGGTGTCAAGAAAAAAGAGAGGTATTATGCCCTAAGATACTCTCCCAATGGGAAATCCCAGAAATATCTACTTATAAAAGAAAATACATACACTCCAAAAGGAATCCAGGTGACTGTCATCCAATATGATCAGAACAGTAAGGTACTAAAGAAAGATAAATACTTGTATAATGCTCAAGGAGAGGAAATTAAACCGGTTGCCGAGAGATCAGGCGACACTGATGAAAACCTTAAATCCATTGAATCAAAGGGTTAAAGAGTGATAACAAAGGTCTGACAAATCAAATTAGAACAACCTATCAGCTATTATAAATGACTAATGCAATTTATTTTCTTAGACCCGTCACATTTTGCACTTCTAAATCGTCCTATTGTTAAACACATTTATAGGAGACTAAAATGGATACTAAAGAAGCCCTTAAAGGAATTAATGACTTTGAATCCCATTACAAATATGATGCGGATTACATGCGGGATTTATTGAAATATTCGCCAGGTGGTTTTGAGAAGTATAATGCTTTCCTGCCCATGGCGCAATATCGGGAAAAAGCTCCAGCGGACGTCTATTACGTCGCTAACATCGCTGCTATGAAAGTAGAGGACTGTGGGGCATGTCTCCAACTGAATATACGCTTTGCGTTGGAGAAGGGTGTTTCTAAAGACATCGTTAGAGGGGCTATTCGGGATGGAGAAGGCTTATCGGGAGACTTAAAAAAGGTCTATGACTTTGCAACGGCTGTTGCATCTAATAGTGAAGGGATTGAAGACCTCGCCAGTCAGATCGAGACGAAATATGGGAAAGAAGTCATGATGGAACTGGCTCTTTGTATAGCCTCTGCAAAGGTGTTCCCGGCATTGAGGAGGACTTTGGGTTATGCTAAAAGCTGTTCTCTCTATGAGTTTGAGGTCTAATCAAAGTGGATTCTGTTACAGAAAGCCAGGAAATAGAAAAGTATCGTTCCTTAATGGTTGGACTTGCTTATCGGCTGGTTGGATCGGTGGTTGAAGCGGAAGATATAGTCCAGGAAGCCTTCATTAAGTGGCTCCATACGGACAAAAATACAATCCGATCGCTGAAATCCTGGCTTTATACGGTAACAACAAGATTGGCATTGGATTATCTCAAGTCAGCGAAGGTAAAACGGGAGTCCTATATTGGCCCATGGCTCCCTGAGCCTTACATTCATGATAGTCGGTCCCCGGATTCTCTTTATGAAATGGATGAATCCATTTCAATGGCTTTATTGGTTGTTCTAGAACGCCTCACATTGTTAGAACGTGGAGCCTACATCCTGCACGACATCTTTAACTTTAACTATGTTGGAATCGCCGAAATATTGAATCAGTCCATTGAGAACTGTCGTCAACTTGTCTCACGGGCAAGAAAAAAGATAAAAACAACTAAGTCACCCTACAGTCCAAATCAAGAAGAGTATTTAGAACTTACCGATGCGTTTTTCCAGGCGATAAAAAAGGGCGACATGGACCAACTCATAGCAGTCCTATCCGATAAAGTAACGTTTCATGCTGATGGGGGCGGCAAAGCAGTCGCCGCTGACGATATTCTCAGTGGTACACAGGAGGTCGCCGAGTTTTTAATGAAGAAAATATCCCGACCTTTGAATGGAAAAGGCGCTACTTTAAAGAACGTCTGGTTTAATGGGTCACCGGGAGTCGTCCTGGCCTTTAAATCGAGGGCTGTAACGGCCTTTAACTTTGTTATAGAGGATAATAAAATACTAAAGATCCATGCCATGAGGAATCCAGATAAATTGTCACGTTTTGGGTAAAACGATAAATAGACTCATTTCTTGATATTCAAGGTCGTTTCGACAATATAGGGCCTTTTATGCTGAGCCTCATGATAGATACGAATCTGGATTTCAGCTAGAAGTCCCATCAGTACAAACTGGGCAGCTAATAAAAAAGCCATGATTGAAAACAAAAAAACGGGACTGTCAATTATATCCCTTTGATTGAATATCTGATTATATACCACATAGATAGCCCCAAGGAAGGACAGGAAAAAACCGATAAACCCTAAACTCCCAAAAAAGTAGATCGGTTTTGTGGAATAACGTCCCAAAAACTTGATGGTCACAAGGTCCAGGATCACTTTAAACGTCCTGGAAAGGCCATATTTACTAGTTCCCTTAGTTCTGGGATGATGTTTAACAGGGACTTCAGTGACTTTTGCCCCATACCAGGATGCGTAAATGGGAATAAAACGATGCATTTCCCCATAGAGGTTCACATTTTTGAGGATGTCTTTTCTGTAGGCCTTTAAGGAGCATCCGTAATCGTGGAGGGGGACTTTGCCAATATATGAAATCACCTTGTTTGCTATAATAGAAGGGAGTCTTCGGCTTATAGCCTTGTCCATACGTTTTTTCCGCCAGCCACTCACCACGTCATAGCCTTCTTCTATTTTGCTTATTAGCAGGGGGATATCCTCAGGATCGTTTTGCATATCGCCATCCATAGGGATAATCAAGTCATTTTGGGCATAATCAAAGCCAGCTTGCATCGCGGATGTCTGGCCTGAATTGAACTTGAACTTAACGACTTTTAATTTGCTATCCTTGGAAGCAATATCCATAATGATTTGATATGTTCCATCCAGACTCCCATCATCTATGAAAATGATCTCATAGGGAAGACCTATTTTATCAACTGTTTGTTTAATGGATTTATAAACTTCTTCAACGTTTTCTTCTTCGTTAAAAAAAGGGACAACAATAGAAAGACCTGTTACAGTATTATTCATTCAACTTTTCCCACATCTAGTCTCTTTTTCTTCTACGACGGTTTCGGCGATTTTTTTCTGTTTGTTCTTTAACCAGTCCTTTCATGAACTCATCTTCTGTTTCTCTGAGAGGACCTTGCTCATCGCGGTTACGGGAGGATTTCCTTCTACGTATGGGTTTATCAGTATTTTCCGGCGATCTGTAAAGATTCTTATAAAACTTTTCGTTGTCTTCATCTAATCGATCCTCATATTTTTCTTTGGCAAGCTCATCCCGTGCATATCGGGACATACGTGGTTTTTTCTTGTTCCCTTTAGGACGTTTTTTATCACTTTCTGAATAGGATTCTCTAAACTGAGCTTCATCCAATGCATCCTGTTCAGTCAACGGCCCTCTGGACTTTCTACGGGTGATGCGCTTGGAAAGTCGTTTTTCAGCCTCTTCGCTATCTTCTGATGAATCTTGAGTAAAGTTCATTTTGTAATACTCATCCAGACGCCTATTCTCATAGGTCCGTCTAGCCTGATCTCTATACATTTCTTTTTTCTTCCTGGACAATCTGCCAAAGTCTTTTCCATCCGCTTGGGCATATTCTGCGGCAATCTTTTCGGCACTTGTATCATCTTTTCTAATCTCATATTCATCACGTATTTTTTCAATCTCAGCAGCCGTATACGTTCTCTCATTAAAGATCCTACGTCCTCTATAGATAGGTGCCTTTAGCTTGCCATAGCCGGGTATTTTTTTAAAAACAAGCTTCTTGGAAAAGTATTTAGTGAAATCCCCTGAAATCTTGTATTTCCATTTCACCTGATTGCCATCTTTATATTTCCCTAAAAGTCTTACAAATACAGCATTCGCATTGGTGGCGGCCACCGTTCCACCATAGAGTCCGTCATGAATAAATCCTTCATTTACTCCTATATTAACGAGATAGAGTAAGTCATGATTCAACAAACGATCTCGTGAGGTTTTGGGATTCTTGTTGTATTCCTTTTCAGTACGACCAGTCATAGCGAGAAAGGATACATCTGTTGGGGATGACCCAGTCTTTCCGATCCCACCTCTCACGAATCGTTTTGCTGTACCGTAAAAAGTGTTTACATATCCGCCAAAAAAGGCCGCTTCTGCCGCCTCACGAGAAGCAATGGCAGTTTGCGTCCCTTTTTTCCCCAGATCAAGGTATAGGGAAGACCCATTGGGTTCAACCAATCGGATAATCGTACTCAAGGGCCGCGAAATCCCTTTATTGGCAATCACCGAATTGATTTGTGCAAAGCGGATACTGGAAATGGCGTGAGATCCCAGGACGTTCGTAAAATTAGGCTTAAACTTAAGCCACCATCTTTTCATTTTCTTCTTAAAACCGGCGGCTTCATTGAGGCTGTCGCTAAACTTTTTTAAGCCTACCTTTTCAGAAATCCTGACAAAAGTATTATTCTTGGACTGGACGAAATTATAAACATTATTCCTCCGGTCGAAGGTGTAGTAGCCATAATCGTCATCTTGATGTCTTTTCCAGTTATCAGGATTATAATCAAACTTTTTTAGTAATTTAATACTTGTTTTATCCTGTACTTTTTTTAAAATGTCAGTAATTGTTGTTTTTTGTACTTCCGTAAGACCTTTCTTAAGAAAATATGCTTTTTTATTATTATCTTTTGCATAGGATGTTAGGATAATTTGTTTATCCTTCTCTTTTGTAATTTTCTTCAACACGACCTTTTCAAAATGGACAATCTTTATAAACTTTGGCAAAGGAATATACTGAAAGGTTCTGGGTATGTCGTAATAGGTGTCGAAGAGGGTCCCCTTATCGTCAAGGTAGAGTAGAAGGGCAAACCATTTGAACACAGACCCGAAATGCCTGCTTCCTTCTACTGCCCAATTATAGAACTTGTTGGACTCCGTATGTTTGGAAGCAATCGCCACAATCTTATTAACAATTTCCCCCGTATCGATACGGTGAGTCTTGACTAAGATGGCGGCCCCCCCATAACGGGTATTGGTACTCGTTTTCTGTTGATCCGCTGGAATGTATTTAAAAACAAGTTTCGTACTACGTCTCAGTTCTTCGTCCAATATTTTTTGGGCTTCTTCATTAAAGTCCACTTCTACGTCAAGACCTACGTTAAGTCCCCACTCACCCACAAACTGGATAAGATCTTTCTTCGTTTGATCTGTGTAGCTTTGATATTCATTGATCGGTTGGGACGGGTTAAACAGAATATCTTTTTCGTCAAACTCCTTCATCGTCTTTTGGTATTGGGCTTTTGTGATGATAGGTTTGATAAACTCATTACCTTTCACAAACTGTTTTAAAGACGTTTTCATCTTTCGATTGGTAAATTCGTAAGATCGTCTTAAACGGGTAATAACGTCATAAACCGTCTCATGCCTCTCTTTGGATAGACGGATCGACTTCATGGGATGTCTCAAAAGGTATTTCTTTAATTGCTTCTCATTAGAAACATCAATTTTATGAGCCCTGAGCTCATTTCTAATCTCATGAAACCGGATATAGTCTTGTCCAATCTCGTTAGGGGAAAATGCAATCCGTGTAAGCCAGGCCAGTTCTTTAATAGAGCGGGTATCCGTTAGTTTAATATCTTCTAAAGAGTCCTTGTTAAGATAGTTTTTTATAATCCCCTTAACTCCGTAATTGTGATCTCTCCAGAAAGAAGCCGTGATAGATTGGACATACAAGTTCACATAAGAGTCCCGATCCTTCGTATAGGCACTCAGATAGATAGTCCCAAGAATCTGGACTAACTTGTCAAAGGGGGATTTCTTCTGCTGACCGATATACATTTCGTATATTTGCTCCATGATGCTGGCATTCCCTTTTTTTTCATGTTTCCATAAATAGTTAAAGGTTGCTTTAATCAGTCCTATGGGATCGATTCCACCCGCTTGAACATAATAGTAATCGTCTTCCACAAGGATAAATGCTTTTCGTATCATGGTGGGTATCTGGCTGGGGTCCACGACTTCTCTAGAGTTCGGTTTGTACTTTAAAATTTTGCTCTCGTAAAGTCTAATTCTTTCGTAAACGATTTCAGAGTTTTGATCTTGTGGTAAGATTTCTGTGGATGTAGGAAAATTACCAAACCGGACCAGGGATTTCCTAATAAAAGCTTTACCATTTCTTTTCCCATACAGTTCAAGAGTAAAGACTCTAGCCGTTTTATCCCTTAAGCTACTGATCTTTTTAACAATCTTTTTACGACTATCCCCATAAAATCTATATTTGGCAATACTTAAGATTCTCTTTTCTGTAGGTCTTAGAAGTTTATCGGATCCGCTTTTGTCTTTGTTTTTACGTAATTTCCTTTGGTTTACAAACTTATAATTTTCAGGACTATACATAAGATGGACTTCATTGATCTTGTACCCTCTAAAATCTTTAGAGAGAATCTTTGTAAAGTCAGGAAAATCCTTGTAATTTAACTTGTAATCTTTTGTTTTTACATGGGACCCAAATGTCCCAACGATTTCAATGATGAAATATTGACTCAACTGTCTTTTATATTGATTGACAAGTTTAATGATTTCATCACGTTTTTTCCCAACAATTCTCTTTTCATCAACCAGGTCATCCTTTTGCCTGATCGTTATACCGGATCCCAGGTCTTTTCTGAGAAAAGTTGCAATCTCAACAGTATTAGTGGGGGGGAAAATATGCAATCCCCCTGAAAAGGGTTTCAGGAGATGAGAAAAAAGAGGATATTTCGGCCTGGGGAGGCGGGAATTACGGACGCCAAAATACTTCTTAAGGTGTTCTGAGTGTTTTTCATAATAATGAACATAGGTTAATAGGTTATTATCCCGTAAATTAAATCGTTTGATTCGTTCTCGTTCTGAAAGCTTGTTTTCATTAATGTTTCTTTTAATATAGTAGGCTTTGGACGACTTGTACAAATCTATGATATCCCCTTCGACAGGTAGCATAACAATTTGCAAGGACACGGCAAATAAAATAATAATGTAAATGACAATATGACCCATTCGCATATTCACACGTCGTAATGGAACCAGGCAATTACTAAGTATCTTTTCCAACATAAGTTCCTCGAAAAAGTAGATTCACAGGATGGGTAAAAATTATAAGGACAGGTATAACATTTCATCAATATGATAACCCTATGCCCTGTAAAAGTCAAGATAGGATTATAATTTTGTGTGATTTATTTGTTCATGAGGATAATTTGAATACGACTTATATGCTTTTGACGGACTCACTCAGTTTTTTAGCCACAATGAACAAATCGTCATCCACAAAATGACTCCAGAAGGATGGCGGCTTTTTCTGTTCTATTCTCCTGGATGAGTTAAAATACAGGATTTTAAACTTCCCATTCACGACGAGTCTTTTCAAGTGAAAGATGCTGATAACATGAGCATATAAAGACTCCGGGACATTATCATTATAATAGCGTTCTCCGAAGTGGCGTTCAAGAAGGTTTTTGGCGAAGATTTTCTTTAGGAAATAACGGACAGACCGTTTAACCCATCTCCAGCCCCAGCGATTAAAGGGAAGTCCTGAGTGAGCCGTTAAAATCAGAATACCATTCTTTTTAAGGACTCTGTGAATCTCATGGATCGCCTGTTTTTTCCCTTGAATCCCAGGAACATGTTCTATACCATTAAATGAGAAAAGTACCCCATCAAATCGTTGATCGAGAAACCTTAAGTTCTGGCAATCCATCACTTCATAGGATAAATGGCCCACAGAATGATTGGCTATACGCTCTTTTGCCCTATGAATCATAGCGGGAGTTATATCGATGGCCTTGACCTCAAAGCCTTTAAGGGCCAGGGGTATGGACGTTCGGCCTGCTCCACAGCCAATATCCAATATCGCTTTACACCCTTTGAAGTACTTATGGATCACTAGGGATTCACTTTTCCACAAACCAATCTGTGAATATCTATCAATAACAGGGTCTTGGGAATAGCCTTGAATGACCAGCTTTTTTCTAAAGTCCATTGTATAACAAACTGATTTTAATTGCCAGATAATCTGTACCCTGTAGAAACGCGATTAATCGCGTTTCTACAGGGCTGACAATCTGTAAACTTAATCTATATCGAATAGTCTTCATATCATTCTGAATGGTGTGAGAACCTTTAGAATGAAGTCAATACACGGGATTTATGAAGCTTTGGAGTGAGTCGCCTGGGATAAGTAGCTTTCAAAGGTCGTTTTCAGAAAACGCCCTCTGTTCTTCTGTGTGAGCGAGGCCGATTCGTATTCTTTCATACGGCCTTCGATGCTTTGGATAGCCCGATGAATGGTTTCTTTATTATCATGGGATTTCTGAAGATGTTTGTGTAGATTTTGAAGCACTCCGTTGTAGTACAAGTAACTGATATGTTCCATACGCCCTTCCCTGGTAGCTGATTTGGTCGATTCTGTTGTTTATAATTCGGTCGAAACTTTTATTCGATAAGATAATTTTCTACTCTCTTCATTTTTCTGTTTGTCTATTGCCATTGATCTAGAACGTCTATCTTAGAAAGATAATCTCAGGCTTTGGAAATAGCATTTAGCCTTTTCTTGCTTACTCAGAAGCTTCCTAAGGCTTACTCACTTTTTATTCTTAATCCCTTAGGGACGATCAGACGTTCACTCAGGTCAAAACCCCACTGGATCAGCAATGCCATCAAGGCGGCTGGGATTGCTCCTTCCCAGATCAGTGTAAAATCCTTACGTAAACCTGTAAGAATGGGTTGACCATAGCCTCCAGCCCCTATAAAGGCCCCTAACGTGGCTGTACCTACATTGATGACCGCTGATGTTTTTATCCCACTCAAAATAGACCTTGTTGCAAGAGGAATCTCTATCAAACGCAGGATGGCCAACGATGGAAGGCCAATAGCCTCTGCCGATTCACGTATCCCCTGGGGAATCTCTTGAATCCCAGTGTAGGTACCTCTTACAATGGGTAGTAAACTGTATAAAAATAAGGCAATAATAGCTGGAGGCTCGCTAATTCCCAGTAATGGAATCATAAAAACAAGGAGGACTAATGATGGAATCGTCTGAATAAGTCCTGTTAAAGACAAAATAAACTGACCTGTTCTTTTGGATTTTGAGGCGAGTATACCCAAAGGAATCGCTAGTAATATCGCCATAACTAGGGATATACCTACAAGAAAGAAATGCTCCTTGGTGCGTCGGATAAATCGGCTGAATAGAGTGGACTCATGGGTCTTTTTCACCTTAACCGATAGGGATTGTTTGAGGAATTGGGCTGCCACATAGGCTTCCGACTTCCCCTTGCCTTTATCTTTGGTTTTAACCTGACTATTCAGTTTCACCATGATCTGTTCAGAGATTGCTCCTTCAAGTTCAGATAAAACATGGGCTAAACGTGGTATTCGCTTCTTGGCATCTGCTCTGTACAATAGGACGGCATCATAGGCAGGAAAGTATTTCAAATCATCCTTTAAGACCTTCAGATCGTAGTATTGAATCTCAGCGTCTGTCATATAGAGATCAATGGCTTGTATGGAGTCGCTTTCAAGACCTTGATAGGCCAGGGCATGCTCTAGGCCTTGAACATCTCTTTGTGTGAGTTCATAACGCTTTCTCAGACCAGGCCAACCGTCATTGCGATTCATAAACTCATTTGAGAAACCCAACTTAAGGGTTGGATGATATTTAAGGTCTGATATGTTTTGGATATTCAGCTTTTTAGCTAGTTCTCTTTTCATACCTATAGCATAAGTATTGTTGAAGCCAAGAGGACGGCTCATCTCGATCCCATAAGCTTTTAAGGCACGACGTATATCAGCATTACCATGAATCTCCTTGCCTGCAAAGATTTCCTGGGCGATGGTCCCCGTATAATCAGGATAAATATCAATATCTCCACGAATTAAGGCCCTCCACAAAAATTGAGTCCCCCCCAACTCCTCTATATGCTTCACTTCTACATTCTCGCTCTCAAGAAGCAATCCCACAATATTTTCTAATAGAACCGATTCAGTAAAGAGTTTAGAGCTGATTATTATTCGCTTGTCCGTTCTCTGACAACCTAGAAGCAGGATAATAGTCGAGATCAAACAAATGATGAGTGGATCCTTTAAAAAATACCTTCTAATCATTATTCATTCCTATCTGAGCATTGAGAAAACGAATGACAAAGGGATCAGGTGACCCTTCAAGCTCTTTCATCCTTCCGTCCGCCACAATCTGCCCTGACTTCATCAATATAATAGTATCAGCAAAGTAATTAGCTTCTCGAATATCATGAGTGACTATAACTACCGTTTTACCAAGAGATTGAAAGATTGCTTTAAGGTCTTTTTGGAGATCAACCCGTATCATTGGGTCTAAAGCACCTAAAGGTTCATCCAAAAGGAGAACGTCAGGGTCTAACATAAGAGCCCGCATCAAACTGACTCGTTGACGCTGTCCACCAGACAATTGGATGGGAAACTGGCTGAGTTTATCATGGGGTAGCCTGACCAGGTTAGCAAGCTTATGGATTCTTTCTTCAATCCGGTTATTATCCCATTTCAGATACTTGGCCATGAGGGTGACATTGTCATAGGCATTTAAATGAGGGAACAGCCCACCTTCTTGAATCACGTAACCCATTCTTAAACGGATATTTAAAAAGTCTTGTCTTTCGACTTTCATCCCTTCAAAGAGAATCATTCCAGTATCAGCTTCGCTTAATCCAATGATCAGCCGAAGTAAAGTGGATTTGCCGCAGCCGCTGGGGCCAATGAGAACAACAGTAGACTCTTTTTCTATCTTTAGATTAATGGATTGAAGGGCATGATGTCCCTTAAAACTTTTACTTACCTGTTTTATTTCTATCATAACTTATTCTCAACGTATAATTTAATAAAAAAGTACATAATACCTAATGGACTTTGTAAAAAAATCATTTGCTCTTTCTATGGATTCAGATTATGTTTTATTTATTCAAATCGGCTCAATGAAGGAACTTACATGTTCAATGCAGATGCTTTAGAAAAGGATTGGCAAACTCTTGGCTCAGTGAGCATCAACCAACTTGAAGATACACGAAACCAGCTCCACCATGCCTTACAGATCCCAGCGGCTGTTGTTCGGTCTTTCGTTCCGGCAAAAGAAGACGATAGCCATAGCAATTTCGGGTGGCACCATAAGCTCAATGCTCTTATCAGCCACGAACTTGAGGAGCCTAAAAAACATCGGGTTGCCCTGGATTTCAGTTTCACCTTATTGATTTTAGACGAAAAGGATCATATTCAATCCAGGTATTCTTTGAACGGGAAACCCCTAAACGAAGCTATAGAATGGCAATTGAGTCAAATAGACGCATGGAACTTTGGCAGGAATGAATTATCAATGGACAGGCCTTATGAAATCCCAGACCATCCAACTGGTAAAGGTCAGTCATTTAAGTTTAATGAGTCTACAGCAACGGAAATGGCAAAGTATTATGCAAATGCTGATTTGGCACTCAAAGCCGCTTGCACGAGTTTTCCTAATATGAGTTCTGTACGCTGCTGGCCCCATCACTTTGATCTTGGATGCCTGTATACATTGGATCAAAAGGAGAATCCTGAGGGGTCTAAATCCATAAGCATAGGGTTTTCCCCTGGGGATGGGAGTTACAACGAGCCTTATTTTTATGTAAATCCCTGGCCTTACCCTGACCCAAAGAAAACCACCTTCCCAAAACTTCCGAGTGGGGCTCACTGGCATAAAGAAGGTTGGGTAGGAGCTGTCCTGACGGCGTCTCAAATTATTAAAGAAAGCACGACAAAAGCTCAGGTCGCCCATGTGGTCGACTATCTGAACCACGCCATGGAAGAGACTGAATCTCTCTTAACTTAAACAAACATCTTGACAAGACGGATAAAATAATGAACAGTAAAATTGCAATCTATGAATGGGGCAAGCTTGAGGATCGTAATCCTGTTCATGTCCTGGTGAAAAACACAGACCTAGTGGTCATTCGATATGATGACAATGTATCTGTCCTTTATGGACGCTGTGATCATAGGGGTGCCTTATTAGGAGACGGCTACATAGACGGTCACAACCTCATATGCGGTGTCCATAAATGGGATTACCGTTATGACACCGGGATAAGCGAGTACAACCCTGCTGAACACCTCTACAAGTTTAAGACTTCTCTTGATGGAGGTCAAGTTTGGGTGGATGAAGCTGAGATCGATGACTACGAGAAGGAACAACTGGTCGCTGTCAATAGGGAGGACTACCTGGGGGCCTATGAGTCCACTCATCCGGCACCTGAAGAGCCGAACGCTGCGACTATCCAATATTTATCAAAACATGGTTTATCGAAACTGGGCCATCATGGACCGGTGGACGCAATGGGAGTAGGAGGGCATTTACTTCCAAAATGGGATGATATTCAAGTTCTACCCGCCCAGTTAGCGAGATTGCCTCATCTTGAAGACGTGACAGTTGGTACGGACGTTGTTATAGGGAAGAATGCCAAGAAGCCTTTGATCTTGGAAATCCCTCTATTCGTGTCGGATATGAGCTTTGGAGCCCTGTCTGAGGAGGCTAAAGTCGCTTTATCCAGGGGTGCTGAGAAGGCAGGGACTGGGATTTGCTCTGGGGAAGGGGGAATGCTTCCTGAGGAGCAAGCTGAAAACTCCAGATACTTTTATGAGTTAGCCTCTGCCAAGTTTGGTTTTAAGATGGAGCTTTTAAAAAAAGTCCAGGCCTTTCACTTCAAGGGAGGGCAGGGGGCTAAGACTGGGACAGGTGGGCATTTACCGGGTCATAAAAACAAAGGTAAGATTAGTGAGGTCCGTGGCATACCTGAAGGCCAACCCGCCATTTCACCTCCCAGATTTCCTGATATGACTTGTCTTACAGACTTTAAGAACCTGGCTAATGAGGTTAGAGAACTCACAGGCGGAATCCCTATCGGCTACAAGCTTTCGGCGAATCACATTGAAGAAGATCTCGACGCGGCTATTGAAGTTGGGGTGGACTATATCATTTTAGATGGACGTGGGGGTGGAACAGGTGCGGCCCCTATAATCTTTCGTGATCATATTTCTGTTCCAACGATTCCGGCACTTGGCAGAGCACGTAAACACTTGGATCGTCGTGGACAAAAGGACATCACTCTAGTGATCACTGGAGGATTGCGTACAGCTCCTGATTTCATCAAAGCCATGGCCTTGGGAGCTGATGCAATCGCTATTTCCAATTCAGCGTTGCAGGCTATCGGCTGTCAGGCTATGCGAGCCTGCCATACAAATAATTGTCCCGTTGGGATTGCCACTCAAAAACCGAATCTGAGAGCCAGGCTTGATGTGGAACAATCAGCCCTTCGCCTTGAGAATTTCCTGAAAGCAACCATCACGCTCATGCAGGTCATGGCAAGGGCTTGTGGTCATAATCATCTCAATCAGTTTTCCCTGGATGACATTGCAACTTACAATCGTGATTTAGCCGATCTTTCAGGGATAAAATATTCAGGGGTCACTTCCGGCTAAGGACAGAAGACATTGAAATGGGCAATAGTATTGAACGTCAGTTCGACTTATGAAGTGTCACGGAAACACTGAATCACAGAGCTAAGAGTTTATTATTAAGGCTCTTTATGTGTTTCAGGTTGGTGGAGATGTAGAGCAGCGTCTGTCTGTTTAGAAGGACGTTCTAATCTAAATAGTAGATTATCAACCTGGAATCCATATTGAGCCATTTTTATTTAATCAACAGTAACAAATGATACATATGATCTCGTTCTAAACTTCTGGCTCTGTCACGTTCTCTCTCTTTTCTTCCCGTCCACCGCATTTAATACCTCTTGACTCTATCAGGCATTTAAATCCTGGTTTATTTCGTTTTAAACACATAAACCCCATTCCAGTCTTCAGCCGGGGGTTGGTTGATATAATTTTCACACCGTTCAGTAAAAATGCTGACTCCCACATCCCCTGCTTTCAAAGACAAAGAGTCTTTAAAAAGCTTTAAAGCTTCTTCAAAACGGCGATTTAAATAATGATCAAAGGCTTCTTCATATTTAGAAATGAAAGATTCTAACTTTATAGGGACTTGATTTTTAAAACCCACTATTTCATAAATACCAACCCCTTCCGCTTTTCCTTTGACTGCGACTAGATCAAGTTTTCGTGTCACAATCCTGTCTTTCACGATTTGATTTGTGGACTCACTACACATAATTTCAGTATTATAATATTTGTTAATCCCTTCCAGCCGACTGGACAAATTAACCGTATCGCCGATGACGGTATAATCCATACGGCTATCAGAACCGATGTTGCCAACAATCAGATCACCGGTATTCACGCCGATTCTTGCCTTAAATAATGGTTTATTCTCATTTTTCCATTTCGTTTTTCTTAGAAGTTCAAGCTTTTGCTGATTTTCAATGGCTGACTTACAGGCTAAATAAGCATGGTCGGCACATTCTTGGGGTGCACCCCAGAAGGCCATGATGGCGTCACCAATATATTTGTCAATGGTGCCATCATTTACACTAATAATATTACTCATTTCCCCTAAATACTCACCAAGATCCCTTACCAGTTTTTCAGGAGCCAGTTTTTCCGATATGGAGGTAAAGTCCGCAATGTCTGAGAAATAGACGGATAAAGTCTTCTTTTCGCCACCTAAAATGGCTTCCTGTCCCGATTGAATCAGGTATCCCACAAGATCAGATGAGACATATTTCTTAAAAGAACGTAAACCTGATTTCATGTTTTGAAAGGCGTCACCCAGGCGTTTTAGATCTGTGAAATTGGTTTTCATTGGAACAGAGTCATCTAATTGAAACGAGCGAATCTTATCAGCCTCATTTACAAGGGTCAGCAAAGGTTTGGATATTCTTGAGGCAAAGTATATACCTATAAAGAGAGATAGGAACAGGGTAGCAAGGGATACGGCAAGACTTATATACGTATTGGTTTTGACAGATCCCAAAAAATCGTCTTCTGGAATGACAATTCCTATCATCCAATTCAAGTAGGATCCTTTTGGAAAGGTTGAAAAGGCGCCGATATAAGGTGTGTCATTATAAGAGAAGGTGAACTTTTTAATCATCTTGCCCTCTACTAATTTTGCTGATATGGCTTTTGACACTTCAAAGGCTGTTGCATACAATTTATGTTCTTTTAATGGAGTCAGCGTGATCTCATGGCCATGACCTGACTCTTTGGAATCATCAGGATCATCATGTTTTGGTGTTTTTTTACTAGACATATTGTGTTCATCGCCATGATCGCCTTTTTCACCATGACCGCCCCCTTCGCCATCATGGTCCCCTTCTTCAGATGTTTCAGCATGGGCTAGCAAGTTTTCTTTTTCATCGATGATGAAAACATTGCTATTTGGACTGATTGTCAAAGTCTCCAGATATTTGGACATAGCATTAATTCCAAGATCAGCGTTTATGACATAGTCCATTTCTTTCCCGTTTTTCTTGGCTATAGGTAAGGCACAAGATATACCAGGCCTATGATCCGATGGAAAAATATAAGGAAGAGTCCAAAAGACATCCGGATTTTTTCCCTTCTTCACAGCAGAGTAAAAATTCTGCTTTGCACCCTTGAACCATGGTTTTTGGGTGGGGTCATCAGCTTTTTTTGATAACTGAATACTATTTCTAAAATGCTCCTCTTCTTTATCGCTATAGTAAGCTTCTGTTTTGTGGTTCCATGCAATGATAGCAATATATTGTCCCTTATGACGAAAACGAAAAACATATTTCGTAGATACGGTTTTATCCGGCATCTTTTTGACCGTCATGGAATCTTTCTTGTCATCTCCGTAGTCCATCATAAGAATTTGTTCGTAAGTATCCAGTAGATCAGAAAAATAGTCTGCTATTTGGGTCATTTTAATGATTTTATCGAACAATAACTTTTTTAAGTCCTCTTGAGAAAGTTGATACTTATCTAGAGTGCTTTTCTCGTAATGCTGGGTGATCTTGTCGACCATTAGAATAGTGGGCTGATAGTTCTGATCATCTGGGCCTGGAGTGACGTCTATTTTATTAATGAGTCTGCTATTTATCAATTTCCATCCTATATCCATACTTTTAGCAGCAGGATCAAGATAATCTATAGTACTTTCAACCACTGATTCAGAAACCATATTAAGCAGATTATCTGATAAATTGTTAACAGACTTGCTCCCCATAATATATGAAATGGTAATGATTGTGGCTGAACTGATTAGAATCAATGCTGCTAAAGCGGCTAAAATACTAATTCTGACTGAAACCTTCATAGGAATCCTCCTTTAAACCTTCAAATCTGCTTTAGAAATATATTCAATTAAATCTCTTAGGGTATCCTTGTTTTTTATTTTTTCCATTTTGCTTTAAATTG
>ENA-ORDP01000965-ORDP01000965.1-marine-sediment-metagenome-genome-assembly--contig:-NODE-965-length-16958-cov-2.863870_pt1 | contig 16958 bp, 13 predicted proteins | sample MGYA00248627_ERZ508539 | MGnify/ENA primary metagenome ERZ508539 (study PRJEB26208, sample SAMN05571518) | marine sediment metagenome | biome: deep sea; feature: Hydrothermal vent; material... | reverse complement strand
ATCCTGAGCAAAAGCACCTGTTGATTGTTGCCAATGGCATGAACTTTGTTGATATCGCAGGTGCTGAGCTTTTAACTAACCTGGCACAACGATTGCGGAAAGATGGAGGCGATTTATATTTGTGCAAGGTCAAACCGGGGGTTCATAAGCAACTCACTCATGGCGGATTCATGGAGGAGATCGGAAAGAAAAACATATTCCAGACGAAATCGGATGCTATTAGCAATATATATCGCAGGTTGGATCAAAAGATTTGCGATCATTGTGATAAAAAGATATTTAATGAATGTCACGGGATAGACAAATGAAATTGGGACGAAAAAAAGACTTTTTCCTAAGGGTCTTGGAAGTGCTATACCAATTTGATCAGAAACAACAAAACGATTATCTGGGATTTGACCATCTATTCAGCAGATTCAAGTTTAACAACATTGAGAACGGAAAGATTAAAGTGACTGAAGTCCTTGAGGAATTAATAGAATATGGCTACATCCAGGAATCGGATGAGAAGATGGCGTACTCCATTACTGATGAAGGAATCAGCCACTGCGAAGAATATAATGAACTGGATACAGATGAGAATGATAGTCTTCCAAGTTCTGCAAAAGCAAGAGGTTATCTGGGTTTATCCATACTGACTGGGGGGATTCTGATTGTTTTTGTCATAATAATAGGCATTCTTTACTTACTTGAGTTATTCGGGATTATTTAATTGCCTGTAGGAGCAGACCCACGTGTCTGCCCCTGTGGAAGGGTGAACACGTGGGTTCATCCCTACATAGCAATTTAGTATTTTATGGCCCTAACCTGTATGTTCTTCCTGGAGGAAGATAGACACATGGGTCTATCCCTACATCCAAATGTTTTAGTCAATCTTAAGGATATACGGCATGAGATACAAAGCTTTTGACCTTCCAAAAAGACTTTGCCAATCCATCAAGGATAAAATCTCGTTTGACACAGGGGACAAACGGCTTTGCACTAAGGATCGAAGGGATAATCTAAGCTTTTTCTTGGGCAAGACAAGAAACTTGACTTTATCGTGATCACGTATATTAGCCCGTTTTCGAGATTCGTCGATGGCTTCCATCAATCCACCGATTGCATCAACTAACCCATGCTCCTGACCATCCCAACCTGTCCATACACGACCTTGAGCCAGCTTTCCCATGGAGGACACATCTTTAGATCGACCCTCAGCGGCTTTCTCAAGAAATTGCTTGTAATAAAAGGAGTCAATTTGCTCTTCCAGTTTATTGCGTTCATCCTTTGTGAAAGGAGAGCTTATGGAATTCATATCAGCATGCTTCCCCCTGGTAATGACTTCACGATGAATACCCAATTTATCAAGGAGCAGACCCCCATAAATCTTGCCCGCGATCACACCGATGGATCCAGTCAGAGTCATCCCTTCGGCAAATATATAATCAGCCCCAACAGAGAGATAATAACCTCCCGATGCGGCCATATTTCCCATTGAGACAACGATTGGCTTTTCTTCCTTCGCTTTTTTAATTTCATGCCATATCATATCTGAGGCTAGAGCAGAGCCTCCCGGACTATTCACTTTAATGATAATAGCTTTTACTTTTTTATCGTCACGGGCTCGTTCAATAGCTTTGATCATCTGTTTTGGCGTAATCGCCGTCTTGGAAGAAGGATTCGACTTCGCAGCATCAACAATATTCCCGCTGGCATAGATGATGGCAATCTTTTTAGAGGGTCTATAAAAGTTCTTCCAGCTTGAGAGGGAATCGTAGAGTTTTAAGGGAACCTGAACGCACTTTTTAACATCCAAACGTTCTTCTAAATAGTTATCTATTTCTGTTGCGTAAAGAAGATGATCTATCAAGTGGGACTCCATCGATTCATCAGCAGTAAAAGGCCCTTCATCCAGTATCTCCTGGAAGGGTTGGGTCAATTGGCTGCGTGAGTCCTGGATCTCCCCAGACACTTCTTTAAGATACCTGTCTACTATGGCTTCAATCATCTCTTTATGCGGCTTGGACATGGAGTCTCTAATAAACATATCGGCAAAGGTTTTGTAGTCCCCCGTTTTCACGAAATCGGCCCCTAGACCCAGTTGTTCCATCCCCTTTTTGATGAAGTATACTTCAGCCTGAAACCCTGTGAGGTCAAGGGTTCCCGAGGGAGTTAGAATGATCTCATCGGCAATAGACGCCAAATAGTACTCTTTAAGAGAAGCCGAATCCATATGGACGATGAGCAAGTTGGAATCCGTTTTAAGGCTTTCAAGAGACCGTCTAAGGCTTTGAATGACAGACCAGCCCATATCATAAAGACGATCAATTTTTATAAGGATAACATCATAAGACTTCGTTTCAGAGGCCTTTTTAATCCCCTGTAAAACAAAACGCAAGGGGACTTTGTTTTTGGTGAATAAATTAAGGGTGGTCTCGTCTTCTACAATATTGTGATGGATGGGAATCGATAGTATTTTCTTTGATTTCTTACGTTTAGCCATAAATAACAATCAAACCTCCTTTATTAATGTGATTTCAGTGATTTCAGGGCGACATAAAAAGCGGATGGGTGGGCTGATCACTCCAATTCCTCGATTGACATAGAGATAGGTATTTTTTACTTTGTGGAGTCCCTGAGCGTATTTCCTTCCAAAGCGGGATGGGACGATTATAGGGCCAATTAAAGGCATCTGAATCTGCCCTCCATGAGTGTGACCCGACAACATAAGGTTAAAGCGATAATCAGCCGCCGTCGGAATGAAGTCAGGATGGTGACTTAAAAGTATGGTAAAAGCATCGAGGGGCATGTTTTGACTTGCTTTTTCTATATCGGTTTTCCTGACACTCAGATCATCAACTCCTGCCAGGTAAAAGAAGTCATCACCTTGACGGATGAGACAATGTTCATTCCTTAGAACACGGATATTTGCCTCCTTTAAACCCTTTTCTACAAAAGAAGCATCTGTCCAGAAGTCGTGATTGCCCAGGATGGCATATTTCTTCATTCCCTTGTCTAACCTGGATAAGGCCCTTAGCAATTCCGGAAAGTATTTCTTGTCCTGTTTTCCCGTGAGATAGTCCCCTGTGAGGACTAATAGATCAGGATTCAACTGGTTCACTTCCTGAATCACCCGGTTCAAGTAGTCCTCACGTATAGAATAACTGCTATGAATATCAGAAAGTTGGACGATTCTATACCCATGAAAAGCAGGAGGTAATTCTTTAAATGCAAGGGGGAACTGGACTAACTCGATATTTTCCTTTTCGTTGTAGAGAGAGTATGTGATAGGCGTACCGATAACTATACTGGTTAGAAAGGCTTTTGCCAGAAACTTGCGTTTGGACTGGTTGGGTTGATTTTCTTTATTAGATCTGTTAACAGGTTTTAGCCAGGTTTTTAAGGAATAAATGGCAATAAGCGATAAGCCGACTCCCGCTGAGATGATGAAGTAGAGAAGAAGTTTCAAAGAATAGGCTTTGACCCACGGTTGCAAGGAATAATAAAATAAGGTTACGGAGATAACGGTAAAGACAAATCCTGTCAGGACAATAAGTAAAAAAGCATAGCCCAGCTTTTTGGAGAGACCCTTTGATGATTCCTTAATGTGTATTTGGTACAAGCGATAGATGAAAAAACCCTGGAGTAAGACAAAAGAAACGCTGATCAGAACCTGTAATATAAACACATTTTATTCCTTAAACTTCGATGAGTGATATATATTATAGTACAAATAGTTTTTTATTCAACACCCATTCATCCAAGAGTCCCAAAAAATAATAAAAAACACCCCTTTTGGTGACCCCCTTGAAAATATTGATATAATTCTATATTCTCATCAAATCTTTTTGCCATATCGCGATAAATTGCTTATTTTTCAGTCACTCAGTTTTATATAGAAACCATTTGTCAGATCAATGGGTATGGGGATACAAGAATGAAACAGGCTATCTTACTATTCAGTTTAGTGTTACTCTCATTAGCAGATATAAGCTATTCTCAAGGTCGAAGCGTTCGATCTCAGTATAGCTCCTCTCATACGAATAGAGCAGAAGTCTTGAGCTATTTTAGAGAAGGTCGCAACTACTTTAAAGCTAAAAACTATCTGCTTTCAGTGAACTCATACAGCAAAGCCATCAAAATAGATCCCCATTATGTTGCCTCATACTACGGTCGGGGACTATCCTATCTCAATATGAAGAAATATCATCTGGCTGTCAGTGACTTCACACGATATATTCGGGTTTTCCCAAAGCACTCCAAGTCCTACTACCAAAGGGGTTTATCCAATTATCATCTTAAAAGATATGCATTGGCCCGTAAAGATTTCAATCAAGTGGAGAGACTAAACCCAAGATTCGTGAACGTTTATAACATTCGAGGTCTCACTAACACCCGTTTAGGCCGCTATCATAAGGCCATAGAAGATTTCACAAGGTTCTTGATATACCGTCCTAGGTATGCTTTTGCCTACTATCACAGGGGAGAGATCTATGAAAAAGTCGGCGACTATGAAGAGGCTATCAAGAATTATAGGGCGTTTATCCGGTTTACGAAAGATAGAAAAACCGCTTTTGCTCTTAGAAAGAAGATTAGGGAATTAAGCATTAAACTGGATGAAGAGTCATCCAGTAAAGAGCCGGATAATACCGAGGAAGAAGAGCCTGAAGACACAGATAATGAGGATGACAACGAAGATGAGGATGAAGATCCTGACGAGGAAGACGAGAAGGACGAATAAAGCCTAAAACATTCCACAATTTGCTAGTAATAAAACATTTAGTAATAATTGCTGTAGGGGTAGGTTTAAAACCTACCCCTACAGGCAATTGGATAAACTCGTCACTTATTGGTTTATCACGACCCACAATTTTTCTGCTGATTGACCAAGCACGCTAAAGTCCACCATTGGCAAAACCGATATCTTGTAATAGTTGATGAGCACGGATGCTCATCGTTAAACTTCAAGGAGGAACGCTACAATGGTGATAAACCACAATTTAAGTGCTATCAATGCGCTCAGACATCACACTATCAATAATGCTTCAATCGACGTCCATTTAAGCCGCCTGTCAAGCGGACTTAGAGTCGTCACTGCCAAAGACGATCCAGCTGGATTAGCTGTATCCGAAAAGATGAGATCCCAAATTCGTGGGCTGAATCAGGCCACTCGAAACATAGGGGACGGTATATCCTTTATTCAAACAACAGAAGGCTATCTGGACGCCAGTCAAAGTATTCTCCATAGGCTGAGAGAACTAGCTGTCCAATCTTCAAACGGTATCTATACAAGCGAAGATCGTTATCAGATACAAGTAGAGGTTTCAGAGCTTGTGGATGAAATCGACCGTATTGCGTCTCACGCTCAGTTTAATACCATGAATATGCTGACAGGCCGCTTTGCAGATGGGCGAAACGGAACACCCGCTTCCAGTATGTGGTTCCATATGGGTGCCAATATGGACCAACGAGAGAAGATTCATATTGGGACAATGACTGCCGCCGCTTTAGGCCTCAAAGAGTTCTCCACAGGGAAGATCATTAATTATCTCACTCAAGATAGTTCCAATGCAATGATAGCCACTCTGGATACAGCGTTATTCAGGGTCTCCAAGCAGAGAGCCGATTTAGGGGCTTTCCAAAACCGTATGGAGTATGCCGTTCAGGGAGTCATGATTGGTGCTGAGAACATCCAGGCGGCTGAATCCAGAATACGTGACGCGGATATGGCCGTTGAAATGACTCAATTCATAAAGCATACGATCCTGGATCAGGCCGCGATATCCATGGTAGGACATGCAAATAACAAGTCTCAATCCATATTAAGGCTCATCTCTGGATAAATTGCAGTAACCATAAATGGGCTTTTAACAGTTAAAAGCCCATGATATTGTTGCTGGAACTGGATATCTCTATTAAGTGAGTCGTGTCACTTATGAAATATCACGCAGGGATTATGGATGATAATCTTTGTGTCATAAAGGAAAACAGTAGCAAACAACAACAACAAAGGAATGGATGAACGTAATCATCATGGAGGGTGATAATGATTATCAATCACAATTTGAGCGCCATGTACGCTCACAGACAGTTTAAACTCGATACTTTTTATACTCAGAAAAATATTGAGAAACTGAGTAGCGGAATGCGGATCAATCGAGCTGGAGACGATCCGGCTGGTTTAGCGGTGTCGGAAAAGATGAGAGCACAGATTCGTGGTCTCAATCAGGCAAGCCGAAATGCCCAAGACGGGGTTTCGATGATTCAGACAGCGGAAGGTTGGCTTCAGGAAACCAACAATATTCTCTTGAGAATGCGTGAGTTGGCGGTGCAAGTCGCGAACGGAACCTATACTTTTGAGGATAGAAAACAGGTTGAGCAAGAGATTAAGCAACTTGTGGATGAAATTGATCGGATTGCATCTCATGCTGAGTTCAACACGATGAAATTACTGAGAGGTGGTTTCAGACGTGAACCCTATGATGAGAAGTTTGCAAGAGGCTTTGCCAAGGTTGACTTCCGTCAGTATGATAAAGCGACTGTTCATCAGTATGCTGATCCGCCAATTCGACCCATAGGGGATCCGGATCCTGTTCCAGATCCAAGCCAACACAAGCTTGTTCGTGAGTTTGGTATTCCAGACGATGATAAGGGTGGAGTCTACTTTCATGTGGGTGCCAATACGGATCAACGTGAGAAGTTCTTCATTGAGGACATGTCAGCTTATGCTCTGGGTCTTGCAAAAGGTCCTGTTACCGTGGACTCTGAAAAACGTGAGCTTCTTGTGAGTTATACAACTCAGGATGGAGCAAACAATGCAATTGCACAGATTGATTCGGCGATTTATATTGTCTCACGACAACGTGCCGATCTCGGTGCTTATCAAAACCGTTTGGAGACAACGATCCGAGGGGTCGATATTGCCGCTGAGAACTTGCAGTCGGCTGAGTCTCAAATACGTGACGTGGACATGGCCAAGGAAATGGTTGATTTTGTGAAGAATCAGATTCTGTCACAAAGTGCGGCTTCTATGTTAGCTCAGGCTAACTTAAGGCCTCAAGTGGTCTTGAGGATTCTGGGATAATGAAAACTAATGTGTAGGCCCTTGTTTTAGTGTCTACACTTAGAGAAGCCCTAGGGAGAATCACGGCATTCGACCTTGCTAATTTTGAAGTTCGACACAAGAAGTCGATTTCAATAGGTGATGGATTGACCAAGATGAATCACAAATATTTCTATATCAAGCCCCCTCCTCTTCTTGGGGAGAGGGTTTATATTTTTTTTTAATATTTACTTTGACTTCCCCAATCTTTCTGCCGAAAACTTATAAAGTCTATTGAAAAATATCAGCTTGATGTTAAACTTAAAACTATATAGATTTAACCTTAACAAATTGAGGGGAGCTTCCTATGGTGAAAAAAACCTCTAATAAATATGGCCTGTCTTCTGCCTACCTGGTTCTCGTTCTATGTTTTGTTCTCCCTGTTTCATTATTAAGTCAGGATTTCAGCCAAGCAGATATGGAAAAGAAGGTCAAGGAATATGAAGAAAAACTCCGGAAAAGTAAACTCTCACCCATCAAATTGAATATCATGCTGACGAAAAAAGAGATTAAAGGCTGGAATGGTTTGAAATTACGACTCAATATATTTCGGGATGCCTCCAAAAACCTTTATGATCCAACCGTATCGCCCTTTAACACTACAATCGCTAACAGCAGTCAGCCAGAAAGCTTCACGGCCACCAGTGGGCCAAGTAGTCGGGCTGGTCACTACAAAATCCATGTTAAGGAGATCGCTAGACGGGATAAAATCGCTACAAAACCTATCAAGAGCGGCACTAAGATAAAAGGCAGTGTTTTTTCTGTCCAAACCGATAAAGAAGAAATCAAGATTGACTTCAGTAAAGGTGGGACTCTCAAGGAGTTATATGATCTTTTTGACAAGCAGGGCAATAAAAAAGTAAGGGCCACTTTCACTCATGTGGATGCTGAAAACGAGATGCTCGTGATAGAAGGAGCCAAAACGGGTGAAAAATATCGTTTGCTTCTAAAAGGCGATAAGAACTTTTTTAGAACGATTGGATTCATAAAGCCTCCCAAAAAGAAGACAGAATCTTTTGTCCCATTGGCGAGCAATGGAAAAGAAGTTATAAAAGGAAATTATACCATTGATAAAGACGTTTTTGTGATTGAACCCGAGTCCCAAATCCTGGTGGCCCTCTCCAAGCCCATGAAAATGGCTAAAACATCCATTTTAGAGGCTGAAGTGAAGGTTCAATCCGTTAAAGTCGTCAAGAAAAAAAAGGACAACAAATTACCTCCCATTGGAACGATTGAAGAACTCGATGTCGAGAGAATCAAACTCTTTGGTGATCCTTTAATCCCTGAATTGAAGGGCGATGAAGATAAAAAAAGAAAGAACAAGAAGAAATTAAAAGGTCCCTTTCAATTCCTGAAACTGGTGGCCGATAAGAATCGAATGACTCAAGCGATTGTAATTCTGGACACTAAAAATACGTGGAAAAAGATACGCATTAATCTTGGACCCTTACTCAAAGGCATTCCAACCGCCAAGAAGCTGTACTTTGAGAATGTACTCAAGAATAAGTCCTACTCAATCCGTAAGATAAGGATCTACGATCCCCTTGAGGACTCTCGAAAGGGGAAATATAACTTTCTTGAAGAGGCTCAGGACGCTCATGTCTTAATGAATGGAGTGGCCATCAAACGAAGTAAAAATGAGATCAGCGATTTGATACGGGGTGTTGTCCTTAGCTTGAAATCCCCATCAGAAAAGGCTGGTGAGCTGGATATAGATTGGGATTATGATCAAATTATAAAAGAACTACAAAAGTTTTTAGATGAATACAATAATGTCATGTTGTTTCTTAAAAACGTGATGGAGTATACACCCAGGAAAACATTAGCGATCCTTGAAAAAGAAGAAGAGAACTTTGAAAAAAAAGGATTTGATGAACGTCAATTTATGGAACTCTCAGGAGAAGCCTATAAAGGTTTGATGGCAAGAGACTTTGCAATTAGGACCTTAAAGAATCGTCTTAGAAACGGAATGGTCTACAGCCCCTACCCACGAACCGTACAGAAATCCATTAAGTTCTTAATGCAGATTGGGTTTAAGAATCCTGAACGGGGGGGAGACGTCCTCAGTAATGATAATCTAAAAGCAGGTTATTTAATTTTAGATAAAAAGAAGCTTAGAGTTGAGTTAGAGAGCCATTTTGATGAAGTTAAAGAGATATTTGCCTATGCAGGAAAGGGAAGTCTCATCAAAAATAAGGGAATTGCCGTTGGACTCGTTAAAAACCTGAACACCTATGTGAAAAGAGGTGTGAGGGACGATAAGGGAAGAAATCAAGCTGGTTTTATCCCTTCCAAACAAAATATCCTCAAGGCCAGGGTGAAACGAGAGAAAAGACGTTTTGAAGTAGCAGAAAAAAGAGTGATGAGGAAAGTGGATAAAACAAGACGTGATTTTGCCAAACTGATTGCGGCTCAAAGAAAGGCTAAATTTCAAAGACAGAAGTTAGATAGTTTCAGGCCACCAGCTAATAGATAGGAGAAAGATATGGATATCGTTATAGAAGGGAATAAGTTAGACTTCGAATTGGAAAAAGAAAACAATGTATTGGAAGTGGTGGAATCCATTGAAGGCTGGTTATCTCAAAAGTATGAAGTGATTGATGAGCTTACCATTGATGGGAACTCTGTCTTACCCTCAGAAAAAGACAAACTGGAAGGGGCATTAGTCTCTGAGACGGATGTGGTTGAAATAAAAACCCTCAATCACCTGGAGTATGCCATCCACTCTCTCCTGGAACTTCAGGATTATCTAAATCGCTTTGTGGACCGTTTAAACGAAGATACAAAAACCGAAATGGATAATGACAAAAAGGACGAAATCCTGGATGGACTTAAATGGATCCACGGGATCCTCTTGAATATATCCCGTATCCTCCATCTGGACATGAATACCGTATTTGTTCACAACATACCCTTGTCGGATATTGTGACCCAAAATAACGTAATCCTGGTCGAGTTGGACACCTATAAGTATAATCTATCCGTGTTTGAAGAAATTATGGAAACAAGACTCAAAGCTAATTTGATCGCCATAAAAGACTATGTGCCAAAGATCATGAACAATCTTGTCTTTAGGTACACAAACCCCAAAGATCTCACTGAAGAGCATATATGCGGCAATTTAGAGGATGTCATGAATACCATTAAAGCCTTCATACCCAGGATTCCTGATATTGGGACGAACTTGCAGGCTGGTAAGCAACTCGAAGCCTATATGGACATTAAGAACGTCCTCGCCATGATGGAGATTTTAGTGGGTCACCTAAGAAAGCTGGAAGAACTATTAAAGATTAAATACAGTGACCTAGTGGTGGACAAGATCAACGTAGACCAACTCAATAAAGAGTTTAATGAGCTTCTCCTGCAGCTATCTGAAGCCTTCACCAATAATGATATTGTCTTATTGGGTGATCTATTGGAATATGAGTTGATCGATAAACTTGAAATCTATCTTAGAATATTCCAGGAACTTATTGTTCTCTCCAAAAAAAAGAACTTTAACTAATTGGATCGCCATGAATCATAACTATTTAATCTATCATGCTTTAAAAACATCACTTATCAACGTTTTCATGGAGTGCTTCAAAAAAGCTTGACCTGAAGGCTTAAAGTATTTATATTATACATATCATTGGAATCTGTGTTTATATTTCCTATGGTACCTTGAATAAAAATATATCCTTTTACAGGAATGTTTCAGCTTTTTGTACCCATTTCTATTGTATATCATGAACTGTTTAATGCTTGTTTTGTCTGGATACATAGTCCCTGGGTGTGGATAGTAACAAGGAAAAAATCGATCACTCTGATTGATTATTAGTTTGGATCGATAACAGGGCGTTTAATTTGGCCTTGTCATCTGCACTATTCTTTAATGTGTTAAGGAACAAATCCAATAATTTTAATCATCGCAAACCGGTAGTTAGCATCAAGCATTTCATTATAGACAAACCTTTTAGTGCTTTATGCGTAAACCATAGCAATCCATCAAAGGAACATATCAAAATATCCTGAAAATATAGAAATATATTTGTCTTAATAATTCGTTAATAAATTAGTCATCAAATATTAAAAAAGCGGGGAGTATATGTCTGCAACAATCAAAAAAGAAGTTAGTGAATCTCAGAATGACACTAAGCCAACTACAACTAAAGAAAATCCAGAGCCAGTTAAAGCCAAAGTCGTCAAGAAGGTCAACAATATTGACAAATTGGATATATCCGAATTAGGGAAAAAAACCATTTCTGAATTAGCAGATCAGGCCCGCTCAATGGGGATTGAGGGAATCAATAGTAAAACGAAACCTGATCTTATCTATTCTATTTTAGAGACCCAAACAAAAAAGGACGGGCTTTTATTTGGAAGCGGCGTTCTGGAAGTTCTACAGGAAGGTTACGGCTTTTTACGATCCCCCATATACAACTATCTACCCGGTCCTGATGATATTTATATATCCCCATCGCAAATCCGTCTCTTTGGTCTCAGAACAGGGGATACGGTAGCCGGTCAAGTTCGCCCCCCTAAAGAAAATGAACGATTCTTTGCTCTATTAAGGGTTGAAGCTGTCAACTTTGAAAACCCTGATACCGTGAATAATCGTATTTTATTTGATAATCTAACCCCCCTCTATCCAGAGTCCAGGCTTAACCTGGAGTGGGACGCAAGTAAATTATCTACAAGGATCGTAAATCTCCTGACACCCATTGGAAAAGGTCAAAGAGGACTCATTGTCGCCCCTCCTAGAACAGGTAAAACTATTTTATTGCAGGAGTTTGCCAATGCCATCACAAGCAATCATCCACAAGTCGTGTTAATCGTACTACTCATTGATGAGCGTCCTGAAGAAGTTCCGGATATGTCCAGAACAGTGGATGGTGAAGTGATCAGTTCTACTTTTGATGAACCGGCTGAACGTCACGTTCAGGTAGCGGAAATGGTACTAGATAAGGCGAAGAGACTTGTAGAACATAAAAAAGATGTGGTCATCCTTTTGGATAGTATCACCCGATTGGCACGTGCTTATAACCAGGTTGTCCCAACAAGTGGGAAGGTACTCTCAGGAGGTGTGGACTCAAACGCCCTTCAGAAACCAAAACGCTTTTTCGGTGCCGCCCGAAACACTGAAGAGGGGGGAAGCTTAACGATTCTTGCCACGGCTTTAGTCGATACAGGAAGCCGAATGGATGAGGTGATCTTTGAAGAGTTTAAAGGAACAGGAAATATGGAACTCCATTTAGACCGAAAAATGGTAGAACGACGTATATTCCCTGCTATTGATATTAAGAAGTCTGGAACACGTAAGGAAGAACTTTTATTGAATGAAGAAGAAATACAGAAAATGTGGATTCTTCGCCAAGTCCTTAATCCTATGACAAATATAGAGACCATGGAACTCCTTTTGGATAAAATGGGCAAAACCAAGACCAATGCGGCTTTTCTAAAATCTATGAGTAATGGCTAGGAGCTATCAAAATGCAAAAAACAATCCATCCAGAATACTTAGACACCATCATTAAATGTGCCTGTGGCAATGAAGTGAAAACTCGATCTACAGTAAAAGATATTCATGTTGAAATCTGTTCTAATTGTCATCCTTTCTATACAGGGAAACAGAAGATCGTGGATACTGCCGGACGAGTTGAGAAGTTCAACAAAAAGTATAAGATCAAAGCCAAGTCATAGTTGACTAAATCTTTTCGATCAAGGCTGATGACATGGTTTCCTCCTGAAATATTCTTTCTGTGTCAACATTTCAGGACAAGACAGAATCCATATCGAGCGCCCGATATTACAATATATCAGGGATACATGGGTTCACCCCAAAGTATTGAAGAAGCCCTAGTTGCTTTGTATGGATTCAATCAGCTTCAGAGATTGTCCCGCTGGTTTTGATGGATCTGGCGGTGAAAGAGAAAAAAGAATCAATATTTGGGTTAGCTGATTAGGAATAATATTGACATAAAACTCACTGGCTCCATCCAGGGCAATCTGAAAGCCTCTACCTGTCTCTGTGAGATAGGGCAAGGGGTCTTCTCCCACCTGAATCGCCTTGAGCATTTTCTCATTATTCTGAATCACATCACTCAGCGTTTTGAGAACTTTCAAGGTGCTTAAAGTCCCTTCAAAGTCCGAGATGGACAGAGCAAACTTGTCTCGATCATTTCCCCACTGAACAAGTATTTTCTTGCTTTCGGGGAGATCAATCTCAAGACCCTTTTTCTTTTCCTCCCCAAAACCATGAGCGTGATAATAAGCATTGATCACCATTTCATCAAATACCAGACGGACAGTCCTCTTAAGTGTGCTATCCAGACTCAGAGTATCGACGGCTTTTGAAACTAACTGGCTGACTTCACTTAGCTGTTTTGATTTGGTAATTTCATAGGATGAAATATGCTTTTCTTGAACATCAATGTAATTCTCAAGACCAAATAATTTGTTTTGATTTAACAACTTATGGATAATGTTAAATAAGTCTCTTTCTTTTAGATATTTACTGATAATATAGCCCACATCATATTCATGGGCCAGACCAATGACTTCACTAATATGGGAGGACGTGAGAAGGATATAGGGAAGATGGCTATGATACTCTCTCATCCTATGGATTAAAGCAAAACCGTTCATATTGCTAAGATTCATGCTCACAATAACCAGACTGAGATTTTCTGTTTTGATAATCGTTTCAGCCTCCCCTCCTTCTTCCACAAGAATCGTATCGTATATTGGCTTTTTTTCCAGAATCCTCTTGATGGACTCACAAAGGATTTTAGGGCCGGCAACAAGAACTTTGTGTTTCCTGGTTTTTTCTGTCATCGCTTCCCCCCTAGATATTTTGTTTGTTTTTGATTTCTAAAAAACTATCTATTGCGGTCTTTTCATCATTGTATATCTGAAAAAGGTTAATCAATCGGGTCAGGGTAAAGGCTTCAAGAATTTGGCCACTAATATGGATGAGTTTAAGGGTTCCCCCTAGATCCTTTAAGGTGGTCAAAATACGGATGAGACTACCAATCCCCGAGCTATCAATATAGCTTGCCTCTTTCAGGTTGACGATCACCTTATTTTTGTCAGGACTCATTTTTTGAATGATATCTTGACTGAGTTTTGGAGAATGATGGATACTAATATCCCCCGTCACGTCAAATATAAGTATATCATCATGAACACGCTGATTGATTGTCATAAAACCTCCATTTATTAAGAGAATAACGTTTAATACTTACTCTCCCAAGACTTCTATTGCAATGAGCACTACATCATCGTTGATTCCATTATCTGAAGAGAAATCCTTAACCCTCTCAAGGAAAATATCCGGCACCAACTCAATATCCATGGAATGGGTTTCCAGGAATAGTTCTTTCAGTCTGTCAAAGCCAAAAAGATTATGATCTTTATCAAAGGCTTCGTAAATACCATCCGTATAGAATAATAGGCGATCACCTTTCTGAAGCTTTACTTGCTCCTCCTGGAAATGATTGTTTTCAAAGACTCCCAAAACCATATTACTTGTATTGATTTCCATGATGTCATGATGCTTTTTTCTATAATGAAAAATGGGAGGATGACCCGCTGTAGAATAGTCAATAGAAGGATTATCCAAATCAAGAACGGCATAAACACCGGTGACAAAGTTTCCGTGGATCTTATCCGTTAAATGAGTATTTAGAATATACATGATCTTTTTAGGAGAGTTTAAAAAGTTATTGTGAGTGCTCATAGCGGTTTTGATCATCGACGTGATGAAGGCTGAAGCAATGCCATGCCCCGAAACATCCGCTAATAACAGGGCAAATTTGCTTTTACCAATGGGATAAAAGTCAAAAAAATCCCCCCCCACTTCATTCATCAAAAGATATTTGTAAGCTATTTTATAATTCTTGATTTCAGGGGTGGTCTTGGGAACGATTTCATGCTGGAGCTTGCTGGTTACTTCTAATTCCTGAAATAGCAATTCATTATGATCTTTATTGCTTTGATCTTGAACCTTCATTTGATCATTGGTTTGTTGGTAGAGTTGTTCTATATTGTTTTTTTCGCTGATCAGATTCTTTATCTCCAGCCTTTGAGCGATGATTTTTTCTCGATATTTAAAGTTTTTGTAGGATAAAAGATGTATGGTTTTTAGAAACTTAAAAGCTCTTTTGATCTTGGCATTGAGCATTTGAGGGTCCACAGGTTTTTCGATATAGTCATCAAAAAAATCATAAAACTCTTGATCCAGATGGGATTTTTCCCCATTGGTCATCAGGATATAATAGGAAAAATACTTTTGGAGGTCATCACGAATCTCTCTGGCAAGTGTTTGACTATCCATAAAAGAATCTCCGGGATCCATGAATATGAGATGAGGCCTTTCCTGGACAGCTGTTTCATGACCATCTTCTGGATTATAGCTTTTTAAAACCCGGTATTCATTTTGGTCTAAATCATTGGCCCACTCGGAAAGTTGACTTTTATCGGGATGGATGATTAATATTTTTTTCATGACTTCTTGCTATCACTAAACGTTCATTACAGGTTTTTCCATTGAATTATAAAGAGTTAGGGAAAAATGAAATAGCCTTGACTAAAGATTTAACCCTTTTGATTTTTATATTTATAAATATAGACTGAAATGTTAAGGAATTATATCAAAATCTAATTTATTGGCCGATTGGCAGGAAAAATAAAATCCCACTTGTCCTGCTCTTAAACATCCTTCGGAAGTGTTCTGACCAGGCTCACGCTGGAGACTCAGGCCAGGCCTCGTCCTTCGCAGGAATTGATACTTGCTGTACATCAAGTATGGTAAAGGGATTTGAAGGCAAGTCAGGAAATTAGAAAGAATGATCCAAATGGACAGGGCTTGGATGAAACGGTTTTATCTTTCAATGCCAAGGCGTGAGAAGGCTTTTCCCGAATCCAGGACCTCTTTAACTGCTTGGGCCGATGCAGACAGTGAATCATATTTCTTTATATGCCAAAGACAAAGAGCGGTTGAATAGATGAGTCCATCTCTTGTAGGGCCTTTTTCTCCCCTTAGGGCTTTTATCCCCTCTTCTGCAGCTACTTTAGCCACTGCGTTAACGTCTAGATCTGCCGCGATCTCATCTTTCTTTTTACTGATCTTTAGAATATCCTCTGGAATAGGTGCTGAGGCTATATCTTGCTGGATACCCAGTTCAGCTGGGTTGACTTCAATAGATTGCTCAGGCCCTGTGTCATGACAAGAGATCATTGTCCCAGCTTTGCGTAGGGATGGGATCACTCCTCCCTCCATTCCACGAATGAGCAAGCTGGAGTCGAAACCTGCATGACGGGCTAGCAGTGCGTAAAGCCGTGGATAAGGTTTATGTACATAGCCAGTAATAAGATGAGTCTTCTTTTGCCCTCGAATTGGGCCGACTAAAACCTCTACAGTTGTAAGAACCGGCCGTTTGACAATGAGAGTCCGTAATTCTATGAGGTCATGAAGGCTGGGACAGAAGGTCTTCTGATCGATATAGGCCCATCCAGTATCTGGATCATTGATACGGGCAACAGCCTCTTCAGGGGATAAATCTACTGGTAGACCCATAGCATCATATATTTTTCGGTGGGTGATGCCATACTTGGGTCCAACGCTATCCACACCATGAGATACTGCGGCTACACCGCATTCAGCCAGGACAACCGGAACAAAGGACGATGCAGGAAGGTTTCTGAGATAGCCATCATAAGGATCGGCTATGTCCACCACCTCATCCACAGAAGCTGTCGTGATAGTAGACATCTCTCGAATGGCGTCCAGTACCCCAAGGTTTTCATCATCGGTTTCTCGCTTCATCCTTAAGGCGATTAAATAAATAGCGGATTGGACTGGGTCAACCTGCTTCTCTAATATTAGACGCAT
>ENA-ORDP01000964-ORDP01000964.1-marine-sediment-metagenome-genome-assembly--contig:-NODE-964-length-16972-cov-11.234971_pt1 | contig 16972 bp, 13 predicted proteins | sample MGYA00248627_ERZ508539 | MGnify/ENA primary metagenome ERZ508539 (study PRJEB26208, sample SAMN05571518) | marine sediment metagenome | biome: deep sea; feature: Hydrothermal vent; material... | reverse complement strand
CGATCAATATAAGGGCGCAACGTCCGTTTCATTTTCTCACCACCCCAGACCATCAATCCCGCCACCAGAAAGAAACGCGCGCCACGACCCACGAACGAAGCCAAAACAAAAGGCAGAAAACTCATCCCCACCACCCCCGAACTAATGGTGAAAATTTTATACGGAATAGGTGAAAATCCAGCCAGCAGCACCACCCAGGTTCCCCATGTATCAAACCATGCACGCACCATTTCATAGCGTTCCCAGTAACCCGCGCTATGCAACAAGGGCGCAACCAGATCAAAGGCGAACATACCGATAGCATAGCCGGCCATGCCGCCGGCAATCGAGGCCAGCGTGGTGATCAAGGCATAACGCCAGGCGTGCGTCGTTTTTGCCAGCGCCATGGGCGCCAGCATCACATCCGGCGGTATCGGAAAAAAAGATGACTCAGCAAAACTCAGTCCCGCCAGGTACCAGGGAGCATGGCGGTGTTTAACCCAGCGCATCACCATTTCAAACAGACGGGAAAACACCCTCACTACTCTCTCCTTTCTTTTATCAGCGGGACAAAACTGACCCAATCCAGCAGGGTTTCGCTGAAACTATCGCCGGTACGAATAATCAAACGCAGGCGCTGGGCATCAATACGACCGCTGGGAATCACCATCCGCCCGCCATCGACCAACTGCGTCAGTAACGCCTCCGGCACTTGCTCGGGCGCTGCCGTGACGATAATTCCATCATAGGGACTGAACTGCTCCCAGCCCCAACTGCCATCACTGAGCTGGAAGCGCAGATTGCGAAGCCGCAGCTCAGCCAGGCATTTTTTCGCCCGTGCATGCAGCTCGGGGATACGCTCAACGGTATAAACCTGCTCCACCAGTTGCGACAGCACGGCGGTCTGATACCCGGAGCCAGTGCCGATCTCAAGTACCTTGCTGCGCGGACCTCCGGCGATCAGCGCTTCGCTCATACGGGCGACGATATAGGGCTGGGAAATAGTCTGGCCATAGCCGATAGGCAGCGCCGTGTCCTCATAAGCGCGACTGGCCAGCGCCTCGTCGACAAACAGGTGCCGGGGCGTGGTGCGCATGACATCCAGCACCCGCTCTGCCTCAATTCCTTCGTCACGAAGACGGGCAATCAACCGATCACGGGTGCGCTGCGAAGTCATACCGATGCCGGCCCGCCTGTTTGAGAACAACGCTTACAACTCCTTCAGCCAGTTCTGCAATGGGTCAACACGTTCGTGGCGGGTCAAATCAACCAGGATCGGCGTTACCGATACATAACCATGGCGCACGGCGTGAAAATCCGTCCCTGAGCCCGCATCCTGCTCGGCGCCAGGCGGCCCCACCCAGTAAATAGTCCGCCCACGCGGGTCCTGATCCCGGACCACCGGTTCCGCCTTATGACGGTGTCCCAGACGGGTAGCCTGAAAACCGTTGAGTTCTTCCCAGGGAGAATCCGGAACATTCACATTGAGGATGGTATCCTGCGGCAGCGGCTCAGCCTGTAACTGTATGATCAGCGTCCGCACCACCTGCGCCGCTGTCTCAAAGTGCTGAAAGCCGGCCCCATTGCCCGCCAACGAGATGGCGATAGCCGGTAAGCCCAGAAAACGTCCTTCCATCGCGGCCGCCACGGTGCCGGAATAAAGCACATCATCACCCATATTGGCGCCGGCATTGATACCCGAGACCACCATGTCCGGCTCCGTTTCGAGCAGGCCGGTAATGGCCAGATGTACACAGTCGGTCGGCGTGCCATCGACACGGATGAAACCGTTTGCCGCTTCGCGTGCGCGTATGGGGCGTTCCAGAGTCAGGGAGTTACTGGCGCCGCTACGATCACGCTCCGGCGCGACGACGGTAATTTGGGTCAGTGATTCAAGCTCACGAGCCAGAGCCGTGATTCCCGGCGCTTCGAATCCATCGTCATTACTGATCAAAATATGCATATCGTTATCTGTTGCCTATAAAAGCAGTTACAAGGCAAACCTATAGCTTATATTTTCGTGACTATTCAGCACAATTGCCAAGGGGTATTGCATGTTGGGCTTCGCGTTGTTCAGCGCCAACCTACACGGGTTGCCCATTCCATCGAATAACTTATACCGGGCAATGTTGGGGACCCCTGAAGCCAAGCTTACTATACTCGAAATCAGGAGATCACACACTGTATAAAAACAGCACGTCCCGTTCGAATGGAGGTGGGTATAAATGGCGATTCTGCTGATATCAATCGTTGCAACAGTATTTGCATGTATTTTATCCCCTCACCCCAACCCTCTCCCAGAGGGAGAGGGAGCTATGATGCAAATACTTAGCAACGATTAATATTATCAGCTTGACGACAGCACCTCTTCCAGCACCTGCCTAATATTATCGCACCTGAAATTTTTTTCCAGCGCAGCGTTGAAGCCGTAGTCCTGACACTGTCTCATTTCCGGCGCCTCCGTATGACCACTGGCCACTATGATTTTAACCTGCGGATCCAGGGTACGTAGGTTATCTGCAATCATCTTCCCTCCCATGCCGCCGGGAAAAGTGAGATCCACTATAATGGCATCAATCACTTCACCGCTTTCCAGTGATTGCCGGTAGAGCGCGATAGCCTCATCACCATTACAGGCAGGGATGGTCTTGCAACCCAGCCTTTCCAGATTGAGCTTGAACAAGTCCCGGATGTCCTCTTCATCATCGACTACCAGAATGGTGCGCCCGGCAAGAATATCTTTTGATCTGTCTGTACCCGGTAGATTGATCACGCTCTCCCGCCCCTCATCAAGCACCCGCCGGATTCGCTGTGCCAGGTCGGCCTTGCGATAGGGTTTGTTGAGCAAATGGGCTGCAAACCGGGCCAGACCCTGGTGAGCAAGGGTTTTTGAGGTAAACCCCGAAGTCAGCAATACCTTGATGTGTGGCCAAAACTCTGTCGCCTGTTGCGCCAGTTCATAACCATTCAGCCCGCCGGGCATCACTACATCACTGAATAACAGATCGATCTTTCCCTCTTCTTTTGCCAGTATTTCCAGTGCCTGCGCGACATTCCCGGCAAGGTGGGTACGATAACCCAGATCATTCAGGTAGCATTCAGCCAGTTGCAGCAGATCGGCTTCATCATCCACGATTAGAATGGTTTCGTTGCCAGTAGGCGCGTCGGCCTCGTAGACATTATTGACAATAACGGCGGACTCGGAAGCGGCGGAACGTGGCAAACACAGGCGCACGATAGTTCCTGCACCGGGTTCTGAATAAACCTTGATAAAACCACCATAACGTTTGACAAAACCATAGACCATGGCCATGCCCAGACCCGTCCCCTTACCCTCAGGTTTGGTCGTAAAAAAGGGTTCAAAAATATGTTCCAGTATCCCCCCCTCCATGCCAGTGCCGGTATCACTCAGCATCAACTGCACATAATCTCCAGGTTCAACTTCAGGATTCAGATCCGCATAGTTCACATCCAGATATTTGTTATTGGTCTCGATCAATAGTCTGCCGCCATCAGGCATGGCATCGCGAGCGTTGATAGCCAGATTCAGAATGGTGTCCTGAAACTCACCAGGATCCGTCTCGGTCAACCACAGATCCTCGGCCAGGAAATACTCCACCTCCACTTCAGGCGTCACCGAACGGGAGATCATGGTCTCCAGTTCTTTCAACTCCTCATTAATGTTCATGACCTTCTTTTTCTCACTCTCGCGGCGGGAAAAAGCCAGTAATTGCCGGGTCAGATCCATACAACGCAGGGTGGCATGGGTGGCCGTCTCCACCCATTGACGCGGTTTTTCGTCTTTTGAAAAATGATTTCTCAGGAAATCCAGATAGCCGATAATGACCCCAAGCCGATTGTTGAAGTCATGCGCAATGCCACCGGAGAGCTGGCCGATAGCGTCCATTTTCTGCGAGCGGCGCAGGGCCTCTTCAGTCTGATATTGTTGGGTGACATCACGAAACACCAGGATAACCCCCAGAATCTTTTCATTTTCATCCTTAATCGGCGCTGCACTGTCGGCAATCTGATATTCCTTTCCATGCCGCGAACGCAATACGGTGTGATTGGCAAGGCCTACCACGACACCTTCCTCCATGACCCGCCTGACAGGATCTTCCGTTATCTCATGCGTCAGCGCATTAAAAGTCGAAAATATCTCTGATAGTTCCTTATCCTGCGCCTCATCACTCCGCCAGCCAGTCAGCTTCTCAGCCACCGGGTTTAACTGCACTACCCGAGCCTGAGGATCGGTGACAATAACGGCGTCACCAATAGACTTCAACGTAATATGAAGAAAACGTTCGCGTTCCCGGACTGTGTTCAAAGCCCGTTCCATCTTGACCGCCATATCGTTAAACTCACTGGCCAGTATGGCAATTTCGCCGCGCCCGCTCACCTGTATCCGAGCGCCGAATTCACCCTCGGCCAATTGCCGGGAAGCACGTATCAAACCGCGCAAAGGACGCACGGCATAATAATGTATCAGCGCAAACAACAGTAACATGACCAATGTCATCAGAAGCATCTCAAGCCCGGCCTTACCCAGTACCGCCGAAAGTATGGTATTACGCTCACGGCTGTAATCATAATCAAGAACCATGACGCCCAGACGCGTCTTGTGTAACTGACCTGCTTCGCTACCCAAACGAACAGGCGAATAGGTAGCAATATGCTCACGCTCATCATCCGTAATGACCGTTGATTTTCCCCGCAGAGCCTTGCCAATTGCCACCATGGAGAGTCCCTGTGGCAGGACCTGACTGATCAACCTGCCCTCGAGAGCGACATGCCTCACCACAAGCACATGCTCGGTTTCATCAATCAGCATCAAATTTTTAACGTGTGCATCGGCAAAATAGTTAGCGTACAAATCATCCACTGTTCTAAGAGAAAGCCCGGCTGACAATTCACTGGCGATACTTTTCAACTGCTGCGTATAAAGCTGCGCCTTGTCTTCCCCGTCCTGCTGTTCTTTATAATTTATCTCCCTGTACGCCAGACTAAGCACAAAGGCCTGGACGACAAGCACACTTAACAACATTAAAAATGGGAGCCAGAAGCGTAAATTAATAGATCTCAACGATGACATCTATTTTTTATCCGGTAAGTATTGCGGCTTTGCCAAACGATATTCGACACGCGGATTGCAGGCAATTCGAAGGGGGCTGACTTTCTCTGGGGAAAAATCCATTCCTGATAAATCCATTATAAAAACACCACTAAACGCTTTCCGGACTCCCTGAAAACGGTGGATGACGGTGCAACATACTCCAGCAATATGCCAGACCGGACACACGCTACCGTAACGATAAAAACCTTGTTATACTTATGTTATACTGTTGAAATCACATAAAAAAGTACTCTTACGTCAGACTATAGTTTACGCTGACCTTGATGTCGATGCACACTGCTATGGCCTGACACGGAATAAAAAAACAAGAAATACCTGGGCCGGATTTTATTCCCGTTCGGTGTCAACATCAGGTTTTTTGCTTCTGCCCCCAATCTGCGTCATTATCCACCTTCAGGCACACAACCGCTTTTCAAGTTAATGAAAAAGAAGGGTAAAATTTCGGATCAGGATCACGAACTGTTTCTGCAAAGCGTGGCGGGCGCGCGTAAGCTGAACATTGAACCCCGTGTCATAGCAGAAAAAAAACGACCTCCACCCCGCCCGCTGCAACAGGAAAAAGACAACCAGCAGGTGCTGATGGACATGCTGTCTGATCCGGTCGATCCAGCGGATATGGAAACCGGTGAGGAACTTCTGTTCGTACGCAACGGCATCCCGCAGCGAACCCTGAAAAAACTCAGGCGGGGGGAATTCAGCATCGAGGCTGAACTCGATCTGCACGGGCGCACCAAGGTCGAAGCACGGGAAGCCATTGTTGAGTTTCTTTATTTCTGCCACCACCACGGCCTGCGTTGCGTGCGGATCATCCACGGCAAGGGTCACGGCTCACAGGGCAAGCGCCCGATTCTGAAACAATACGTCAATCACTGGCTGCGCCAACGTGATGACATCCTGGCCTTCAGCTCGGCACGGCAAGTGGATGGCGGCACGGGTGCGATTTATGTGTTGCTGAGAAGGAAGGGCTGAAACAGGCCAAAGCGCCAGCATCCGCTATTGGCGTTCAAACACAAAAAAACAGGTGTTCATCCGCAAACGCCCGTATTAAACGCAGAGGATGCGGAGGCGCAAAGACGCAGAGAATTTTAATAAATATCTGAGGAAACTCTGATTAATTCCGCCGTTCGTGGTGAGCAAATCAACAACCACCCACAGAGCGGGTGGTATGATGAAAGCCCCTGGAAGGGGCTATGGTTAACGTTAAACTCTTGCCCACCTCATTTGCTCCTGGCATTTCTCTCCTCGTTCCTGGCACTTTATATAGCCTTTGTAGGGTGGGCACGAGTTTTGTGCCCACAGGCATTTCCTTCCGTCGCCCACACAGAGAAACTCAAAGCTCCGGACATTTTAATAGCAAAAACAAAGTAACGCGTGGGCACAAAACCCGTGCCCACCCTACCCTATCGATATAACGCTTAACCTAACCTGGATAAACCACAAGACTCTGTTCAGTACCCCCTTGAGGGGTATAAGTACCTTCACGAAATAATTTTCTGCAAAATGCACAGAAAATCATTTCTAAGGTACTAATAAAACTTGCCGCCTCAAAAAAACTATTCCCTTCTCTGCACGACGGAACGGCAGAGCCTTTTCGAGTCTCACCGCCAGAGGCAGTGGTTTACCCAAATTGAATTAGAAAAAAATGAGAAGATAAAATATAACGTACAGAAAAATCTTCTATAATGGTTTAAAGTACATTCTTAAAACATGTTAAGCTCTGCGCCTCTGCGTTAAATTTACACCATCTTTAAAATACCCGGATTCACCGCTGCTGGCGTGTCCACAAATCAGCATATTTGACAAACGTCGAATGTGACGATAATGCCGCTAACAAGAATCCTTGTTTACCATCCAGAAACCCCGCGCGAAAAATATACATCCGCAAAAAACAGGTAATCGCATGAAACACGCCCTGTAACAGGGACGCCTTCCTGCCTTTCGCTTCACCTTGTTCCGCCCAGGCAGCGGCATAGTGGGCGGACTTGAGCAGATAATGCTCTATATTCCGGTAGGTGTAGTGCAATAAATCGCCTTTCAGTGGTCGAATTTCAAGCTCACCTTCATATTCCAGCTTTTCATGCACCTGCTGGGAACCATAGTGCGCTCGCAGGCGGGGATAGAGACGAACCTTGGGCGCAGGATACCAGCCACCATGGCGAATAAAGCGTCCAAAACACCAGGGCAGGATCGGCATACTATAGGCGGCATCGTCCAGGAAAACGATAGAAAGAATGTCATCTCGCAATTCCGATGTGACCCGCTCATCGGCATCAATAGATAGAATCCAGCGGCCAAGAGCATGGGCCTGGGCACGCTGCTTCTGTATGCCAAAACCCTGCCAGTCTGCTTCTACGTGGATTTTATCGGTATATTTTTTGGCAACATCCCGCGTTTTGTCCGTGCTGCCGGAATCAACGACAATGATCTCATCCGCCCAGGAAACCGATTCAAGACATTCTGCAAGCCCTTTTTCTTCATTGAAAACAATGACAATAACACTGATCGAATTTTCAGACAGGTCGTGAACTGTATTTGGCATGCATTATCCAAGCAAAAAATACGCCCAGGAAAACAAGGAAAATTGAACTGAAATTATCATGAATAAACGGAACTTCGGTCAGGGAAAAAATCATAAACCCGCTTATAAAAATAATACCAAGACTCGCAATGCGCCGATCATAGCGCTTGTTGTGTACAAAAACATATAGCGGATAAAACAACATCAGCAACAATGCCGACAAGCCGATGATCCCCTGGGTTCCCATGATCTCAAAATAGGCATTATGCACATGTCCATATCCTCGTATGACCGGTAGTTTCACATCGTCATTATTTGCTATCCGGTTGATTTTTTCTGGCAGATTTCCGGGGCCCAAACCAATCAGCGGATTATCCTTAATGATAACCCATGCAAAACGCCACATTTCGAGACGATCGCCTACCGAAGTAGTATAAATTTGTTGATCGCTCGCGCCAAAATTATGGTGGAAATAACTTTTGAACTCGTTCGTGGCCACCCCAAACCTTGAGGTAATGGAATACGGAGTGTAAATAATCATGACGACAGTAACCGCCAGTATTGCAACATAACCACCGCTAACCCGCCAAAATGTGGTTCGTGTCCCCATCAGAAAGGGCAGAATGATCATGCTGACGATCGCCGCCAGCCAGGCATTGCGGGAACCGGAATAAATCACCGCCAGCATCGCCATCACCGCTGCCAACAGATTAATCGCTGCCCAGAATTTATTCCGGTTTGTGAGTGCAAAAATCAGGGGGAATATGGCTAGCAGCACAGCTAGATCACCAAAAATAATGGGGCCGTAAATACCATTAGCATGGCCAATGCTTGAAAAATAGGTATCATGAATCGCCTGCAATCCCATCACGATCCCCCCCAGCGGAATCGTCATAATCAGACCCTGCCAGCTAACGGGATGCTGGCGCACATACAGATAAAACGGAAAAAAAGCCAGATATTTCATTTCCGTACCCAGCCGATGATAGGAGTACTCACTCCAGCCCGTCACGGTACTCGAGAGCAGAATGCTGAAAAAATAGAGCCCAAAAATAATAAACAGAATTTTCTCTTCCCGCTGCAGGGGCTTTGGCGTACGCCAGGCGTAATACAGGGATAGCAGTACAATCAGGGTGTAAGCGCCACTGAGCCAGTGACGCACACTCAGAGAAAGAATCGGAAACAGAAAAAGCAGCACGAATAGTGCTTTTTCAGAAAATGCGCCTTTAGATAGAAAGTACTGCTTAATTTGGAATAAATTCATCTCTATCCAATAGTATTGCTTCCACATGTTCTGCGGACAGTTTAGTCAAACAATCGGTATGCCCCAATGGGCAGATTCTTTTAAAACAGGGGCTGCACGCCAGTCCCAGGTAGATCACTTTCGCCTTCTCAGACAGGGGTGGCGTGTAATCAGGATCGGATGATCCATAAATTCCAGTAACCTCGGTGCCACTGGCACAGGCAAGATGCATCAGTCCCGAATCATTGCTCGCCACAGCCTGCGTCAAGGCCATCAGATCGACCACATCCTCAAGCCGAGTCTGGCCACAGAGATTCCTGGCCTGCGGCGCAATTTCAACTATTTTGTCACCTGCCGCCCGGTCTTTCTCGGAACCGAAAACCCAGACATCTATGCCTTTATCGTTCAAGCTGGCCGCTAGTTTAGCAAAATTTTTAACCGGCCAGCACTTTGCCGGTCCATACTCGGCCCCGGGCACCAAACCAACCACGGGCCGCTCGTGCGACAGTTCCAGTTTTCGACAGATCCGCAGCTGATTGTCCGCATTGATACGCAAGGCGGGCAAGGGAATGACTGGCGGCAATTTAGCCTTGCGCGCTTGCCCCAGGGCCACATAGCGCTGCACTGTTTGCCGCAGTACCTGTTGGTCCAATGAACGTATATCGTTCAGCAGGCCATAGCGCATTTCGCCACGATAACCGCTACGAATTTTTACCCCGGCAAAAAACGGGATTAGCGCAGACTTGAATGAGCGGGGCAGCACGATCGCCCGATCATAATGCTCATGCCTGAGTGAGCGCCCCAGCCGAAAGCGCGTCAGCAAGCCCAGCTGACCATGTCCAGGCGCCAATGTAATCGCCCGTCTTACCTGCGGCATCCGCGCCAGCAGGGGCTGCGACCAGACCGGTGCGAGCACATCGATCACCGTCTCCGGATGACGCTGTTTCAGCGACATGAACAGGCTCTGTGCCATCACCATGTCCCCCACCCAGGCGGGGCCAACAATTAAAATGCGATCAGGATCCGCGCTCACACTTCATCTGTCTTTCAGTGCGCGCCATTTACCGATGCAACCAGTCCATATACAGCTTTACACCTTCTTCTACCGTCTTGAACGGAGCCTCATAACCGGCCGCCCGCAGGGCGCTGATATCCGCCTCGGTAAAACTCTGGTAGCGCCCTTTCAGATGTTCGGGAAAGGGAATGTATTCCAGCGTGCCCCGGTCATGCCAGTCGATCACGGCCTTCGCCACATCATTGAAGGGCTGGCTTCGACCGGTCCCCAGATTAAAAATACCCGACTTGTCCGGATGCTGCATAAACCACAGGTTCACCGCAACGGTATCGCCTACATAGACGAAATCCCGCCGCTGTTCGCCATCGCCATAGCCATCACAGCCTTCGAACAGCTTTGCGGCGTCACCCTCATGCAATTGGTTGTTTACATGAAATGCCACGCTGGACATGCTGCCCTTGTGCTGCTCGCGCGGCCCGTAAACATTGAAATAACGAAAGCCCACGATCTGGCTTTCGGCGTTGGGTAAAATCCGGCGCACGTACTGGTCGAACAGAAACTTGGAATAGCCATACATATTCAGAGGTTCTTCATACTCCCGCTGCTCACTGAAGATGCTGCCGCCGCCGTAGACCGAGGCCGATGAGGCATACAGATAGGCGATGCCTCGCGCCAGACAGTAGTGCAGCAAGTCCTTGGAGTACTCGTAGTTGTTGCGCATGATAAACTTGCCGTCCCATTCCGTGGTGCTGGAGCAGGCGCCTTCATGGAACACGGCCTCGACTTTACCGGCAAAGGACTCCCCCGCCTGTACCCGGGCGATGAAATCCTCCTTGTCTATATAATCGGCGATATCACAATCAGCAATATTCTTGAATTTTACGCCGTTTTTAAGATTGTCCACCACCAGAATATCGCTGACGCCCTGCTCATTAAGCGTCTTGACAATGTTGCTGCCGATGAACCCGGCCCCGCCGGTCACAATAATCATAAATCCCGTCTCACTCTAGTTCTCCAGAATATTTTTAATAATGTCGCTGGTGGAATGACCTTCAATGAAATCCAGAATCCGCACCTCGCCGCCATTATCCGTCACGCAACGCCCACCGGCGATATCCTCTGGCCGGTAGTCGCCGCCCTTGACCAGCAGATCGGGCAATACCTTGCAAATCAGGCGCTCCGGGGTTTCACCGGAAAAAGGCACCACCCAGTCCACGCATTCCAGCGCCGCCAGTACCGCCATGCGCCGTTGCACCGTATTGATGGGGCGCCCGGCGCCCTTCAGTTTCCTGACTGATGCATCGTCGTTGACGGCGATGATCAACCGTTCGCCCAGTTTGCCGGCCTGCTGAAGGTAAGACACATGCCCTGGGTGCAGAATATCAAAACAACCATTGGTCATCACCACGGTTTCGCCGTGTTCCTGGGCGTCTTTGACCAGTTTCAGCAACTGCGCCTCATCGACCACGCCCCGTTCCAGAGGTTGCTGCTGACGCAAAGCCGTGCGCAGCTCAGCCGCGCTGGCGGTCGCCGTGCCCAGTTTGCCCACCACCACCCCGGCGGCCAGATTGGAACAAATGGTGGCTTCGGCCAGATCCCGGCCTGCCGCCAGTGAGGCCGCCATCACCGAAATTACCGTGTCACCAGCGCCGGTCACATCAAATACTTCCTGCGCCTGGGTTGGCAGGTGCAGGGCGGGCTGATCCTGCTGCAACAGGGTCATGCCTTTTTCACTGCGGGTAACCAGCAGGGCCTGCAAATCCAGTGTTCGCAGCAGAGCTTCGCCCTTTTCGACAATCTCGGCATCGTTGTGGCAGGCACCGACCACGGCCTCGAACTCGGACAGATTCGGCGTAATTAAGGTCGCGCCGCGATAAATGCTGAAATCCGTACCTTTGGGATCCACCAGTACCGGCACCCCGGCGGCACGCGCACGCTCGATAAAGAGTGAAATCCGGCTCAGGGTACCTTTGCCATAATCGGATAAAATCAGGGCGCCAGCCTGCGCCAGTTCCCGCTCAAGTTCAGCCAGCAGCCCCTGCGGATCCCGGCTGCTGAAGCCGTCCTCGAAATCCAGTCGGATCAGCTGCTGGTGGCGCGAAAGAACCCGCAGCTTGGTCACCGTGGCGCAATCTTCCAGCGCCTCAAAGCAACAGTCCACGCCCTGTGCTTCAAGAATGTCCTGCAGGGCCGTGGCCGCTTCATCCTTGCCGGTAAACCCCAGCAGGCGGGCGCGGGCGCCGAGCGCGGCGATATTCAGGGCCACATTGCCGGCGCCACCGGGACGCTCCTCGGCGTCATTCACATGCACCACGGGGACTGGCGCCTCCGGGGATATGCGCGAGGTGTTGCCATGCCAGTAGCGATCCAGCATCAGATCGCCCACCACCACGACTCGCGCCCGGTCAAATTCGGGGAGTTGCTTCATTCTGATTTAGTTAGATGGTTCAGGAGGTTTCGCCAATTTTTGGTTTGAGAATATACAGGGCACTACAGTACGGACAGCGTGCTTCGCCGCTATCCTCGATGGGCAAAAAGACTCGCGGGTGTGAATTCCACCGGCTCATGTTATCCATAGGGCAGTGCAAGGGCAGATCCGCCCGGGTGATTTCGTAACGGTTCACGGCATTGGCCTGCAGGGTTTTCTTGTCAGCGGCTTCAGACTGGCGATTGCCCGGATTGTTCATCACTGTTCTCCCACAAATAAAGTCAGTTCGTATCTCAATGCATATCAGGCTATTGGTCTGATATCAATCGTTGCATAAGTATTCGCATGTATTTTATCCCCTCACCCCAACCCTCTCCCAGAGGGAGAGGGGGCTATGATGCAAATACTTATGCAACGATTAATAACAAGCCTGGTCTGAGCATCCATCATTTAACCCGCTCCACCCAGTCGGTGTAGCGGTCACCCAGCTCATCAAGACGGCCATGCACCAGATCAAAGTACTGGCCTTGCAGCTTTTCGGTGATCGGCCCGCGGCCGCCATGGCCGATCTGCCGTCCGTCCAGTTCGCGGATAGGCGTTACCTCAGCGGCACTGCCGGTAAAAAAGGCTTCATCCGCAATATAAACTTCATCCCGGGTGATACGCTTCTCGCGCACTTCCAGGCCATTATCCTGCGCCAGCGAAAAAAGGGTTTCGCGGGTAATACCCTCCAGCGCCGAGGTCAGATCCGGGGTATAGATCACGCCATTACGAATAATAAAAATATTCTCGCCGCTGCCTTCGGCGACATAGCCGTCCACATCCAGCAGCAGGGCCTCGTCATAACCATCGCGCAGGGCTTCCTGCAGCGCCAGCATGGAGTTTATATAATTGCCATTGGCCTTGGCCTTGCACATGGTGATATTGACGTGATGGCGGGTAAACGACGAGGTTTTGATACGGATGCCTTTTTCCAGCCCTTCCGCGCCCAGGTAGGACCCCCATTCCCAGGCGGCGATCATTACATGCACTTTCAGATTGTCGGCGCGCAGGCCCATGCCTTCTGAACCGTAGAAACACATGGGCCGGATGTAGGCGGTCTCCAGATTGTTCTCCCGCACCACCGCTTTTTGCGCGGCATTCAGAGTCTCTTTGTCAAAGGGCATGGGCATCCCCAGAATATGCGCCGAGCGAAACAGGCGATCCGTGTGCGCCTGCAAGCGGAAAATAGCCGTGCCCTGCCCGGTTTTGTAAGCGCGCAGCCCCTCGAACACCCCCATGCCGTAATGCAGGGTATGGGTCAGCACATGGATCTTCGCCTCGCGCCAGGGCACCATTTCGCCATCCAGCCAGATTAATCCGTCCCGATCTGCCATCGACATACTGTGTTACTCCTTGAAACTTAAATCAGGCTCCGTATTCTATTAGAAATCAATTCGTTTGTCGTATTCACTTTGCTGTTCCATCCACCTGGACAGGGCAAGATCATATTTTTTTGATAGGAGGATCAAAATAACCAGGAAGATGCGCTGACAAATGCCATAAGAATACCCAACAACAGAAACAGGGTAATTGCAAAGCTCCAGCGTTGCAGAGAACGCTCACTCCTGTCCAACACTCTTTGCCATGCGGGGATCGGCCGAAAACGGCCTACCTTATCCCGCCATGAAGCGCGCAATCGGGGCAACACATCGAATCCCATCCGCCCGCCGCAACGCATGACTGCTCCAGGCCAGCGATCAAGCCACGGAGTCGAATCATCTGTCTGCCTCGCAGGTATAGCCTTGAGCCACCCAATGACGATAACCAGTACCGCTAACCCCACCCCCAGAGTGGCAATAAAAAGATAGGCCAAATTTCTGTACCGGTTCCAGGCAACAGGATCAGCCAGTCCTGCCCCCAGGGCAGTGACGAACAATCCCATGGCAATGATGGCGGCGTAGGCGGGTAACAGCTTCAGTTGCGCCCGTATCAACCCGGCCAGAAGAGCGTAGAGCATGGCAGCCACTCCCAGGCCCTGCATGATCAAGCCCAGGTCAGGTGCAGCGGTTTCGCCAAGAGGCAACCAGCGCACGGCCCCAAGCAGTCCGATAGCAATGGGAACACTGCCCAACAACAGAGCCACCCCCGGCCGGGCCGAAGCAAAGAGCCGAGGCAACCAGAAATGCAACGGCCAGATACCTGCCCTGGCCGCAAAGCCGACAAGAACCATTGACAGATACAAACCTGATGCGGCTGACTGGCCTATTACATGGCGTACCGTCTCGAAACCCAGATCCCCGGTCATAGCTGCCGCGATCAACAAAGCCTCAAATAACGCCAAATCCGCGAGGATCATAACCCCGAGATAGACACGTCCCGCCCGCCGCGCTGGCGCATCTCCAGCAACAACCAGCAGGCCATAAAAGCTATACCCCATCAGCGCTGAAAAGGCGAAAAACCCGACCAGATCAGTCGCCAGAATCGCGCCCAGATTCCCCGCCACGGTGAGCAGAAAAAAGGTCGTAAGAAAGTTATCCGCCGCCTGACGGGTGGGTGCCCGTAAAAGGGTCGCGGCCACCGCCCAAAGCACCACCGACATTCCTAACAACAATCGGGAGACATCATCAATACCTAATCCAGTGCCGAACAGCAACCAGGGCAGATCAACAGAAACAACCGCCGGGACGGCCAACAGAATAACGGCAGGCAAGAGAGCCAGATGGCAAGGCCAGCGCAAGCGTGAGTGCAAGGCTGGAAACGCAAGTAATAACGGCAGTCCCGGCACCAACAGCAGCAGGAATACACTCAGAGTGCTATTCACGGCGCGTATTCCTGTGTCGTGATAAAGCGTGCCCATTGCAGCGGACTAAACGGCGCCGATGCCAGCAAGCCCATGAGCACGGTCAGCAAGGCAGTCACCACGGGCGGTGCCAGTAACGCCCAGGCCGTTTCACGCCCGCCGTAAGAGCGCTCTGCGGGCCAGCTATCAGGCGGCGGCTTGAACCAGGCGGCGTACAGAACCGGCAGGAAATAACCCGCATTAAGCAGGCTGCTGCCAGCCAGGATAATGATCACCCAGTCCTGGCCGGCCTCCAGCGCCCCCAGCCCCAGGTACCATTTACTAATGAAACCGGCCAGCGGCGGCACGCCAATCATACCGAGGGCGCCGATAGTAAATGCCGCCATGGTCCAGGGCATGCGCCGCCCGACCCCGTTCATTTCGCTGATTTTATGAATACCCAAGGTTTCGGCGAGGTTACCGGCACAGAAAAACAGCGTAATCTTCATCACCCCCTGATGCACCAGATGGACCAGTCCGCCGATAGTCGCGATCGGACCGGCCACCGCGATACCGAGAATGATGTAGGAGACCTGGCTGACCGTAGAAAATGCCAGCCGGCGCTTCAGATCATCCTGGAACAGCGCCCGCAGCGAGCCGTAGATAATCGTCACCGCGGCCAGTACGGCAAGCGGCCCCATGACACCAAGATGTGCGGCGCTCCCGGCACCGTATACATCGTCGACCACCCGCACGAAACCAAAGGCACCCGCTTTCACCACCGCCACCGCATGTAACAAAGCACTCACGGGTGCCGGTGCCACCATCGCCCGTGGTAGCCAGCCGTGTAAGGGTACCAGTGCGGCCTTGACACCCAATCCTGCAATCAGCAACACAAAGATGACAATAAGCGCCCCACGGTGAGTATCGACCAGCTCCGCCACGAATCCACCGTGGGTAAATTCCAGCGTACCGGCCAGGCCGTAAAGCCACACCGTGCCGACCAGCAACAAAGCTCCACCGGCGATGGTATATCTGAGGTAGGTCTGCCCGGCCTGACGCGCCACTTCGGTTCCCCGGTGTACGATCAGCGGATAGGTGGCCAGGGTCAGCAGTTCATAAAACAGCAAAAAGGTAAGCAGATTACCGGCCAGTGCCACGCCGATCGTTGCGGTCACACAGAGGCTGAAAAAGCCAAAAAAGCGGCTGCGATGAGGCGACCCCTCCAGATAACCGATGGCATAAACGGTAGTGACCAGCCAGAGTCCAGCAGACAGTGTGACGAACAAAAGCGACTCCGCGTCGGCACGTAACAGCAAATCCAGCCCGGGTAACAGGGGCAGACGGATCTCATAATGGTGTCCGTGAAAAACACCCCAGAGCATCACTCCGACCAGTACCAGCTTGAGTAACCCACCCGCCAGGTTCAGGCTGGAGCGGATTACAACGCGCTCCTCGGGCAAAAAGAAAATCATCAGCCCCGGCACCAGGGAGCTGGCGAGGATGAGTAGCAGCAAGCCGGGATCCCAGTTCATCGCCCCTGCGCTCCATGCGCGCGCGAATTGACGTACAGGGACGGATTAATGCCGCGATGGCAGGGATGCCAAAGAGCGGCGAGTGCGACCATGCACGTCATCCGCCGCCCCCGCCAAAGGGTAAACCAATATCCATTACTGCCAGGGGCCAGGGGGCAAACAGACCCAGCAGAATGGCGGCCAGTGCCAGAGCCAGCGCGGTCCATTCCATGATGGCAGGCACCGCTCTGGCTTCATGAGTGACGTCAGCCTGGGTAAACGCATGGCCGATCACTTTAAAAACGTAGGCAGCGGTCAGCAAGCCGCCCAGAATCAGGATGATCGCCCACCACCACTGGCCAGAACGCATTGCGGCATCC
>ENA-ORDP01000963-ORDP01000963.1-marine-sediment-metagenome-genome-assembly--contig:-NODE-963-length-16981-cov-2.858856_pt1 | contig 16981 bp, 16 predicted proteins | sample MGYA00248627_ERZ508539 | MGnify/ENA primary metagenome ERZ508539 (study PRJEB26208, sample SAMN05571518) | marine sediment metagenome | biome: deep sea; feature: Hydrothermal vent; material... | reverse complement strand
GTGTGAACTCTTCCCTTTCATGTATTGCACCGCCCGTGAAACCGATACATACGGCGGTATCCCTATCAGGGATGCGTACCTGATCACGGTTGATCAGAGGGGCAGCAAGGAAAAATGCCCTGCCCGAGCTGAAACTGGCCCAGGTGGACTGATCAAATCCGGGACGAAACGCCTCAATGCGCTCCGTGCATCAGCCGGGTAATCCATGGTGCGACCAGCAGATACGCCACCCCCACACCCGAACCGATCAGGAACAGCAACCAATACACGTGCCCATAACCGGCAATACCCGGTCGAGCTCCGGTGGTAGTCATTGCGGCAATCTTGCCGGAGAGGTCGTAGCTCAGGGCAATGGCCAGAAACCACCCCCCCATAGCCAGTGAAGTCTCATGCGGTGCGGCCAAGCGGGTGACCATGGCATAACCGATGGGTGACAAGGTGAGTTCACCCACGGTCTGCAGCAGATAGCTCAGCGCCAAAGTCCACCAGGCAAGCTTGCCGTCAGCACCCTGCAGGTAACGGATCGCCAGGGCCATCACCAGATAACTCAGGCCAACCAGAATTATACCGATGCCAAACTTGCGCGGGGTGGACGGATTGACCTTGCGCTGATCCAGCCAGGGCCAGAGTATGGCTAGAAGGGGGGCCAGGATAAGTATGTAGAAGGGGTTGAAAGACTGGAACCAGGAAAAATCGAAAGGGGCATTAATAAAATCCTTGGCCAGGAAGTTCAACGAGGTCGCTCCCTGCAAATCGAGCGCCCAGAAGCAGATATTGGCCGCGAACAGCAGCAGCATGGCGATATAGCGCTGCATCTGCACCTTGTCGCCACTGCGGATACCACTCTGCACGAAATACACCACCAGCAGACCGAGCAGAGCGTAGACCGCCCCACTGAGTAGCTGCGGTTTATCCAATAGCAGGTAGGTTGGGTAGATCAGCAGCAAGGTGCCCAGCAAGGTGTATAGCGTAGCCCGCGGACCGCGATATTTCTCGGGGGGATCACCCACATGACCCAACATGCGTTTACCAAAATGGAAACCGATAGCGGCCAGCAGAATACCCAGACCTGCGGCTAGAAAACCGTAACGGTAGCCATAATGTCGACCCACCCAATCGGCACAGATAAACGGAGCGACGAAAGCCCCAAAGTTGATGGCCAGATAGAATAGGGTGAAGCCTGCATCGCGCTTGGGATCATCCGGCCCATAGCTGCGCCCGACCAGTACCGTAAGCGGGATCGCCAGTCCGGCACCCAGATCGAACAGGGCCATGCCCAGCTCGAAACCCGACAAGGTCGATGAGGCCATTACCGCGATACCTCCCACCTGCAGGAATAGCGCCAACCACAGCGCCCGGGTATCACCAAGAAAGTGATCGGCCACATAGCCCCCCAGCAAGCTGGTGGCATAGACCAACGCCAGCGACCCGGTGGCCAACACATCAGCCTGCTGCATCGCCTGAGCTGCGGTCAGGTGAGCATAGAAAGCCTGAGCGATATAGGGTGCCAGGAAGGCACGGAACCCGTAGAAAGCAAAATTGACCCCAACTGTGACCCCCAGCAGCATCCACAAGGGGTTCGGATGGCCCAGAGTGCGGGAAAATCCGGGGGCAGACAGCAACTTGCTCTGGGCAGGCATAGGGAAAACTCCTTTTGGGAGGCTGTGCCTACACGACAACCATGCAGGCACGATGTCAGACCATCCATGCTCAGATAATCGGCCAAGGCAAAAGTTCCAATATTGGTCGCCTGCCGACAAGCCACAACCAGGGAACCCGTGTCCGGTATAGTTACGCAGAGGTAAGGAAAGCTAAGATTTCGAATCGGTCGGAGACCACGATAAAACCTACTTCCCGGTCCTTTTTGATGCTGCAGTGTGCCTTGCAATCAGTATGCCTGGCTTGCTATTTTCAACGCCTTATCCACCCCCCAGCCCTAGGAGCCTGTCGGACTTGGGATGAATCTACTGCGGCAGTGGAAAATCGGTCCATTTTTTCGCTCTTTATCGTTAAATAGAACCCCTATTCGCCTCAAAAGATCAAAAACTGTCCTCAATTTTTCATCCGCCTCGCTACGATCCTCCAAGCCCGACAGGCTCCTAGGCTGCGTTCAGTACTTCCGGAGCTTTTTGTGACCATCGCTGCTTCGTTCGAAATCGAATATCTTCAATACCTTGATGCCACCGGCAAAGCCACTCAGACAGACCTACCCGAGTTTGCTCGTGACCTGGATCACATGGTTGATCTATACAAAACCATGCTATTTCTGCGGGTCTTCGACACCAAATCCATCGCCCTGCAACGGACTGGCAAACTGGGTACCTATGCCTCCTGCCTGGGCCACGAAGCAGTGTACATCGGCATCGGCTCAGCCATGCAGGAAGAGGACATTTTTGCCCCCAGTTATCGTGAGTACGGTACCCAGTTCATCCGCGGGGTGAAACCCCGCGAGGTGCTGCTGTACTGGGGAGGGGATGAGCGCGGTAGTGATTTCTCAGGCCCCATCCATGATTTCCCCTGGACGGTACCGATTGGCACACAATGTCTGCACGCGGCCGGTTCGGCGTTGGCCTTCAAGTTACGCAAGGAACCCCGCGTAGCGGTGTTTTGTATAGGTGACGGCGGCACCTCCAAGGCCGACTTCTACGGCGCCATCAATGTCGCTGGAGCTATGCAATTGCCGCTGGTGGCCGTTATCGTCAACAATCAATGGGCCATTTCGACGCCGCGCCAGGCACAAACCGGTGCCAAGACACTGGCCCAGAAAGGCCTGGCCGCCGGGCTCGAAAGCCTGCAGGTCGATGGCAATGACCTGATTGCCGTACGCGCGGCCATGGATCACGCCCTCAAACGGGCCCGTCACGGGCATGGAGGCAGCGTGATCGAAGCCATCACCTACCGTCTGTCTGACCACACCACGGCTGACGACGCGCGCCGCTACCGTGACGATGCCGAGGTCAAGGCGGCCTGGGCGCGTGAACCGATGTTGCGACTCCGCACCTGGCTGCAGCTCGCCGGAGCCTGGGATGAGCAACGTGAGGAAGCCTGGAAAGTGCAATGTGGCCAACGCATGGACGAGGAAGTCAATGCCTACCTCGGCACCCGCACGCAGCCGCTGGAAGCTACCTTCGATTACACCTACGCCGAACTACCCACCGATCTCGTCGAACAACGTACTGCGGCCCTGGCCGCTGAAAGTGCGAGCCACTAAGGAGAACAACATGGCTCAGGTAACCCTGATCGAAGCCGTCACCCTGGCGCTGGCCTATGAGATGGATCACGATGCCGCCGTCATCGTGCTCGGCGAGGACGTGGGTATCAACGGTGGGGTGTTCCGCGCGACCGTGGGCCTGTTGGAAAAATTCGGCCCCGAGCGCGTGATCGATATGCCCCTGGATGAAACCACGATCGCCGGGGTTACCGTAGGCATGGCCGCCCAGGGCATGAAACCCGTCGCCGAGTCCCAATTCGAAGGCTTCATGTATCCGATGCTCGACCAAATTGCCTCGCATGCCGCCCGCCTACGCAACCGCACCCGTGGACGGATGCATGTCCCGGCGGTATTTCGTGCCCCCTGGGGTGGAGGCATCCGGGCACCGGAACATCACTCCGAAGCCAACGAAGCCATCTTCACCAATATTCCCGGCCTCCGGGTGGTGCTGCCGTCTTCGCCAGGGCGGGCCTACGGTCTGTTGCTGGCGGCCATTCGCGATCCCGACCCGGTGATCTTTTTTGAGCCCAAGCGCATCTACCGCCAATATAAGGAAGAAGTTCCCGACGACGGTGAGGCCCTGCCGCTGGATATATGTTTTGTACTGCGTGATGGCAATGATGTCACCCTGGTCACCTGGGGCGCGCAGGTCAAGGAAACCCTGGAAGCCGCCGACGCACTGGCGGATAGCGGCATCAGCGCCGAGGTGATCGACGTGGCCACCCTGAAACCACTCGATTTCGACACCATCCATGAATCGGTTCGTAAGACCGGTCGTTGTGTGATCGTGCACGAAGCCCCCCGTACGGCGGGTTTCGGTGCGGAAATTGCCGCTCGCTTGGCTGAGCACGCCATGTATGACCTGGTCGCCCCGGTACAACGCGTGACCGGCTACGATACGCACATCCCCTTGTTCCGCCTGGAAATGAAATACCTGCCCAGCGTGCAACGCATCGTAGCAGCGGCCCAACAAACCCTGGCCGTGAGCTGAGCCCCCGCTCCCTATCTTTTTACTGTATGCCCCACAAGGTTCCGATCATGTCCGATATCAAGACATTTCATCTGCCCGACCTCGGTGAAGGATTGCCCGACGCCACCATCGTCGAATGGCTGGTCAAAGAAGGTACGAGCATCAAGCTCGACGATCCTTTGGTTTCCATGGAAACCGCCAAGGCCGTGGTTGAAGTCCCCTCGCCCTACTCCGGTACCTTGAGCAAGCTCCACGGCCAAGCTGGCGACGTCATTATCACCGGCGCGCCACTGGCCGAATTTTCCGTCGATCCCCAACAACCCCAACGGGCCGAGGCCGAGCCCAGCGGGCACCATCATGCCCCGTCACCACCGTCCGGCTTCACCGACCAAGCCGACAAGGCCCAGGGTCTCAAGGCTGCAACCCCGCACGACACCGGCACCGTGGTGGGTACCATGGAAAGTAGTGATCGGCTACACAGCGAGCAGGCCGTTACCGTGGCCGGGATCAAGGCCATGCCGGCGGTACGCGCCCTGGCGAAAAAACTGCGCGTAGATCTGTCCCAGGTCACCCCAAGCGGGGCTACCGGCGTAGTAACTCTGGCCGACGTACGCAAGGCGGCTGAAAGCGGTACCGCACCGCTGCGTACCGAGTCAGCCGGCATTACCGCTGCGCAGGCCAGTGCAAGTACCGCACCGGCCCGGCGTACCGCCGTGTCCGCAACCGGCAAACCGATGCGTACCACCCCGCCGGGGCCCACCGTCCTGGGCCAGCCCGAGCAACTCAAGGGCATGCGCCGCACCATGGCCCGGGTCATGGCCGATTCGCACGCCCAGATCGTTCCCGCCAGTATCGTCGATGATGCCGACCTGCACGCTTGGCAACCTGACAACGATATCACCGTACGCCTGCTGCGGGCACTGGTTGTAGCCTGCAAAACCGTACCCATGCTGAACGCCTGGTTCGATGGTGAAAATCTCACCCAGACCCTGCATCCGCATGTGGATGTGGGTCTGGCCGTGGACACCGAGGACGGCCTGTTCGTACCGGCTATCCGTAATGCCGATCACCTCGATGCCGTCGGTCTGCGGGCCGCCGTCAACCGGGTGCGGGCCCAAGTTCAAGATCGATCCATCCCCGCCGACCAACTCAAGGGCTACACCATCATGCTGTCGAACTTCGGCATGTTCGCCGGACGCTACGCCAGTCCGGTCATCGTACCACCCTGTGTGGCCATCCTCGGCGCGGGGCGCCTGCGTCACGAGGTGGTCCCGGTCATGGGCGGTATAGCAACCCATCGGATGATGCCGCTATCACTGACCTTCGATCATCGCGCCGCTACAGGTGGTGAAGCGGCACGGTTTCTACGTGCAGTCATGGACGACCTGGCCCTGGCAAGCTAACGCCGCACCAATGTGCAGGAATGGGCTATGTGGTCTCAGACACCCATTGCATGATCATGGTTTTTTCACTGCATTCCCGCTGCAAAGGAATGCAGTGAAGGGCTGCGGACACCACAAAAAGATCTCATTATTCCGGATTGCTACCTCTTGACATTTCTGTCATCCCGGGCCTAGACCCGGGATCCAGCTGGTAACCGCTGCCACGAAATACCAGGTCGGGTACGCGACTATCAACCCAGGTCGAATACCCACTGCATGGTTATGGCTTTTTCATTGGACTCCCGCCTGCGTGGGAATGATAAGAGCGACTGTAATCCACGGCGAATAGTGCCATTGGGCCACTTCTGTGACTCAAGACTATCCCGATGCCGACTCATCCGCGTCGAGCTTTTTCCATAGCAATTCAATCTCCCGCACCAGCTTGCGGGCTGCGACATCGCGTTCTTTGGCCTCGGTCCATGGTCCACCCATCGCCACGCGCTCACTGCTGTAGAGCAATTCGTAGGCATGTCCCCCTACATGCTCAGTGGGTACCACTTGCAGGCTATTTTTACCCCATATAAAAGCGGAGGCCCCTCCAGCCTTGCCCAGTACCCGCACCCAATCTCCGGCTTCCTGAGGCCTCTCGAAAGGTACCGAGAGCAGCAATTCTTCACCATCAGCAGCTAGAAACCGGAAGTGGAAATGTCCATCCCGTTCACGAAAGGTGACGAAACGGGCCTGCTTACTGCCTTTCTTCGATTTCTTCCCAGTCTTCGATACGCCTACTTGCTGCAATGGGCGTAAACCGACAGCCGCACGCAATTGGCTCAGAAACGGGATCGCCAAGGCCCGGGCTTTGACAGCACCTTGATGGAGGATCTGTTCAATCTCAGCAGGTCTGGCCATCAGCGCCTCATAGCGCTCACGCAATGGCATAAGTTCCCCGTTGACACGCTCGAACAAGCGTTGCTTAGCCTCCCCCCAACTCAACCCGTCATGCAGAGCCACCCGGAAGGCCTCAGCCTCTGCCGCAGTAGCAAACGCCCGATAGATCGCATACAGGTTTGATCCCTCGGCATCCTTGGCCTCACCGGGGGCCCGTGAGTCGGTAACGATGCGGGCGATGGTCTCACGCAACTTTTTTTCACCTCCTGCGAAAAGAGGAATCGTATTGTTGTAACTCTTGGACATCTTGCGACCGTCCAGTCCTGGTAACGTCGCCATATGCTCGTCAACCACGGCTGCAGGTAAATCAAAATGGCCCCGGCCGGCACCGAAAAGATGGTTGAAACGGGCTGCAATATCACGAGCCATCTCGATATGCTGCACTTGATCGCGTCCGACCGGTACCCGATGGGCATTGAACAGCAGGATATCCGCAGCCATCAATACGGGGTAGCTATACAGGCCCATGCTGATACCGGCATCGGCATCCTCACCCGTAGCAAGATTTTGATCCACCGCCGCTTTGTATGCATGCGCACGGTTCATCAGCCCCTTGGCAGTCACGCAGGTCAGCAGCCAGGTCAGTTCGGTAATCTCCGGAATATCGGATTGCCGATAGAAGGTGACATGCTGCGGATCGAGTCCGGCAGCCAGCCAGGTAGCCGCAATTTCCAAGCGGGAACGGGCAATGCGCTCAGGGTCTTCGCACTTGATCAGCGCGTGATAGTCGGCAAGAAAGAAAAAGGCCTGCGTATCCGGCTTGCATGCCGCGGCCAAGGCCGGTCGAATTGCGCCGACATAATTACCCAGATGCGGAGTACCCGTGGTGGTGATACCGGTGAGGATTCTGATTTTCGAAGACATGGTGCAATGGCATGAAAAACGCGAGTGTAGGCCATCCGTGCCGGAGCTTCACACCTTCACAGACGACATTGACCCATCAACGTGATGCAGAAGACTAGCCTGGTATAGTAATGCCGACCGTAACTGGGACCGGTGATGCTCCCTCCGAGTGCTTGCCTAGCGTACCCGGCAAGCCGTGCACCGGGGCACCTGGTACACGGGCCGTTTTCACCTCACCAGGAACTTTTGGAGAGAGGGATGGTACGGGAGCCGCCAGCCCGGACTGGCGTTCGAGAATCTGCCGCATGGTCCGATTATTGAGCACGATGATGCTGATACGCCGGTTATCCGCATCCCGTGGATTTTTGGGATCAAACAAGATGGTATCGCCATAACCGACGACCCGCATGACCTTGCGCGGGTTCAAGCTTCCGGCTAGCAGGGCTCGGCGCGCCGAGTTGGCCCGGTCCGCCGACAACTCCCAGTTGCTGAACTTCGCCCCTTTTACATACGGCGTTTCATCGGTATGGCCGTTGATGCTGATGCGGTTGGGGACGGTATTGATGATCTTGGCAAGCTCTTGAAGAATCGTCTTGGTGTAAGGCATCAGGATAGAACTTCCCAAAGCAAACATCGGCCGGTTCTTATTATCAACGATCTGTATCCGCAAGCCTTCAGGGGTAATATCCAACAATAGCTGTTTCTTGAAACGCTGCAGAAACGGGCTCTCCTGGATCGCCTGTTTGAGTTGCTTCAGGAGTTTTTCCAAGCGTTGCTTCTCGGCGGCCTTGGAAATCTTTTCCGCAGTTTTCACATTGACCTTGGGTGATTTGCGCTGCAGCATCCGGTCGCCGGGACCGTGCGGCAAGGTGCTGGTGCCACCCAGTTTGATCATCGAATCACTCGCCCCTCCCGGACCATTGATACCCGGTGCAGGCACCGCCGAGGCACCCGCTACCATGCTGGGATTCTTAAAGTATTGCGAGATCGCCGCACGCTGCTCCTTGCTGCCCGCACCCACCAGCCACATCACCAGAAAAAACGCCATCATCGACGTCACAAAATCAGCATAGGCAACTTTCCAGGCCCCCCCATGACTGTCGTGCGCCGCCTTGCGAACCTTGCGGATGACAATGATCGGTGCTGAACTTTTCCCATCGTCGCTTTTCTTATCCATCAACGCTGCTCTTTAAGATGAGCCTCAAGATCCGGAAAACTGGGACGCACCTTGACAGCCAGAGACTTGCGCGCAAACTCGATGGCGACCTGGGGGTTGTAACCGCGCAAGCTTGCCACCAGTGCAATCTTGGTCACCTCAAACGGCTTACTGTCATCGTTAGCCCGGTATTCAAGTGCTGCGGAGAGTGGGCCAACCAGACCATACGCAAGTAGGATGCCAAGAAAGGTCCCAACCAGAGCCGCGGCAACATGACTACCAATGGTTGCTACATCACCAGAGCCGATGGAACTCATCGTCGTTACGATCCCCAGGACTGCCGCCACGATACCGAAACCAGGCAAGGCGTCCGCCATCTTCTGCAACGCTAACGCAGGAGCCATACCATCCGAGTGATGGGTTTCCAGCTCGGTATCCAGCAATTGCTCGAGTTCCATTGGATTCATGCCGCCCCCCACCATCAGGCGCAAACAGTCGGTCATGAAATCGATCAGGTGATGCTCTTTCATCAACCTTGGGTAGACCGTGAAAAGGGGGCTCTCCCCCGGGTTATCGACGTGCTCCTCCAGACTCATCAGGCCCTCTTTACGAACCTTGATGAGCAGGTCAAACAAGAGTGATAAAAGGTCAACATAGTCCTGGCGCTTGTATTGCGGCCCTCCCATCAGAGAGGAAACCCCCTTCAGCGCCGCATTGACCACGGCCGGAGGATTGCTGGTGACAAACGCACCGACTGAAGCCCCGCCGATAATCAGCAATTCGGTAGGCTGCCACAAAGCCGCAAGTTGCCCATGATCCATAACATAGCCACCCACGACACTGCCAAAAACAATGACCACGCCAATGATCAGAAGCATGGAACCCAACCCATTCTGCCAAGTACCTGCTTATATCGGCTGATGCCTACAAATATTGAGGGGCCCTCGATAAACTTATCGTACGGCCCGATTACTGCATTGCGTTCACCCGTTGCACCGGAGCCAGTTATTGCCATCCGTCTTCATGGGACGCACTCCGACTTGGCCGGCCTGTCGCCACGTCGCCGAAACCGCACACTATCCAGCAAACGACCCATCATTCCTGGCTTAGATACATCCTGTAGGGCTAGACTATCTGAGAACCTTACCAGCAAGACGGGCCTGAAGTTCACCCCGCTGGGGCCCCTTGCGAAATAGGGTAATCAGCGTTGCCGGGATAGCCACACTATAGAGCCGGCACCCATTATCGATGCGTGGGCCCACTTGACATATGGATCGCCGCAGGGGGCTTGGATACCTCCGGTTTATTTCCTGCGCCTGCGGTGCACAAGTTCACTGCTTACTTATCCAAGTCATGTTTGATAGAAGTTGCAAACCCAAAGCTGGACACCCCGATTTGGTACCTTGCGGATCTTTGATCCGCAAGGTACGTGTGTACCCCCCAGGGTCGGGCCCACAGGCTATCCGTGGCCCGGGAGCCCCGATGTGACACGCATGGACGGGCCCCCTAGCAAGATGCTTAACGGTACCTTTCCATACCCGTGGACTGAGCAGAGTCTGCTCGGTCCCATACAAGCTATAGGTGTTGAAAAGGTGGAAACCATAATCCAGTAGCTCTGTGGCCTTCTCAGCACGAGTGCCTTCGCTGGCCGCACCCAGCACCACGGCAATCATTCGCTGAGCACTCCGTTGCGCGGACACCACCAGGCAATAATCTTCCGTACCAGTCTGCCCGATCTGTAAGCCATCCACCAACGTATCGCTCCACAATAAGCGGTTGCGACTGCATTGCAGGTATTCCGTTCCAAATAAATGTTTTGAGCTTGAAGATTGAGTATTTCTGTGGCGAATTGTGGATCAAGGTGCGGTCAGCGAGACCGGGTCGAAAGTACTGGAATATTGGCCAGACTGCGGATAAGCACTGACATTTCCATAATGTGTATCGCGCATGCCAAGCCGCTTGGCCTAAGCGTTCATCAGGGCCACAAAAGCCTTTTCTGAACCCGTGACATGCTCAGCCAGTGCGATTGCGGCATCGTTACCGGGCACGATGAATGGAACATAGGACCTTCAGGAGCCGGAAAGGATTTGCGCGGAATATAGGCCCAGCGCATGCACCCGGACCAGCACGCGGCGAGCCGTGGCCGCATTGGGCAATGGACCAAGACGCACCCGGTAGAAGCGCTGACCGCGTACCATAACCGAATGAGTACTCACGTTCTGCAAACCGGCCCGGTCGAGGCGATCATGTAAGCGTTTAGCATTGTGCCGATCTTCGAAAGAACCCACCTGCACATACAGGGGCCCTTGCACAGAACCTGCGACATAGCCACCCGTGAGATCGCTACGCCAGTGCGGATCGTCAGGATCGATACCCTGGACCTCAACCCGACCGGTGCCATGCCGCCAAATACCGATGCGTAGCGCCGCTACATACGATAAATCGATGATCCGGCCCGACACAAACGGGCCACGATCATTGATGCGCACGACCACACTTTTGCCATTGGCCAGGTTGGTTACTAAAGCAAAACTCGGTAAGGGCAAGACCTTGCTGGCCGCGCTGTACTTGTACATATCATAGCGTTCCAGGGATGATGTCAGATGGCCCTGAAACTTGGTGCCATACCAGGAAGCGGTACCCCGTTGTACATAGCCGCGAGCCGTCCTGAGAACATAATAGGTTCGCCCATTGACGGTATAAGAAGATTTGTTGCCATAGCGAGAACGTGGTTCTGGTCTGGGTACCGGCTCGGGGATATTGTACACATTGGGAATCGAGCCTGAGGGTGTCGTATCGTATTGCTGGGAATAGCGTCCGGCGTTGGCCCGCTGTGGACTGGAAGCACAACCCGCGAGCAAGGCCAGAATGAGCATCGCCGATAAACCAGCCAACCACCTCATGGTGCCGATCCAGGTCTGACAGACGATACTGCGGCGGCACGCTGAATGGCCGCTGCCAGCTGGGTAACAGCCATGGCGTACAGCGGACTGCGGTTGTAATGGGTAATCACCGCAAAATTAGCAAAAGTTATCCAGTACTCCGGGCCGTACACACCTTGCAGGGTGAGCAGTGTCGCCGGCAGTTCAGGGGCGACCGGCACACTGGGGGCATAGCCCTTGGCTTCCAGCGCCTCCACCGCATACAACGTCTTGCTGCGCTGGACCGGCACCTCAGCGGCATTCTTTCCTAGCACGGCAGGCATGGCCACGGGCTGACCACGTTGCCAGCCATGAGCAGCCAGGTAATTGGCGGTACTGGCTAAAATATCCGGCAAGGAATTCCACAGATCGATGCGCCCATCACCATTGCCATCGATGCCGTAATGTTGCAGGCTCAATGGCATGAACTGGCTCCAGCCCATCGCTCCGGCATAGGAGCCGCGCAGATCCTGTACCGGAACCGGCAGCCGTTGCGGCGGCAAACTCAGTAGTGCCGCCAGCTGGGTGGCGGATTCAAACAGTTTTGCGGTCTTGTCGTGGATCACCTGCAGGTAGCGAGCCTCGCTGGTGTCTGGGTCGTGGACATTGAGTAGCTGCTGGACTTCACCCTCGGCGATGGTATTCGTGGCATTGGCCAGGATGTCCATGATCCGCATCTTGTTGAGCTGAACCATCATTTGGAAGGCCCGGGAATAGAGGAAATCACCCACCAGCACACTGGCCTCGTTACCGAACAGGGCATTGGCGGTCTCCTTGCCACGGCGTAGTTCTGAGGCATCGACGACATCGTCATGCAGCAGGGTGGCGGTGTGGATAAATTCGATGAGGGTGGCGCACTCGATGTGCTCGTCGCCCTCATATTGGAATGCGTTGGCGGCCAGCAGATGCAGGATCGGGCGCAGGCGCTTTCCACCGCTATGGACGATGTATTGGCCGATCTGGTCAATCAGCACCACCTCGGAACGCAGCTTTTTCTGGATGCACAGATTAACGCGGGTCATGTCATCCTCGATGAGAGTGTAAATTTCTTCAATTTTCATGAGCTTAGCGGTTCCGGGTGCTGTCCGAGGCCCTGCATGCTAGGGGGCCGTGAGAAAAGTGTCAAGCTAAGGGAAAAGTGGTTTGACCCTGACCGCCGGAGCGGCTAAAATCGCCGTCCTTTAAGGTGGGTTGTATCTGTACAAAGTGGATCCCCGCCTGCGAAGAACACGTAGAATATCCTTGATATAGAAGGAAATTCTTTCGAATTTCCTGGGAGAGTCAGCAAGATGTACGCAGTGATTGAAACCGGCGGTAAACAATACCGGGTGAGTGAAGGCCAGAGCATCAAGGTCGAGAAATTGATTGCCGACGAGGGCAGCAGTATCGATCTGGATAAAGTGCTGCTGGTTGCCAATGGCGATGATATTAAGGTCGGTGCGCCTTACCTGAATGGTGGTAAAGTGACTGCGACGGTGAAAGCACATGGTCGTGGCAAGAAGATCCGCATCATCAAGTTCCGTCGTCGCAAGCATTACCAAAAAGAACAGGGACATCGTCAACACTATACTGAGCTGGAAATCACCGGCATTGCGGCCAGGTAAGAGGATTTATAGATGGCACATAAAAAAGCAGGTGGTAGTACTCGTAATGGTCGCGATTCGGAGTCCAAACGCCTTGGCGTGAAGAAGTTCGGTGGTGAGCAAGTGCTTGCCGGTAACATCCTGGTTCGCCAGCGCGGTACCAAATTTCACCCTGGAATAAACGTAGGTCGCGGTAAAGACGATACTTTGTTTGCCAAAGCCAGCGGTACGGTTAAGTTCGAGAAAAAAGGCCCGCACCAGCGTAGTTTTGTAAGCGTCACGCCCGCGGCTTAATCGTAGTTAGATAGAGATTTAAAAAAGCCTCGTCAGTGACGGGGCTTTTTTCGTTTTTGCGTGCCTAATGTCGTTCCCGCGAAGGTGGGAATCTAGTATATATATTTTTTTGGATTCCCGCTTCTGCGGGAATGACGATAACAGGAAAGTCGTTCAAGTGAAATTCGTAGATGAAGCAAACATTCGAGTGGAATCCGGCAAGGGCGGCGATGGCTGCATGAGCTTCCGCCGTGAGAAATATATTCCTCGAGGCGGCCCTGACGGTGGCGATGGTGGTGATGGTGGTGATGTCTTTTTGATCGGTGATGATAATATCAGTACCCTGGCCGACTTTCGTTACAGCCGGAAATTTAAGGCACAGAATGGTCAACCGGGTCGTGGCAAAAATTGCTACGGCAAGGGTGGCGAAGACCTGTATATTAGAGTGCCACTGGGCACGATAGTCGTTGAACAGGATACCAGTGAATTGATGGGTGAAGTGTTAAATAAAGGGCAGGTATTAAAAGTTGTACTGGGTGGTCATCATGGCGTAGGTAATACCACGTTCAAGAGCAGCACCAACCGTGCACCGCGAAAATTTACCAAAGGCACACCTGCGGAATCACGCCAGCTTCATCTTGAGCTGAAAGTATTAGCGGATGTTGGGCTACTTGGGTTGCCAAATGCAGGTAAATCGACATATATACGATCGGTCTCTTCGGCCACGCCGAAAGTTGCTGACTATCCTTTTACTACCTTGTATCCAAATCTGGGAGTGGTACGTATTGAAGCGGATCGTAGTTTTGTTATCGCCGATATTCCCGGAATTATCGAAGGCGCAGCAGAAGGGGCAGGACTGGGTATTCAGTTTTTAAAACATATATCACGCACCCGCCTGTTATTACATATTATCGATGTGGCACCGTTTGATGAAAGTGATCCGGTTGAGTCATATAAAGTTATTGAAAATGAATTGAAGAAATACAGTGATACATTGGCTGACTATGAACGCTGGTTAGTACTGAATAAACTGGATTTGTTAGATGAAAGTATCGATAAAGAAGAACATTGCCAGAAGATCATTGATAGCATTGGTTGGCAAGGCCCGGTTTACAAGATCTCTGCTTTGCAAAAGCAGGGCACTCAGGCATTATGTTATGACATCATGAGTTTGGTTGAGAAACAAAGGAGTAAGGCAGATGGAACTGCTGAAGAAGGCGAGGAGCCTGAGGAAGAGTCAAACAGATGTTGAAGGAATTATCTGGCGGCAGGTGAGGAACCGACAACTTTTAGGGTTAAAATTTCGCAGGCAAGTGCCGATTGATAAGTACATTGTTGATTTTCTTTGTATTGAATTGAAAATCATCGTGGAACTTGATGGTGGTCAGCATGTTGATGCGACAGTATATGATGAGCAAAGGACAAATTTGTTAAAAAAGAAGGGGTTTCGTGTGGTTCGATACTGGAATCACGAAGTACTAGAAAATCTGGATGAGGTTATGGATGCCTTCACCCTAACCCTCTCCCAACGGGAGAGGGAACTGAAGTCAAAACAACGGTAGCGGTATTTATAAAGGTGAAGGAATCAAGAAAGCATAATACCTCCCTCTCCCTTTGGGAGAGGGTTGGGGTGAGGGAATAGAAATAAAATACTATGCGAGAGTCAATAGAAAAAGCGAAACGTATTGTTATCAAGATTGGTAGCGCCTTGCTCACCAATGATGGCCTTGGTCTGAATCATCAAGGCATTGATCAGTGGGTCGGGCAAATGGCCCAGTTAAGGAAACAGGGCATTGAAATTGTACTGGTCTCATCCGGAGCCGTGGCCGAAGGCATGTCACGTTTAAACTGGACTACGCGCCCTAAGTCTTTACACGAATTACAGGCCGCCGCAGCGATCGGGCAAATGGGTCTGGTGCAGGCTTACGAATCGGCTTTTCAAAAATACGATTTTCATACTGCGCAGATATTGCTAACTCACGATGATCTTGGCAACCGGCGTCGTTATCTGAATGCGCGTAGTACCTTAAAAACATTGTTGCGCCACCAGATCATTCCTGTGGTCAATGAAAATGACACAGTGGCGTTTGAGGAAATCCAGTTCGGTGACAACGACACCCTGGCGGCCCTGGTCGCAAATCTGGTCGAGGCGGATCACCTGATTATCCTGACCGATCAAACAGGACTCTATGAAGAGAATCCCCGCTCCAATCCTGATGCCAAATGGGTGGATGAAGCCAGTGTAGGCGATAGTCGTCTCGACAACATGGTGAGTAGCAAAGGTGGTGCGTTGGGCCGGGGTGGCATGTTTACCAAACTACGTGCTGCGCGCCTTGCTGCACGTTCCGGAAGTTCGTGTCTGATTGCCTCGGGTCGTGAACAGGATATTCTGCTGCGTCTTATCAAAGGTGAAAAGCTGGGTACCTATCTCATGGCCGAACAGAGCCCGGTGACCGCGCGGAAACAGTGGCTCGCCGGACAATTGCAACTAGCCGGCAGCCTGACTCTGGACGACGGTGCTTGCAAGGTGTTGATTGGCAAGGGTGGTAGCCTGCTTGCGGTGGGGGTGCGCCAGGTCAGTGGTCAATTTCAACGTGGTGAAGTGGTTAGCTGCGTGGATGGCCAGGGTCGAGAGATCGCCCGTGGACTGATGAATTATAATTCTGAAGAAGTGATGAAACTTATTGGCCAATCCAGTGACCAAATAGAATCGATATTGGGGTATATCGATGAAGAAGAGCTAATCCACCGAGACAACATGGTAATCACGGCCGGGACATGACGCTACGTATTCCTAAACGGACGATTCTCAGCTTGGCAGCGCTACTGCTTTTATCAGCCTGTGGTGTCAAGACGATTTATAATAATCTCGACTGGGTTCTGGAAGGTATGGTTGATGATTATATTGACCTGACGGATACTCAGGAAGAGGATGTCGATAAACGTATTGCGCAACTTTTGAAATGGCACAAAGAGACTCAGTTAGCGGAGTATGTAAATGATCTAAAAGAAATAAAAACATTCACTGCAAAAGGGATCGATGATGAATCAGCGGAAATTATTTTCGCGAAGTTCCTGGAACGCTGGACAGCCATGAAAACAAAGGTCGCGCCTGAAATGGCCGCCTTGTTTTTGACACTGAATGAGAAACAGATTAAGGCACTATTCATCCGGCTCGAAGAAGAAAACAAAGAGATTGACGAAGAATACAAAGAAACCACCGAAGAGGAAAAAAATATCGAAGGTGGGGAGAGATTACTGGAAAACTTTTCGGACTGGCTGGGACCCTTAAGTGAAGAACAAAAAGAATTACTCATATCATGGCCCCCCCGGTTTCAATCGACACATGAAAACAGACTGGTTTTCAGGGAAAAGTGGCAGTTAGCACTAAAGCAGGTTCTGGACGACGATATCCCGACAGAAGAAAAACGAACCAGATTGATTGCATTGACAGAAAAGCCAGAAGATTATCAATCTGAACAATACAAAGCTCAGCTTGTTCACAATAGCAAGCAGGTAAAAGCACTTATACTGGCATTTGGTCCCACAGTAACGAATGAACAAAAAACCTATCTTGCTGAGCGATTGGACTACTTCATCCGTAATTTTGAAGAGCTGATCGAAGAGACGAGGCAGAACTAATTAACCTGAACTCGGGATAAGGAAATCTGTATTGATTAGCTATCCCAAATTT
>ENA-ORDP01000962-ORDP01000962.1-marine-sediment-metagenome-genome-assembly--contig:-NODE-962-length-16982-cov-4.622497_pt1 | contig 16982 bp, 31 predicted proteins | sample MGYA00248627_ERZ508539 | MGnify/ENA primary metagenome ERZ508539 (study PRJEB26208, sample SAMN05571518) | marine sediment metagenome | biome: deep sea; feature: Hydrothermal vent; material... | reverse complement strand
TACTTATATTCTCTATTAGTATTTTTTTATTTTCCATTTTTATTTATTCTTCTTTAATTTATTTAAAATATTCCCCTAATTCTCGCATTAAAACGAAATCTGGCTCTTGCCCCTCTTGTCGTAATTCCCTACGAAGTATATCTAAAATTTCTTCAAGATTTTCTTCTATTATCTTCTGTATTTGTTCCATTTTAATATTTTTCAATAACCTCAATAAATTTTTTATTTTTTTCTGCATAAACAACAAATTCTTTAAATTCCTCATTATACCACCAATCAATTATATTATCCATTTCTCGTTTAAGTGTTCCACTTAAAAATTTATCAAATAAAATTAAAGTTTTATCTGCTCCAATTTTATTTAATCTTAAAACTAAATCTTTTCTTTTTTTTTCTTTTTTATCTTTCATTATTTTTTATCTCCTGTAATTTATTTAAAATATTTAATTCGGCTTTTATACAAATATTACAATATTCTTTTAATTCTTTAAGTGTTAATTCTTCTTTTCTTTGATTTAAACTTCTTCTCATATTTTCAAATAGCACAGAAAGTTTTAATAATCTCTGCGACATTTTACTTATATTCTCTATTAGTATTTTTTTATTTTCCATTTTTAATAATTTGTAATAACCTCAATAAATTTTTTATTTTTTTCAGCATAAACAAGAAATTCTTTAAATTCCTCATCGTCCCAATTTTTTATAACTCCGTTTATATGCTCATCAAGGGAATTTCCTAAAAAATCATTAAACAAAATTAATATTTTATCTGAACCAATTTCATTTAATTTTAAAACTAAATCTTCTCTTATTTTATTTTCTTTATTTTTCATTTTATTATTTAGATTTTTTAAAGGTTAAATCTTAAACCTGTTTGAGTATGAAACCCTTAAAAGAAAAGGGTTAAATTATTTTTTTTAGTTCTTTTAGTTTTTTTTCTGAATCAATTAAAAATAATATTTTTTTTATAACAGAGTGGGGCATATTACAAAAATATGTTTCTTCTCCAAAATATTCTTTTAATTTAGTTAATTCATCTAAATAATAATTTGCACTTAAAATATTATTATTTTTTACTATCTCATTAAAACTTATTGTTTTTGTTTTCATTGTATTTCCTGCAATTTTTCTATTTCAGTATTATTAAACAACATTCTGATTTTATTAAATTCTTCTTGCACTGCTTTAAATGTTTTTTCTGCTTTTCTGCTGTCATCATCATATCCAAATTCATTACAAAAATCTTCAAAATCTATATGTTCATATTTTTCAACACAAGATAAAAAATCATATGCTGTTGGTTTTATCTGTTTTTCAGTATTATTTATACTCTGCCCAAATTTAAAACTAAATTCTCTTTCTCCTCTTTTCAGAGTAATTAAATAAATATCTCGTGGTTCTTTGTCATCATCAAAATAAAGTCCATTTTTAACAAATTTAACTTTAAATTCTGTCTTTGTTTCTTTTAAAAATTTCTCTGCTTGTTGATTATATTCATCCATTTTTAATAATTTGCAATAATAAAACCTTCGTTTAAATCTGATTCAAATTTTATTAAAAGTGTTTTGTCATTTATTTCTTCTTCCATTCTTTCCAAAAAATCTTTTTCATCTTCTCCTTCTCCTTTGAATTCTGTTTCTTCGTGTTCTCGTGAATAATTTTTTAAATATTCATCTAAATTTTTATATTCTGTAAAATCACAACATAAAGATATTACATCTAATTTAAAAGGATTTTCTTCTGAATATGTTTTATCCAAATATTCAAATAAATTTATTAAACCTTTATAGGAAAAACCCCCATTAGGATTTTCTAAAGTTTCAACTCTCTTATAATCCCTAAATCTTGAAATAAACAAACTCTCGTCATATTCTTCTATTATCATTTTTTAACCTCCTTTAATTTAATTATATTTAATATAATCCTATTAAATCCTGTTTCTCCCTCTTTTTCCAATTTTTCTAAAATATTTAAACAATTTTGAGTATTATCTAAATTCATTTTTAAAATTTTTAAATCTGATTCTGAATTTATCAATTTTTCTTTTAATTTTAAAATATTTTTGTTATATCTATTAATAACATTTTTTAAGATTTTGTTATCTTGTGATTTAAATAATTTATTTTCCATTTTTGATTATAAGGGGAGTTAAAAATAAACTCCAATTCCCTTTTTATTTAATTCTTTGATTACTTCTATATTAAGGTATTTTCGCTTAAATAGAGCACTCAGCAAGTTTTTTATTTTATTTGTCATTATACTTTATTAATTTTATTTTTAATTTATTTTTAGTAACACTTTCTATTTTTAATTTAATAGTGACGATTTTATTTATCAACGGCACCTTATACACACTATACACACTTTTTTTATTTTCCTATATTTCATTTTTTATAGAATTGAGTATAGTGTCTATTGGGTGCCGTTGATAATCTGAGATAATCCAACCCTGTAATATGTTGTTTTTAACCTTTTCTGTCTTGGATAAGGTTAAATATGAGGTTATTGGGTTTATTTCTATATAATCAAACTTTTTTTTATTTTTTTAAAAAACCCTCCTATAATTATTTTTCTGTTTTGAACATAAATTGAAACTCACAAAATGGGTTTTTTGTTTAGTGCAATAAATTAAATTCATTATAATGCCTTTTTTCAAATTCTGTAAATTTGCTATATTCACTGGTTTAAAGTTACACATTTTTGTATTATTCTGTATCATTTTATTGTTATATTGAAATATAGAGATAATAAGAGTTTATAAGATTATGTGTTATTGAGTATATACTCACAATCTTATCTATTGTGTATTATATTATTATATCCATATTACAACATATTAAGATAATGATACTATATAAACTTATCTGTTGGTGCTTATGTAGTTATATTATTATATCATTATTACAACATATTGATAAAGTAATATGATTATATAAAGATATGTGTTGTATAGTATATACTCATACTACGGGAGGGTAGTGACATATTAGGGGTTTGGTATGTTTATAGTACTAAATGAATATTTTCAAGATAATTTTCATAAGAGTATATACTTAATCATTCAAAAAATATTCCCTAGAATTTTTTTAGTAAAGTATATACTTTACAAACATTTAAAAAGTTAAATTACTAAATAAAATTATGGAAGAATTAAAAGAGATGATGAAAGAAAAACCTGGAAGTAAAATAACCTTTGAGATTTTGGGTGAAAATGAATAATGTTGGAGAAAAATTAAAAGCAGAAATTGAAAGATTAGATGATGAAAGGGCAAACATTTTAAAAACATTATGTGAAGATGATAGGGTATTTTTACCTGAAATTTTATTAAATCTAATCTCATTAGTTAGAGCAATTACAAAAAATATCAAATCACTTAAATTTATTTTAAGTAATATATGACCTGTGAAGATTTAACATTCTGTGATACTTGTGGAAAAGATATACAACTTGAAAATTCCATAAAATCAGAAAAATTATATAATAATTACTGCTCTAAACAATGTAAAATTTTATTTGAAAATTAAAAATGATAATAGTAGATAGTCGCGAACAAAAACCCCTATGGTCTGAAGATGTAATTATTAAAAAATTAGATGAAGGGGATTATACAACTGAAAAATTATTAAATATTGCACATGCAGAAAGAAAATCTGGAATTGATTTGTATGGAAGTTTAATACAAAATCATAAAAGGTTTGCAGCAGAATTAAATCGTGCAATTGAAAAAGATTTAACTTTTGCTATTTTTGTAGAATGTTCCTTTGAGGATTTTGTAAATAAAAAATTTAAAGGAGGATTTAGATTACAGACAAAAACGGAAACTTTAAAAAAGATAGTATATACTTTCATGCAAAGATACCCTATTAAATTTATCTGGTGTGAAAATAGAGATGATTTAAGGAATAGATTAGATAAATGGTTTAGTGAAGTTGAATAAAATGGCAAAATTACAAATGATTAAACGAGTAAATGGAAGTGTTGTTTTTAGTGTAAACCTTCCTTTAGAAATTATTGAAGAACTAAAATGGGAAAAAGGAAAAGATTTAGATGTTGAAATTTTAATTAAATTTGATAAGAAGGGAATTATCATTTTTGGGGAAAATTAATTATGGAAAAAATATCTGAGGAAAAATTTAATAATGAATTTGATGGAATAGTTGATGAAGAAGATAATTTTAAAATTACTGATAAAAATTTTAAAAAAATGATGGTCCAGATGGAAAATCCTGTTGAAGCACAGAAAGAAATTGCAATAAAGATTAAAATTTTCTTAGATGCTAAAATGTCAAGGGAAATGGAAGAATTAAATGCCCTTACTGATTCTACAAGAAGATGGATTGAAACTTATAACAATTTGCTTGAAAAAATACAAAAATCTATTTATGGGGATAAAAGTGTTAATTTACATATCCATAAAATTTCACATAGTGATATTGCAACAAAAATTAGGGAAATTGATTTAAAATGACAATAATCTCTGGAATAACTAAGGAAATGGAGAAAAAAACTAATCTAAAATTTAAAAAGTGGGACGAAGTTATTAGTAAGAATTTACTGGAAAAAGGAAATGATGAGCAAAAAAAAGAAGTTTATATGATGTTAAAAGATCCAACAATTTATGCTTATGCTTTTTTTAAAAATCCAAGAGATTTATCAAAAAGGTTTAGAGCTTACCCTTATCAGGATATTGTTATGAATGATAAGTCAATAAGGGTATTTTTTGTTGCTGCAAATCAAATTGGGAAATCTGAAGCACTCTGTGTTGAAAATTTACATTTTGCTTTAATGAATCCTGGAGTAACTGTTGTTTTGACTTCTAAAACATTTCCACAATCAAAAGATTTATTACGAAAAATAAAATCTTTGCTTCAATATTCTTCATTAGATTATAAATATGATATTGGAGATACTGAAACTAAAACTGAAATTTATTTTAGACATTTTGAAAATGTTGAAGTTTATAATAAAAAATTAGATAAAACATTTTATGAAAAAAAAGAGTTACCACAAAGTAGAATTATCTGTGTTCCTGCAACAGAGGCAGCATTAGGATATGCAGCAGATAAAGTTGGTGCAGATGAACTTCCATTTTATGATGATGGAGAACATTTTTATAAGCAAATTTTAGTTCCAAGAACTTATACAACAAAAGGACAAATTAAAGTTTATGGAAATCCAAATGGTCAGCAGGGTATTGGATGGGAACTTTATAATGATAAAGGTACTAAAAAGTTTATCTTTAATTTTTTGGATTGTCCTACAAATACTCAAGAGGAATTTGAAAATAATTGTAGAACTCTAACAAGAGAACAAATTGATTCAACAATGTTAGCAGTTTTTACTTCTCCAGAAGGAGGATTTTTAACACTTGGTGAAAGAAAAGAAATGCAGGAAGAAAGATCATCAATAATACCTTCAATAATTACTCAACCAATTTATATTTTCTTTGATTGGGCAAAATCAAGAGATAGAACAGTTAGGATAATTGCTACACCAAAAAAAGTTAATAGTGAAGATTGGGCTGATGAAGTTTATATTCATGAAATGAAAGAATATCCTCAAGGAACAAAATATACTGATATTATTGATGTAGATTTAAAAAAATTAGTAAAAGATGTTGGACCTTCAATGATTGCAATGGTAGGTTGGGATAATACTGGAGTAGGAAGAGGATTAGAAGATTTTACAAAAAGAGTAGAACAATTGGGTATTCAAGCAATGCCTGTTGAGTTTTCATTAGAAAATAAATCTCGGATCTATACTTTATTTAAATTACTTGCTGAACAAAGAAGAATAAAAATTCCTTATGTCAGGGAATGTGATAAACAATTAAGTATGTTAAGATTTAGAAGATCATCAAGAGGGCATTTACAAGTTCATCATGAAAGTGAAAGAGATAGAGATGATTTTCCAGATGCTATTGCAGGAGTATGCAGTTTAATTATTCAACCAGAAAATCCTCCAATCTCGGTGGTGATAATATGAAAAGTATCAAACAGCCTCCAATGAAACAAGGTAGTTTAGATGATTTTCAAACTCCTGGAATTGCATGTGAGCCATTAATTGAATTTTTAGATAAAAATTGGATAATTTGGGAATGTTCAGAAGGTAAAGGTAATATTACTAATTTTTTTAAAAATAAAGATTTTGATATAATTGGATCAGATATATTGACAGGGAATAATTTTTTAGAATATTCTCCAGATAAATTTGATTGTATTATTACAAATCCTCCTTTTTCAAAGAAACAAGAATTTTTAGAAAGATGTTACAGTTTTAAAAAACCTTTTGCATTACTTTTACCTTTGACAACTTTTGAAACTTATAAAAGACAAAAATTATTTAAGGAAAATGGTATTCAAGTAATTTTCTTAAATAAAAGAGTTAGATTTGAAACACCAAATGGAAATAAAGGGAAAAATTCATCACCCTGGTTTTCAACTGCATGGTTTACTTGGGGTTTAAATCTTCCACGTGATTTAATGTTCAAAAATTTAAATGAAGATACTTTGAAAGGAGGTAATAATAATGAATAAAAAAAAGAACAATAATGAAGAAGTTATTTTTGGAATGAAATTAAGAGAAGCAAATAAAAAAAATGATTATATAAGAAATATTATTAATGGAAGATATTTTTTAGCAAGATGTAATATGATTGCAACACAAATTCAAAATAATGATATAAAAGAAAAAATTGACGGGTGTATTAAAACTGAGGAATATATGAGGTCAGAATATGCTATGCAAAAAATGCAGGCAATAATGAGTATGAGAAATGCTTACTTTGCAAAAAAAGATTTATTTGAGGACTTCAAATTTAATGACAAAGATATTTTATCTCTTGAAGAAGATTATTATGATGGAAAAGTTATTAGAGAGGATTATGATGAACTTTATAAAAAAGATAATAAAGCAAAATTTGTTAAATAGAAAAGAGATACTAAAAGCTTCATTTGTACCTTTAAATCAGATAAATACCGAAAGATTTAAATATGTTCCCATATATTGGGTTTATAAATATATTAGTAATGGATTGATTATATTAAAACAATATAGTAATAAAATCACTCAAAGGTTTAGTTTGTGGGGGCAAGAGTTTGATTTTAAGAAAATAAAAAGTGAGAGTTCAATATGGTTAATGGAAACCTTCATTGAAGGTTTTCTAATTAACTTTGTAGTATGGGCATTAGTTGGGTTTGAGTTTAATATAATTACAATTTTTGCTTGGGGAATTACAGTAAAGCAAATACTAAGTATTTATTGGAGATTAAAAATAAATGGTTCAAATCCGACAGTATTTAAAAAGAACGAATGATTTTCAGAGTTCAAAAAATCTTCCATTATTAAATTCTTTATTTGTTGATAGGTTTTCTGTTTTAAATCCTTATTCAAAAGACAATAATTTTAAAACATTTATGAAATGGGCGAGGAGAGTTCCACAATTAATGGGTTTCCTTAATATTATTGCTACAGATATGTTAAGTGATGAGATTGAATTTAGGGCTGTAAATAAATCTTCTGGAAGAAATAAAATTATTAAAGCGAGAAAGTTTTGGGATTATAATAGAGGAATTGATATTGCTGAAGAAACAATTTATGATCTTTTAATAACTGGTATTGGGTATAATTGGCTTGGATCAATTTCAAATTTACAATTAAAAGAATTTTGTAAGATAACCTTTAAGGAAGTTCTTCCTGAAATTAAGGAATCTGATTTAGAATTTAAAGCAGATTTAATGGTTAATAAAATTAAAGAAAATAATCCAGAAAATATTGTTAAAAAATTAAGACATGTTGCTTCAACAACAGTTTCAATCCATACAGATGAATATGAAGTTTTGAAATATGTTCAAAGGGTTGGAGTTAATTATAAAGAATTTTCAAAAGATGAAATGTTAGTGTTCAAGTTAATGCCATTAGATGGAAAAATTTACCCATTTCCTCCTCTTGAGGCAATACTTTCTGAAATTTATTTATTGTGGTTAATAACCCAAAATTATGTTTCATTTTTTGAGAATGGAGGAAAACCAGACAGTGTTTTTATTTTACCTAAAGAACTTGCAGGAAGTCAAAATCATAAATATTTAATTGATACTTTAAGAAAATATAAAAAAATCCAAAATAAACATGGCAACCTTGTTTTTACTGGGGACCTATCAATTGAGAAACTTATGGCTGTTGAAAGTCAAATGGAAAATAAAGATTTAGGATTATATTTAACAAGTGTTCTTGCAATGATGTACGGAATTCCAGTTAATCGTATTCCTTTTTTGGTAGGTCGTGCTGCTTCCAGTGGAGATTCAGGTGGATTAGCAGATACAGGATATTGGAGAAAAATAAGTGTTTGGCAAAGTAAATTAGAAGCAACATATAATCATGATTTATTTATACCTTATTTTGGAGTTAAAATGAAATTTCGTAGAGGATATTTACAAGATGAAGTTAGGGAAACACAAAATTCAATGCAGATGAATTCAGTTGCAGAACAGCGAATGAATTTAGGATTATGGACTATTGAAGAAGCAGGAGATTATTTAGATATTGATATGGAAGTAATTAAAGAAGCTCAAAAACAAAAATCAGAAAGAGATAATAAATCATTAAAATCAGGTTTACTAAACCAAAACCTTAATAATAATGATAATGTAATTAAGAATCAGGATGCAAAAATGAAAGCTAAAAAGAAACAAGATACTCAGAATTTAAATCAACAAAATGCAGGGGGTAAAAAGATAAACCCTTAATTTAAAATGGTAAAAAGTAAAGATTTTCAAAAAATATATAATAGATTTGTAAAACAGTATGGTGAAAAAGATGGCAATAGAATGTATTCTGCTTGGATAAATAAAAAAGGATATAATGATACTAAACCATTTCCAAAGAAAAAAGAAATGAAAGAATTTATATGCCCTATACGAGGATTAGAAATTAAGGAATCTGATGGTGATTTTCATATTGAAGGTTTAATTGCAACAACTCATATTGATAATGTAGATTTAGAAGATGGTGTAGATATTCCAGATAGAATACTTAAAAGTACATTAGAAGATTTTGCTGATCAAATGAATTCAAATAAAAGTGCTAGAATTATGGGGGTTCATCATAGTGAGGGAAGATCTAATTTTCCAGAGTTTTTCGGTGAAGCGGATATTAGTAATAGTCCTGCAAAAGTTATTGAATTAACAGATGGAGAGTATGGATTATATGTTGATACAAAATTATTAAAAAATGATCCTTACACTCCTCAGATTATAAATGATTTCCAGGAGGGAAATCTAAATTCATTTTCCATAACATATGAAACCGAAGGGTTTATGACAACTGATTTTGACTGGGTTAATAATAACCTTGTTAGGACTTTACTCCCTGGAACAAGACTTGCAGGATATACTGCTGCAAGTAATCCGAAAAATCCAAATGCAGTAGCAACTAATTTTGGATTTAAGGAGTTTAAGGAATTAGTTGGTATGGATCAATTAAATTTAAAGGAGGTTAAAAAAATGAGTGAAAAAGAAGTTAAGGAAGAAGAAAGTCCACAAAATAAAGAAGAATCCTCTAATAATGAAAAATCAGATGATGAAGTTATTAAAAATGAAGATAATAAATCTGAAGATAATTCTAATGAGGAATCTACTGAAGAAAAAGAGTTTGCAGATTGGAAAGCAAATAAAAAATCCCTTGAAGAAAAGGAGATTTTAGATAAAACAGCAGGAAAAATTGCAGATAAAATTCTTAGTAAAATGGAAATTAAAGAAAAAGTACTAAAAGATAATAAACCAATTGATAAGAATTCAGAAGTTTCTTTTGAGGTTAAAGAATTTAAAGAAGTTATTGAAAATCCTGGAAAATTAGAGTTAAAGGAACAATTTAGACGAGCTTCAGCAGTTTGTGATTCTATTAATTTAGATTGGCAATCAGCAAGTACATCTGCTTGTGAAAGTAGAGAGTATAAAAGCTTTGGTGTAAATGGGACCAAATTAGAATTTAAAGGATTAGGAATTACAACAAATCAAAATATGGATACTGATTACTTACAAAGTTCAGCAGAACTCCAAGATATTTATGATCCTGTAATATATAATGCTTTAAATCAAAAAACTGTAACATGGAATCTTTTGGCTAAAGATGACTTTAGTAAAAAAGGAAATAACCAAGTTCAGTTTACTCTTAAGACTGCTGCTAATGCAAGTGCTGCTTTTTATAGTGGTAATGCAGTTGCAACATCTAATGTTACAAGATTGAAATTCCAAACAAAGTTTAAGAAACTTCAAGTAGGTGTTTCAGTTGATGGTGATATTATTGCTGCTGCTCGTGGAGGTCCTGTTAGTGATGTGTTTGCACAAGAAGTTATGGATTCAACCATAGACATGTTATCAGTTCTTAATTTAGCATTGTTTGCAAATGTTGGATTAGAAACTGCTAGTGCTGTTATTGGATTTAATTATATAACTAATAGTGCATCAAATACTACCTTATACAACTTAACAAGAAGTACTGCTAATAGATTAGCACCAGATTCGGCAACGGATACATACATTAATCAAAATTCAACAGTTATCTCTATGGATAATTTGAGAAAGATGATTAATCAATCTGTAATTGAAGGTGCTGATAAAAACAGAATTGTGATCATAACAAATCCTACACAGGCAAATTTACTTAGAGGTAAATTTGATAGTAGTAGGAGATTGACTAGTTCAAGAGATACAAGTTTTGGATTTAGTACAGATCTTTTTGTTGATGGTGTTCCAGTCTTTGAAGATAAAGACTGTGGTGCTAGTGATTGGTGGTGTATTGATCTTGAAACACACAGAGTTGCTATATGGATTCCACCTACAATTGAAAAGTTAGGTAAGACTGCTGATAGTGAAGATGCTTTCATAAAGACTTACTTTGCAACCTATAATCGTGCCCCAAGACGAATGGTTCAAATCTACGGTGCTGCAACATCTTAAAAAAGTTAAATTGATTATAGACCTCTTTATTTTTTAGAGGCTATATCACTTTTTTTCCTTAGGAAAAATTGGAGTGGTTCCCTTAAGGAACTAAAATAAATAATAAGCCTTTTCAAAAGGTGGAGGAGGATTGAAATATGGCTGCTGCTGAAATGACACCGACTATTGTTCAGAAGACATATGTACCAAGTACAAGCATAACTGGAAGTCCAATGAGGTTAGTAAAATATACCTACAAGGTAACTAAAGTTACTGCTAGTGATTGGATCGTAACTGCAACTTCTTTTCAAAGTGGAACTCCAATTTTTTTCTCAGGAAATACAATTGACAGTTCAAGCAATGGTGTTACTGAAACACAAACATACACAAATACTGGAACCAAGCTGACATTGACAAGTGCTACTGTTGGAACTACTTATGGAGAAGTAGTTTACACAGAGTGAGAGTACTAAAAAATGGCTGCTGCAACAGTAACTGAGAGATTAGAAGTTAATGATCCTAATGTGGAAGTTGTAGTTTTGACTGCTACAGATACAAATACCTATACAAGTAGGAAATTTGGAAATGTAAGAGCGGTTCAAGCTACACTTATGCAAGATGCGACTACATTAGCAATTCCTTTATCATGCGATATTAGTGGATCTACCATTACTATCAATAGTACTGGATTAACATCTCTTAAAGTTTGTTTGACTATTTACGGAAGAATGTAAATAAATTAGTTTTAGGGGTTTATTTTTTAGCCCCTAAAACAACAATAATTAAATAAAAATGGAGGTTAAAAATGTATAAAGCAATTAGAGAAATTGGAGGGTATAAAATTGGAGATAAAGTTCCTAGTGATAAAGCTAAAGTATGGTTAGGAATGTATTCAGTACCCCAAGTTGAAAAAGTTGGAAATAGTGATGAACCAAATGAAATAGCTGAAAGTCCTGGAAATGTTTTGGATGATTATCTTGCAAGAAATAAAAATGTTGTTAAAAAGAATATTTCTGAGGATGATTTAAACCAAGCTCAATTAGTTGAACTTTTAAAACTTGAGAAAGAGGGAAAGAATAGAACAATTATAATCCAGACAATTGAAAATAGATTAAGTAATTAATATTATTCAAATAAAATGGAAAATAATTTAGACATAGGCTTAAACGAGTTTAAAAAGATGAAAAGCAATGATAGGGATATTTTAATTTATAATAACCTCGTAAGTATTAGGAAAAAGATGGGTGATTATAATTTTAATAAAAAAATTCAATATACTTGGTTATCAATATTAACTGTAGTAATAGGTCTTAAAAAATTTATAGGACTTTAAAAATAGAAACAATTAAAAAGAACAGGGTATTTATTATTTGGAATTGAGGTTCATTTATTTCAACTCTGAGGAGAAAAATGGTATTAAAATATGTTACAACATTACAATTTGCAGAAAGTTTAGGATTTGTTAGAGAAGTTCCATCATGGGATATTTCTTCAACACCTACAGATGAAGCAGTTGATACAGGAGATAATTCTAAAACTATATTTTATTTAGATCAAAAAAATGTAATTGCAAATACTTATACATTATATGCTAATGCTTCAGCAATGACTGAAACTACTCATTATACTTTGGAATTAAGTACTGGAAAAATTACCCTAACTTCACAAGGAGTTACACTTTTATCCACAAATAATTTAACTGCAAAATATAAATATTTTGGTAATGGAATGTCTGATAGTTATCTTAATGATATTTTAAATAGAGTTGAAACAGAAATTGACAATAAAATAAATTCAACATTTACTGATGGATCAGTAACTAATCCTAGTTATCCTTTAATTACTGAATATCAACCTTCATTTGGACCACATTTAGATAATATAAATTTAGAAAAAAAACCATTAAAAGATATTTCTTCAACTTTAAATGGGGCACATAATTCTTCAATTACAACAATAAGTTTGGAATCAGGAACAGGAAATAATTATCCTACATCTGGAAATATTATTATTGGAAGTGAGGTTATAAATTATACAGGAATTTCAACAGATGATTTAACAGGTTGTACAAGAGGTTATCTTGGTACAACTGCAGTAGCACATAGTAATGGTGATGAAGTACATTCAACAATTTTATTTAGATCTAATACTGATGAAGGTACATCTGTAAGTTGGGTAGTCCAACCCTGGAATACTTCAATGTATGCAAATTCTGACGGTTTAATTTATAGATATGATGATGCTGATCCTACACCTTTATCAAAACAGGGTGTTGCAAATAGAATAAAAATTATTTATTATTATGGGTATGATACTATTCCAAAAGATATTACAAGATTAGCAATATTATTGACTAAAGAAATTTTAATTAGTGATACTATTGGAAAAGCATTAATTTCTGGTAGAGATGAATTTAAACCTGCAATGATAAATGTTGATAAACAAGAAGTAAATAATATTATAGATAATTATATTATAATGTCTATGGGAAATACATAAAATGGCTCAAGTAGGATATACAAATTTATTTTCAGAACCAAGGAATGAAGTAGTTTCACTTTTAACATCCTCAAATGTTCCTGATCCTGTAATATCCTCATCTGAATTTCGTAAATGGATTTATTCTAGAATTCCAGATATTAAATCAAATAATTTTCAAGGTTATCCTTTTTTAATTGTAAGTCCTACAGATGTAGATTTTGAAACTGGTGAAACTAGTGGGGATGGAAAACATAAATTTGTAAATTTTAATATTGATATTGAAATTAGAGCAAGTGATAGAGGATATGACGGAAAATCAGGTAATGGTTTAATTCATATTGACACTATTTCAAATAATTTAATTAAAACATTTTCAAATATTATTAATAGAAATAGTCTTGCTAATAATTCTTTAGAATTAATAAATTCAGAAACAAGTAATGTTGAAACTTTAAATGATAAAAATGAACTTATATATAGGAGGGTAATAACTATTTCATTCCGAAGTAGATTAGCAATAAGCCAATGAGTACTACAAGAATTGAAATTAATGGTATTGATAAAGTTAGACAATATTATTTAAAAATGCCTAAGGATTTAGATAGATTTGTATCAAGAACAAATTTAAATTTTATGAAAAGTGTTCAAAAAACTGCAAAATTTTTAGCACCTAAAGATACTGGAACATTGGCTGAGGATATAAAATTAGCACCTGTAAGAAAAGGTAAAAATGTAAAGATATGGAAAATATCTATTGTAAATCCTGCTGCTGCACCTCAAGAATTTGGATTTGTAGAACATTTGGCACCAATATTAAATTCATCAAAAATACCTCCTGGAATTTATATGGTTAAAAAAAATACCCCTTTTATTAGACCTGCAATAGAAAAGAATTTATCATCATTTTCACAAAAATTAAATAATTCAGTTGGGAGGGCTATTAAAAAATGAAATTAAAAAATAAAATGAATGATACAAGAGCATTAAGGGATAATGGAAAATATATTGAAGTAGGACCAAAAGAAATTATTGAGGTTATAAAACCAATATTTGATGAAAATGTTTTTGAGATTATTAATGATAAGAAAAGTATTGACAAAAAGACTTTTAACATTGTTAAAAATGAAAAATTAAATAAGGAGAATAAAGAATAATGGTACAAGCAAATGAACCAGATGCATGGACTGAAAAATTTTTAGTAACTCTACAACCTAAAGGTGGAACTGCAGTAAATTATTATGCTGACATAATAAGTTATTCAGGTTCAGGTGGAGATAAAGATTTTACAGAAGTTGCAAATGGTAAAGGGGGATATATTAAGAAGTTTTCACCACAGACAGCATTTGAAATTACATTAGAAGGATATTTTACAGAAGTAGGAAATGGTAAAGGAGTCTATGATTATTTTTACTCTACAACAGCAGATAGCACACAACCTTTGTCTTTTGCTTCAGATGGAACTCATGAATTGATGTTACTTTCAATTTGTCAAACAACTGATACATCTATGACAAGTGCAATTTCAGCTTCTGCTCAGGATCAAAGAGCAATTAGAGATACTTATAAAAATGGACATATTGTTAGTGTTACAGAATCTTTTACAGATAATTCTAGGAAGACAACAATAAAGTTTAAGGTTACACCTGCAGATAAAAATGCAAGTTCAAATGTTACAAATGAATCTACTGATGGTAGTGCGACTTCACCACTTCCTGTAATAAGTTATACATAATTAAATTATTTTATTTTATTTTTTTATTTTTTTTATAAAAAACAGAAAAGATGACAAGTGAAATACAGAAAAGAATAGAGCGAAAAGGATTAGTAATTAGTAGGATACCTATTTGGGCAAGGGATTTATTTATTGAAAGAGCAAAAGAAGAATTTTGTGATGATTATGGAATGTGTTTATCTGCAATGATAAAGGAATGTGGTGAATTTAGTCAATTAAAAAAACTATTTTTTGATAATAAATTAAATTTAAATTCAGACAATATTGCTGATGAGAAATCAATTAAATTTGCAAATGGTCACACAATTAAATATAATGGAGGTACAAAATGAGTAAAATAGATGATTTAATTTCTAAGTCTCAAGAAATAACTTTTAGGGGAGAGAAATTTATCTTAAAGTCTGGGTTTACAGTTGAAGAAATTCCTGCAATACAAATGGCATTTGGTCAAGAGGATCAAACTGTTCGTGCTGAAGGTATGAAAAAACTTGTAAAAGTAATTGTAAAAAGAATATATCCTGAAGCATCTGAAAGTCAAATTTCTAAAATAGATGCTAAATATTTACCAGATTTATTAGAAGTATTTTTTCAGTTAGATAGTTCTACTAAAAAAGATAAAGTTGAAGTAAAAGAGATATTAGATAAGAAATGAATTCAAAATTAATGAATAAGGTTAGTCAGAAAAAAGCAAATGATGGAGATTATTTTGCTGAGATAATCGTAGATTTATGTTTTGTAACTTCTTATAAAATTGAGGATTTATTAGTTATGCCTCCTTCTAGATTAAATTTATTAATTGAGAGATATAAATTTCATTATGGTAAAAAGGAGGGAATATAATGGGAACTTTTAGTAGGGATTTTAATGTAAAGGTTAATACAATTTTAGGTGTTGAAGGTTTAGAAAAATTTGGAAAATTAATCAAGGCTGAGGAAACATTTGAAAAACAGATGTACAAATCAAAAAGGGCTATAGAAAAAAGAAAAAATAAACAGAAAAGTTATGATGTAGCATTAGGGAAAAGAAGTGCTTTTTATAAAAAGTGGACTTCTGAACTTGGTTTATCTCAAATGGAATTAGATAAAGTTATGAAACAGGCAGGAAAAAAATTAAAAGAAAATGGCGATATTACTGATCTTGCAGGAGTGAAACAACAGAAATATGGAAATGATTTAAGAGATTCTTCATTTGCTGCAAATCGTTTTCAAATGGAAAATTTGGGAGTTATGTTTGCAGGAATGGCTCTACAAAGAGTTATGTCTAAATTAAATTCTACTTCAAGAGAATGGGTTGGAATGAATGAGTTGATGAGTACAGCAATGGGTGTTGTAACTTTACCTACAACTATGGCTTTATTAAATGAGGGTATAATCCCTTTATTTAATGTTCTTACAAATTTACCAGAATCTGCAAAATTAGCAATAGGAACTTTAACAACTGCATTAGAAGTATTAGGTGGATTGATGTTTACAGGAGGTCAATTAATGTTAGGATTAAATTCAACAGCAATGGTTCTTTCTAAAATATCAGGGATTTCTCCAAAGATTATTTTAACAAGTAAAGGTTTTGGATTATTGTATAAAAAATATAATAAAGCATTTAAAATGATGGGTAAACTTGCTAGATTTGCAGCAGCAGGTATTGCATTAAAAATTGCTTATAGTGATCTAAAAGCAGGTAAAGCAGTTGCAGCATTAGGGGCTGCTCTTATTGCTACAGGAATAATTATGAGGGGAAAGTTTGGGGCTTATGTTTTTGCAATTGGGATTGCTTTAAAATTATTTGGAGATGAGAAATTTTTAGTAGATACTATAAAAACAATGTATAGGGTTGC
>ENA-ORDP01000961-ORDP01000961.1-marine-sediment-metagenome-genome-assembly--contig:-NODE-961-length-16990-cov-6.806968_pt1 | contig 16990 bp, 15 predicted proteins | sample MGYA00248627_ERZ508539 | MGnify/ENA primary metagenome ERZ508539 (study PRJEB26208, sample SAMN05571518) | marine sediment metagenome | biome: deep sea; feature: Hydrothermal vent; material... | reverse complement strand
ACCGATGGTTAAGTTAGCGGTAATACCGTATTCCAGATTAAATTCACTTTCAATAAAACCCAATTTAATCATTAATGAAAAATCCATGATCTTGTTTACAGGCGATAAATATTTTTTAAAGTCTTGTGAATTCGATAATTTTCCTTGTAACTTATAGGTTACAAAAGCTCTACGACACATACTTTGAAATAAATAATTTGAAATAGGCAAAAAACTTTTACCGATATCAATAACGTATAAATCTCCTTTTTTAGTTAGTCTTAAATTTTGTGGTTTAAAATCAGTTAAAGTCCATTTAATTCTACGGAACTGTTTAAGTAGATGAATGAATTTATCTATGTGAATATTTTCGCTCTCAACAAATTCGCTCGTTACTTCATATTTGTATTTCACTAAAACATACTTATCCAAATAAGACACTTCAAATTTTGGTAAAGCGATAATTTCAGTTTTGGATTGCAATGTTTCTGACAATGATAACAGTGTCCAATATAACTCTAGTGATTGTTCTGAATTATCAATTAACTTATAAGCATTCTGTTTGTCAGTAAAAACACAACCTTCACTTCCTTTTCCTAAAAATGCAAATTCAGATTTAATTGGAAAATGATTTTTTATAATATTTTCAGCTTTGTCTTTTTTTATTCTTGGTTTATTAATTCCTGTGAATTTTCGTAATTGATAGTATGAGATTTTACTGTTTAAAAGTTCAACTGCTTCTTGTGCGTTTTTTGCACAGAATATAATGTCGTTTCGTCTTTCATCAAGGGCTTTGCCACAAAGTTTTTTACTCCAACCATTTACAAGTAAACCAATTATAAGTTTATCCATTTGCCACGATACAGATATTTCGTTCAAAGTTCCTGAACCGCCACCAACTGCCATTACTGCATTTGCCATACTTATTAGTATTAGGTTTCTTGCCAATCCAAGGCCTGTTGGTATGGCTGTGTCAATATATTTATTTGCATTGTTAGAATTGTAGCCAGGTAAAACTCCAATTATTGAATTTTCAGTATAGTTTTTTGATTTTCTTGCTCCTTTTGAGGCATATTCCATTACTCCGCCTAAACCACCAGTTGCCAAAATAAAACCGTTGTCGATTATTAACTTACCCAACTCAAAAGATATTTTTTGTTTTTCAATATCATAGTCGATGTTTGCATCTCCTATTATGGCTATAATTTGTTTCGGCATTTGCTTTTATTTCCTTTTGGGGGATTAGTTTATTTATGTATAACGACCTCATTAGGGACTGACAAAAGAGGCGAAACTTTTTGCGAACACAAAAATCGTGACGCTTTCGGCAGTCCGCTGGATGAGAATATTGGAATACCGGGGGAATACCGGGGACAGTATACCTATTGAAAAAGACTATAGCTTGACACCTATTGACCGGATCTAATAAGATTCGGCCCAAGTAAGGCGATGGAGTCCGCTTAGAACTGCCTTCCGGGCTGATGACTCCTACCGAACTCAGAGTACTGTCCTGGTAGGGGTATGTATGGTTCAGGTTTCAAATTTCTGGATCGCATGCAAGTGCGGCCAACTGTTATCTGTGGGCTATCCGCCACAGCCTTTACATCGCAGGGCATGCGCGCCCGCAGGGGACCGTGCCTGAATGAAGGACATTGCTCTTCAAGCGGGTCAGGTTCTTGCGGTGTTATTGCTCTCGCCGTTGCTGCAAGGCTTCATCCTGCGTTACGAGGAGCGCGCGCAGCGCGCGCGCGGCCCCAACCTGATTCAACCCTATCGTGACCTCTGGAAGCTGTTCCACAAGGAATTGGTGGTACCGGAAGGCGCCTCGTTCGTGCATTTCTCAGCCCCCGTCATCGCGTTCACGGCCATGATGATCGTGCCGTTGCTCATCCCCGTATTGACCAACTATCCTCTGCCACTGTCCGATATGGGTGACATCCTGGGTGGCGGTTTTATTCTCACCCTGGGCGGCTTCTTCATCACACTGGCCGGACTCGATTCAGGCAGCGCCTACGGCGGCATCGGTTCCAGCCGGAGCGTGATGATTACCATCCTCGCCGAACCGACGCTGATACTGGTCTTTGTCGGCATTACGCTACTCGCCAAGGCCATGCTGCCGTTCGTCGTGAACCATCTCCTGGCCTCCAATCTGGCGGTTTACTGGAGTCCGGCGCATGTCTTTCTGGTTTGTGCCTTTTTCATCCTTTTGCTCGTGGAGACGGACCGCCTGCCCATCCACTCCAGCACCCATATCGAAGTCTACATGATCGAAGAAGCGCGTATTCTGGAGTACTCGGGTCCCCTGCTCGCCTTGATCAGATGGGCCTCGATGATGAAACAGTTCATCCTCTATATTATCTTCTGCAATGTGCTGGTGTTGCCCTGGGCATTGTCGATACAGGGAACAGCCGTGGGGGCGTTTGGAGCCGCCGTGGGCCTGCTGGGGAAATTTGCGCTCGTAGCGTGCGCCGTGATGGTGGTGGAAACGGCGCAATCCCGATTGCGTTTCTACCGCTATCAGGAAACGCTTGCCGCCTCATTTCTGCTTGCGGCCCTGGCCGTGATCGCCAGCCAGATCCAGTGATGCCATGACGCTGCCGCAGTTTACACCCCTGGCCGCTTCTCTTTTCAGTCTGCTGGCTATCGGGAGCCTGCTGCTCGCCTTTGTCATGCTGGGTTCACGCTGGTTGCGCGACTACATGTACGCCTTCGGTTTGCAGTCGTGGCTGATCGCGCTGCTGTCGGCCACCATGGCCTACTACGCGCATTTTCCTGAACTGTATCTGGTCGCGCTGCTGACCGCGCTGTTTCGCGGTCTGTTATTGCCTTACCTGATCCTGCGCATCCTGCAACGCCTGGGGGCCGACCGCGAGCTCCATGTCATTTTGCAACCGTCCACGGCCCTGGTGGTGGGCGCCGCAGCCGTGGTGCTCGCGCTCGCGGTGGCCCACCACATCGCCGCCGCCATCGGCACCTCCAGTCCTGTCGTGATCCTTGCGCTGACCGTGATGTTCTCCATGAAACTCATCGGGTTTCTCATGCTTTCCGTGCGACACGAAGCGATCAGTCACATCCTTGGTTTGCTGATCCTGGAAAACGGTATTTTCATTGGCTCCCAGGTACTCATCCCCGGCATGCCGTTACTCATCGAACTGGTGATCCTGTTCGACCTCCTGGTGGCCGTCGCGTGCTTCGGCGTACTGGCGCGTCATCTGATGGAGCGCGCCGGGACGACCAGCAGCCTCAAGCTGCGGAGGTTGGTGGGATGATCATGGGGTTGGTCTCCGTCGTTTTGATTGCGCCGCTGATCGCCGTGTTGCTGTGCGCCACAGCGCGCTCAGCGCGTGCGGCTGAAAGCATCAACCTGGGGGCATCGCTGATTACCGCCGCTGCCGCACTGCCGCTGCCGTTTATGGCGCATCCCGCACGTATCGCCCTGGGCGGTTATCTCCTGGTGGACGGACTCGGCACCTGGGTGGTGTTATGCGCCGCACTGGTCTATGCACTTGCCTCTATCTATGCGGTCGGCTACATGCGCTTGCTCGGCGAACCGCAACGCCTGATGCGCTTCTATGCGCTGTTTGCCGGCTTCGCCTGGACCACGCTGGTCGCGCCACTCATGAACAATGCCGGTGTGTACTGGATCGCGGTGGAGCTAACCACGCTGGTCAGCACCTTTCTGGTGGGTTTCGAGCAGGCATCGGAGAGTATCGAGGCGGCCTGGAAATACATTGTGGTAGTCTCTGCCGGCATCAGCCTGGCGCTGCTCGGTACGGTGCTGTTCTATTGGGCCGGCACTGCGGTACTGGGGCCGCGCTACGACATGACATGGCAGATATTGACGCAGTCTGCACCGCATATGAATCCGACCCTGGTCACGATGGCGTTCCTGCTTACGCTGATCGGATACGGCACCAAGGCTGGTCTGGCGCCGATGCACACCTGGTTGCCTGACGCCCATAGCGAAGGGCCGGCACCGGTTTCGGCGCTACTCTCCGGCGCGCTGCTCAACACGGCGATGGTGGGCATCGTGCGCTTCAAAGCCGTGGCGGAACAAACCGGGACCGGATCCCTGCCGCGTGTGGCCCTGATCACGCTGGGAGTCCTTTCGCTGGCGCTCGCGGCGCTGTTCATCGTGCGCCAACGCGGCGTCAAGCGGCTGATGGCGTATTCCAGTATCGAGCACATGGGCGTGATAGCCCTCGGTTTTGGTTTCGGCGGCGTTCTGGGAGTAGCGGGCGCCCTCTACCACATGCTTAATCACGCCTTGAACAAGTCGCTCATGTTCTTTGGCGCGGGTGCGATGATGCGCGCCTATGGTACGAAAGACATGACGGGTATTCGCCATGTCGGCACACACTTCCCCTTTGCCGGAGCGCTGTGGTTAGCGGGCGCCGTGGCGATTACCGGCGCACCGCCCTTCGGATTATTTCTTTCCGAACTCACGGTTCTGCGCGCCGGTTTCACCCCCACTGATGTCTGGGCTGCCGGTATCATGCTGGTACTGCTGGTGGTGATCTTTGCCGGCTTTCTCAACCACTTCCGCATCATGTACTTCACCGAGGCGCCCACCCCCGCACCGGATGTGCAGGCCATCGGTCCATGGTGCACCCTGCCGATGCTGCTCGCCGGTATCCCCCTTCTTGTGCTCGGTCTGTGGTGGCCGTCCGCTTTCAGTACGGTATTCCACGCCGTGAGCAGCGCACTCGCGGGAGGGGCGCCATGATATGCACGACGGCGGAATGCCGCGAGATCGAGCCGGATGCGCTGGAAGCCACCTGCGCCGACTTGCTAAAGAACGGCGGACGCATGCAAATGGCCTGGGGCCACATACCCTGCGGGGAGTCTAATCCGGTGTTATGTTATCTGGCCTCGCCCGGCGTGCGACAACGCTTTGTTGTGTGGCGTGTGCGCACCGACGGCGCCACCGTACCGAGCCTGGCGCAACAAACGCCGCTACTCGGCTGGCACGAACGCGAGATCAGCGATCTGTTTGGTGTGTGCTTTAAAGGTCATCCCGAACCGCAGCCCCTCGTGCTGCACGCCGGCGCGCAACCTGTCTGCCCACCCCTGGATCCACATTATCCGGCGGAACCTATGCGCTTTGCGCATGAGCCCCCCGCTCTGCCAACTGTCTCCGGTTCCGATGTGCAGTTGCTGCCCTTCGGCCCGGTGCGTGCCGATGTGGTGGAATCAGCACGATTTTTCTTCTTTTATATCGGCGAACACATCCTGCACTATCACCCGCAACTGTTTTTCAAACACCGCGGCATGGAGAAACGCTTCGAGGGCGGTAATGCGCAGCATGCGGTCATTCTGGCCGAACGCGTTTCGGGCGTCGGCAGCGTCGCCCACGCACTGGCTTATTGTCAGGCGGTCGAGGCCGCCGCCGGGGTTTCACCTCCTGTACGTGCGTTGCGCCTGCGCGTGCTGCTGGCCGAGCTGGAGCGTCTCTACAACCATCTCCATTTTCTGGGGCACCTGGCCGATACCACGACCCTCAAGGTCGGTCAGGCTGAGGGCAGGTTGCTGGAGGAGCGGGCCAAGCAAATCAATGGACACCTCACCGGCAGCCGTTTTCTGCGCGGCCTCCTGGTGCCGGGCGGACTGCGCCGCGATCTATCCCCGACGTCTGGGTTCACCCATCAGATCGGTGCGTTACAGCGCGAAGTGGCCCGCTACGTACGCGCCCTGGAAGACACCACCAGCTACCGGGACCGTCTTCACAATACCGGCGTACTCGATCAGCGCACCGCCTTCGATCAAGGCGCTACCGGCCCGGTAGAACGCGCGTCGGGTCTGGATCGTGATCTGCGCCGCGATCATCCCTACGCGGCCTATGCCGATGTCGACCTGCGCGTCCCGGTGGAAACCGCTGGCGATGCCTACGCCCGCGCACGGGTGCGTGTCGAGGAAATCGATGCCAGCTTCGAAACGATTCTGCGCCTGCTCCCGCGGCTGGCCAAACCCGGTGACGTGCGTACCGAGGTGGTCCTGCCATCCGGGGCGGAGGGGCTGGGCTGGACCGAATCGCCGCGCGGTTCGCTTTACTACGCGGTGCACTGCGACGCCGACGGGCGTCTGGCCCGGGTCAAGATCAAATCACCGTCGTTTTCCAACTGGCGCGTGTTCCCGCGCACGGTACACGGGAGCAACATGATGGACTATGCCATCAATGAAGCCAGCTTCGGCCTCACCATCGCCGGCTGCGACCGCTAGGAGCGAAATGGCTATGTGGACCTGGTTTGGACTGAAACAAGGTAGCGCCACCACCGCCTGGCCGCGCACAGGCGGGGATGACGGACAGGCGGGCGTGCTGGGCATGCCGCGTTTTGACCCCCTGCATTGCCAGAGTGGCTGCCGCGAGTGTGCGGAGATCTGTCCCACCGGGGCATTAACAGCAGCCTCAGCGGGGGCCGAGCCTCCCATCCAAATCGACTATGGTCGTTGCGTCGTGTGCCAGCTTTGTACGGAAGTATGTCCCACCGATGCGTTGCAAACCTCCGGTGACTGGATGTTCGCGGTACGCCAGCGTGACGACCTGCGTTGGCAACGCGCAATCGATGCGCCTGCGGGACAACGGCTCAAACAGTGCCTCGGTGCACTCAGGCGCAGTCTGCACATCCGCCACGTGGATGCCGGATCGTGCAACGGCTGCGAGTCGGAGCTTCAAGCCCTGAACAATCCATTTTATAATCTGCACCGGTTGGGCATTTTTTTCACCCCCTCCCCCCGCTTTGCCGACCTGTTGCTGGTCACCGGATCGGTGACCGTGCCGATGCGCGAGCCGTTACTGAACACCTATGAGGCCATGCCTGAACCGCGGCTGGTGATGGCGAACGGCACCTGTGCGGTGTCCGGCGGCATCGCGGGAGGTGGCTACAACACCGGCCACGGACTCGATGAATGGCTGCCGGTCGATCTGTATCTACCCGGTTGCCCCCCCAGTCCTGCCGCCATTATCGAGGGACTGTTGATCCTCCTGGAACGGCTGCCACAGCGCGTAAAAGGAGGTCAACTTGAGTGCTAACCTGATTGGACTGGCGGCCCTGGCCTGGGGACTGGCCGGGGTATTGGGTTTCGCCGGGCGAGCGCTGAATCTTGGGCGCGCACTGCTTGCAGCGGGGGCGCTGGTGCTGATCGCAGGCGTGCTGCTGGCGCTACCCGAGGGCACACCACCGGTACATCTCGGCCTCGTCTTCACCGCGCCGATCCTCTTCCATCTTGCCCCCGAGGCCTGCTGGCTTCTGATCTTTGGTCTCGCACCCGCCGCGCTGGCCGCCGCACTGGGTTCGCCGCTCGCTCGCGGACGCCTCTGGGTCGCCGGAGCAGCCGTAACGCTGCTTGGCGCCCTGGGAGTATTCGGACTGACCGAAGGCGCCGCCTTTCTGATTGCCTGGGAGTTGATGAGCCTCGGCGGCGCCCTTATGGTCCTCGGTGAACGGAAGAGTGACAGCGAGGGTAGCGCCGTCCTGTTTATGCTGACCTTGCTGGAGCTAGGCGCCGTGTGCCTTCTCGCCGCCCTGCTCTGGCTGGGTACGGTGGCGGGCAATCTGGATTTCACGCACTTTGCTGCGGCTGGCGCCGTACTCTCGCCCACCGCCCGTTATGCGGTCGGCATCCTGCTGATCATCGGCTTCGGCGCCAAGCTGGGATTGTTGCCCTTCTACGAATGGTTCCCGGGCGTCTATGGGCGTGCGAGTGGCGCGACCGGCATGTTGCTCTCAGGCGTCGTCCTCAATGCCGCCTTCTTTGCCCTGAGCCGCGCTCTGGTGATCTGGCTGCCGGGTACCGCCGGTGACGGCTTCGCACTCGGTCTCACGCTCCTGGCGCTGGCGGTACTCACCGCCATCCTCTCTATCCTTTACGCATTCCAGGAGGACGACTGGCGGCGCCTGCTCAGCCTGTCAACGGCGGAAAATGCCGGCATCGCCTGCACCGCACTCGCCGCTGCATTACTGTTCCGCCATGCGGGACTCGCCGAGCTGGCGGGACTCGGCTGGATCGTGGGGCTGCTGCACCTGGCGGGTCACGCGTTGGCCAAAGGGGCGTTGTTTATGACGGCGGATGGTGTGCAACAGGTCACCGGCGACTACCGATTACGCCCGCAAGGTCTGCTGCGCCGTAGCGCATGGCCGTTGGGGGTGGGCGCCTTGTTTGCCGCCATGAGTCTCGCCGCCATGCCGCCTCAGGCCGGCTTCGTCAGCGAATGGTATGTCTTTCAAACGGTATTCCAGGGCTTTCATCTGCCGGGTCTGACCGGCCCGCTGGCCCTTTCAATAGCGGGTGCGGGCCTGGCTCTTACCGCCGCCGTGGCATTCGCCACCTTTATAAAGGTATTTGGACTCGGACTGCTGGGCGACGGCAACATACAGGGTCCGGGGATCCCCGGTCGTTACGCGGGCGCCGTCGGCCTGTTGGGAATGCTGGTCCTGGCCACCGCCGTGGGGATGCCGTGGTGGTTGCTCGCATTGGGGAACGGCGTGACAGCCGCGTTCCCCGGTGCAAGCGCCGCAGCCCTGCACTCCGGCTTGTTGCTGGTGCCCCTTACCGCTCACTTTGCATTTATCTCGCCGACCCTGCTGGTGATCGCCGGATCCCTGCTGGCGCTGATCCCGCTCGGCCTGTGGTGGTTGGCCCACGCCCGGCGCCGGCGTACGCCCGCCTGGTACGGCGGTCTGCCGCGCACCTCGGAGCAGGTGGCGATCTCGCCACTGGCCTTTTCCAATGCCCTGCGCACCTTCTACAGCATGGTCTATCGTCCCACAGAGGACATGCGCCACGAACACACGGGCTTACGCTACTTCGTGCGCCACCTGAGCTTTGAGCACCAGGTGGCGCCGTTGTTCGGCGCCACACTGTTCGCCCCCACCGTGCGCCTGATCTATCGGCTGGCCGCGTGGCTGCAAATGCTACAGTCCGGGAGTATGAATCTGTACCTGGGCATCACTGGTATTATACTGGTACTGATTTTGCTGGTGCCCTTGCTTTGATAATGCTGGATAACCGAAACAAGAGAGGAGAATACGATCGTGTGGTTGAATTATGTTGCAGTGGCAACGGGCGGAGCTTTCGGCTGCGCTGCCCGTTATGGACTCACCGAACTCGTTCAACTTATTTGGGGACGTAACTTTCCGATAGCGACGCTGGCTGTTAATGTATTGGGTAGCTTCATCCTCGGCTTCCTGTTTTTTGAAACCCTGGAGCGCTTGACGATGGCGCCGATGCTGCGTACCGCCATTCTGACCGGTGGCCTCGGAGGCTTCACCACTTTTTCCACATTCATGGTTGAGAGTATGCTGCTGGTTGAAGACGGACGTCCCGGTCGTGCGCTTTTGTACGTGACGCTCTCGGTTCTGCTCGGTTTCTCTGCGGCCGTAGCAGGCGGCTTTTTGTCCCGGCGATTCTAAGGCGATTCTAAGGAGGAATCCCATGCAAAAAGAAGTGACAATGGTGCGCATTTATCTGCGCGAGGCCGATCCCGGACATCACCAGAGTCTGCTTGAGGAGATCATGTCCATCTTGCATGATGAGCACCGCGTGCATGGCGTGACGGTGTTTCGCGGCATTGCGGGCTTTGGTCGTCACGGCGATATCCACTCCTCCGATCTGCTGCGACTCAATGTCCATTTGCCTCTGGTCATCGAGTTCTTCGACGAGCGCGAGATTGTTGATGCGGCCATTGAGGCATTGCGCGACGTTGTCTCCGAAGCTCACATGCTGCACTGGCCTGTGTCCTGCGAGTGCGGATCGACGGTAGGTGGTAATTGATGGCGACACCGGCGAACTGAGTTCGGAACGAAATATCAGGTGGGATCAGTGCGACGAAGTCCCCCAACATCGTAGCCACTGTATAAGCCACGCCGGCGTCTATGACTGCGCCTGCATGTGCTGGCGAATCAAAACCGCCATGTTCTGAAAAACGTTTTGACGATAACTGCCCTTGCGAAACAGTATGCCAATGCGGCGGCTGGGCTTCGGTTTATGAAAAGGAATATAACAAACCGGATCGGCCTTGAGATGGCGGTTTGGCAGCGCCAGCGCCGGGATCAGGGTCATCCCCATGCCCTCCCCGACCATGTGGCGCAGGGTTTCCAGGCTGGTGGCGCGAAAACCGGCGCTCTCACGCGCACCGGCCGAAAAGCAGACCTCTAATGCTTGCCCTCGCAGGCAGTGACCTTCTTCCAGTAACAAGATCTCCCTGCCCTGCAAATCAGCCAGGCCGATACTTTTCTTTTTCGCCAGCGATTCACCCTTTGGCGCCGCCAGCCAGAAGGCTTCATTGAATAAATCCATTTCCTCAAATTCATCCGTCTCCACTGGCAAAGCCAGAATGAGCAAATCCAGTTCAGCGTTGCGCAACTTATTCAGTAAAACGGCTGTCTGTTGTTCATGCAACCAGAGTTTTAAATCGGGAAACTGTTTTTTCAGTAAGGGCATGATGACGGGCAGCAGATAGGGTGCGACCGTGGGAATCAGTCCCAGCTGTAATTCCCCTTTCATGGGATCATGAAAAGTCTGAGCAATAGACTTGATGGCCCGCGCCTCACTAAGCACCCGGCGCGCCTGCTCGGCCACCGCCCGCCCGGCCTCGGTCATGCGCACCTGGCGGTTGTTGCGTTCAACCAGTTGTACGCCCAGTTCCTGTTCCAGCTTTTTCAACTGACCGCTCAGGGTCGGCTGGCTGACAAAACAGCGATCGGCGGCACGGTGGAAATGACGTTCCTCATCCACGGCCAGAAGATATTCAAGATCTCGGAGATTCACTATATCCACTCAATGAGTAATAGACAATACCTATCATTATAATATAAACAAACGATTTTACCTATTAATCAATGTTAACCATACTTACACCATGTTCAGTCTTCCGCGTGGGCACAAAAATCGTGCCCACCCTACTGGGCGGTGTTATCCATACTTACGTCATATTCAGACAGACATTTATTTTTAATCAGGAGAAACATTATGTTAGAAAACAGAGAAGGTTCAAAAATTCCATCCGTCATTTTCAAAACACGACAAAATGATGCGTTCGTCGATGTCAGCAGCGATGAGCTGTTCAAGGGTAAAACCGTGGTGCTGTTCGCCCTGCCCGGCGCGTTCACGCCAACCTGCTCATCGACCCATTTGCCGCGTTACAATGAACTGGCGAACGTGTTCAAACAAAATGGCGTCGATGACATCATTTGTCTGTCCGTTAATGATGCCTTTGTCATGGATGCCTGGAAACAAAATCAGGAAGCTGAAAATATCACCCTGATTCCGGACGGCAACGGCGAATTTTCTGAGGCCATGGATATGCTGGTGGACAAGTCCGATCTGGGCTTCGGCAAGCGCTCCTGGCGTTATTCCATGCTGGTGAAAGACGGCGTGATTGAAAAACAGTTCATCGAGCCAGATCTCCCGGGTGATCCTTTCGAGGTTTCTGACGCCGACACGATGCTGGCCCATATCAACCCGCAGGCGAAAAAACCCGAGGCGGTTAGCATTATCACCAAGCCGGGCTGCCCGTTCTGCGCCGGGGCCAAGGCGATGCTGAAAGAAAAAGGCATGGTCTATGAAGAGATCCACCTTGGCCAGGATGCGACCTTGCGGTCTTTGCGCGCCATCACGGGCAAAGAAACCGTGCCGCAGATTTTCATTGGCGGCCAGTATATCGGCGGCTCAGAAGAACTGCAGGAATATCTAAAATAAGCCCGGTAGAAGGGTGGGCACGATTGTTGTGCCCACCCTTCTACCGCTTGCACGCAGCAGGTTAAACAACCCCGCAGCAAGCTGGCGGGGTATTAAGTGGTAGCATGCTGATGGGTTTCCCTTCGCTCTACCCATCCTACTGCTTTTCGCTGCAAGCAGCGGGGAATGACACCCAAAGAGATTTAGTCAGAATATGGTTGAGCACCAAATATTCGTATCTCCTGCCAATCTATCTTATTCCCTCTATTCAGTCGGATATCCCTGTTCGTTCCAGTCTGTCATACCCATCTTCGCCACATGCACATCGCTAAAGCCTTTTTGCGCCAGTATTTGCGCGGCTTTCGCTGATTTGCGATTAGTGCGGCAAATGGTGACAATGGTTCTTTCCAGATAATCATCCAGTTCATGAATGCGCGTTTCGAGTTCTTCCAGCGGCAGCAATCTGGAGCCGGCAATATGTCCCTGGTCGCCCGTATAGTCTTTCGGTGTACGCACATCCAGTACCAAAACATCCTCATCAGCATCCAGTTTATTTTTAAGTTCCGGGATCGTGATCATGGGTTTGCTGCGCAGTTTACCAATCAGGCGCGGCAAGAAACTCACCACGGCCAGCAGCGCCAACGCCAGCATGGCTTTCTGTACGATGCCTTCTCCACCGGTTGCCGCTTCGCGGCCAATATAGCCCAGGTAGGTATAAGCAAGAGCGCCGGGCAACATGCATATATAGGTGGCGACAATGTATTGGCTGAAACTTATGCGGGTCAGACCCAGGGCATAATTCAACAGGTTAAAGGGGAATAAGGGCACCAGACGGGTAAAAGCGATGAAACGCCAGCCTTCATTTTCGACTCCGTTTATTAATTGTTTCATCCATCCGCCGGCTTTTTGTTCCACCCAGGCGGACGCCAGATAGCGTGCGGCAAGGAAGGAAATCATCGCGCCGAGGGTTGCAGCAGTGAGATTATAGAAGGTGCCCAACAGCGGTCCGAACAGGGCGCCGCCGGCCAGAGTCAGCATCGATCCCGGTATAAAAAAAATCGTACCCAGTATGTAAACCAACATAAATAACAACGGCCCGGCCGCACCTGCTCCCTGCACCCATGCCTCCAGTGCAGCAGTATTCATCTGATCCCGATACATTACCGCCAGGCCAATACCGGCAAGTAGTACAATGAGCAGGCTAAAGCGCAATAATTTTGAGTTCATGATGTTTCCTGCTAAGCCGGCTCAAGATTTTTCATTCCATTGGCGGCGATTAATAACGTAACTATTGAGCTTGCCCATAAAAGGCATACTCAACATACCCGTTATCCAGGTACTCTGTTTCAGTTCACGAAATTTATGGATGCCAATAGTCATACCCTGATGACCCGCTCGGGGCTGCTCGCGGTAAGTACCAAACAATCGATCCCACCAACTAAGGTTAAATCCGAAATTACTGTTAGCTTCATCATCTTCCACCGAGTGATGTACCCGATGCATATCCGGAGTGACGACAAAAAAACGCAGCAGACTATCCAGCTCTTTAGGCAAACCCACATTGCCGTGATTGAACATAGCCATGGCATTAAGTACAACTTCAAAAATAATCACCGCCACCACAGACGGACCCAATAACAAAATGGTGGCAAATTTGATCAGCATGGAAAGAATGATCTCAAGAGGATGAAAACGCGCCCCGGTAGTGACATCGTAGTCAAGATCGGCATGATGTACCCGATGCAACCGCCAGAGTACCGGGATGGCATGCACCATTACATGCTGTAGATAGATGATGAAGTCCATGATAATGACGGCGGCAATGATCGCTGCAAAATCCGGTACCGCATAGTAATTAAACAGGCCCCAGCCCTGCTGATGAGCAAACGCGGCCACCCCCACCGCCGCCGCAGGAAACAGCAGACGCAGGATAAAGCTGTTCAGAAAAACCAGTCCCAGATTGTTGGCCCAGCGAAGTAATTTCGAGACCCGCAAGGCCCGCCGTGGCGCCCTCCATTCCCATACTGCCATCAGGATGAATACCCCGAAAAAAAAGCTGAGTCGAATAGTCACCTCATGGGTCAGTACAAAGTCCGTCATTGTCAATAATCTCTCTATAAAGATGAAGATGGAGCTTGCCACATCCACAAGTAATGCTAAAATTGTTGTAGCGATCATTTATTCAATAGATCTCTTGAATAATAGAATAGAGGATTTTCAAAATATGTCAAGCCCCCATTTTAAACAGGATTTATTTACGCAGTTTGCTCGCGTAGGGAAAGCATTGAGCAACGCCAACCGGCTGGAGTTAATTGAGTTTCTAGCCCAGGGCGAGCGTAGTGTCGATGAACTGGCCAGAGTTTCCGGCCTCAGTGTCGCCAACACCTCGCAGCATTTGCAGCAATTACGCCAGGCCGGACTGGTGACCTCCCGCAAGCAAGGTCTGAAAGTTTTCTACACGCTGAGCGGTGACGATGTCATTGGTCTGCTGGAAGCCGTCCGGGGCGTCGCAGAACGGCATCTGGCTGAAGTGAATCAACTGGTAAAAACCTACCTCACCGTCAAGGACAATCTGGAAGCGGTGCCCGCCCGGGAACTGTTGAAGCGCGCGCGCGAAGGACTGGTCACCGTGCTGGACGTGCGTCCACCGGAAGAATATGCTGCCGGCCATGTACCCGGTGCGGTTAATGTACCGCTCAGCGAACTGGAACAGCATCTTGATAAGATCGATCCCCATCAGGAGGTCGTCGCCTACTGTCGCGGTCCCCACTGCGTCCTGGCCTTCGATGCCGTCGCGCGTCTGCGGGAAAAAGGCCTGAAAGCCCGCCGTCTGGAAGACGGCTTCCCCGAATGGAAAAAAGCGGGACTCCCGGTTGAGACATAACAGGCTGACAAACGAACATGCCGGCGGATTTTCCTTCTGGACTTTACGCTTCGCTCTACCTATCCTACCGTTTTTCTCTGCAAGCAGCGGGGAATCACAGCCCAAAAGATTAACTCATCCATCACAGGAATATCACTCATGAACCATAAAACACCCGATAGCTGCTGTGGCACCGCCGCCTCTGAACAAACAGGGGACAGCCAACATAGCCAGAATGACGACATCCGGAACCATGTCCGCGACAGTTACGCCCAGGTCGCCGAAGCCAGTAATAATGGCGAAGGCTGCGGAATCGAATCCTCCTGTTGTGGGGTTTCCGCCGAACTGGACATCAACACCCTGAACTCCCTGCGCCTTGGCTATAGTGAAAGCGACATGGAGAGTGTTCCGGAAGGCGCTGACATGGGACTGGGCTGTGGTAATCCCCATGCCATCGCCAGCCTGAAACCGGGTGACCATGTGGTTGACCTTGGCAGTGGCGGCGGTTTCGATGTTTTTCTCGCCGCCCGGGAAGTCGGTGAAAACGGCCGGGTTATCGGTATCGACATGACCCCGGCCATGATTAGCAAGGCGCGCAATAACGCCGATAAAGCGGATTTTAGCAATGTCGAATTTCGACTGGGCGAAATTGAGTACCTACCGATTGCCGACAACAGCATTGATGTTATCATCTCCAACTGTGTCATCAATCTGTCTCCTGACAAGGCTCAGGTATTCCGCGATGCCTTTCGTATACTGAAACCACAGGGTCGACTGGCTATTTCAGATGTCGTAGCCGCAATCGAGTTACCGGAAGAAATGCGCAATGATAAAAAATTACATGCCGGCTGCATGGCGGGTGCATCCCTGATTGAAGATCTTCACAACATGCTGCAACAAGCGGGTTTTAAAGAGATTGAAATCACCCCTAAAGACGAATCCCGCGAATTTATTCGTGACTGGGCACCCGATACCAACGTAGAAGACTATGTTCTGTCAGCCTATATCCAGGCACTCAAACCCTCCTGACAGCACACCCGGAATCAGCACATAACAGAAAAAACAGGGATAGCAGTGGAATGGAAAAAAATAAACCCCTGAAAAAATTTGTTTATCAGATCCTCATCCGCCGGCTGACACTGGCGTCACTTATCATTGCCGGTGTATTCTCATTCATAGCCTATGAGCATTCCAAAGACATGGTCATTGATACAGTGATTAAGGTGTCGCAGTTGAAAATCAGCATGGTCCGGGCTCAATTCAGACAACTGATGAAAAAAGGTGATCTGGAAACAAAACAGGCACTGCTTGAAGCCATAAACTATCCCCCGGGTTCAAACATACGCATCAGGGAAGGACGCTATGTATACGCCATGCTTTATAATAACCAAGGTCATCATATTGAAGCCTATGAAGATAACCACTATGCCTCATTAGAGGCAGTCAAACAATATATCAGTAAGATACCGGCAAGCTATCCCCATACCGACAAGCTTGAATATTCAGTAATAAGTATTGCCGGACGACCCTATATCTATACCAACCCCCGCCTGATCGCAGATCCACAGTCCTCTATCTATCTGCATGCCGTATTTGCCATCTCTGACTATGCCATTGAACTGGTCAGAAAGCAGATCATAGAAACCGTTTTTTATGTATTCGCCATTGTCTTTTCAACCACCTTGCTGCTCTATCCTGTGATTACCCACCTGGCTGGAAAGCTCTCTGACTTTTCAACCAGCCTGCTCAACGCCAACCTTGAGATGCTGGAGGTACTGGGGGCAACTATTGCAAAACGCGATAGTGATACTGATGCGCATAATTACCGCGTCACTATTTATGCAGTCGCTCTTGCAGAAGCAATCGGTCTCGACAAAAGAGAAATAAAGTCACTGATAAAAGGTTCATTTCTGCATGATGTCGGCAAGATTGGCATCCGCGATAATATCCTTCTCAAACCCGGGAAGCTGGACCAACAGGAGTTTTCAGCCATGAAAGATCATGTCGCCCACGGCCTGGATATTATTCATAAATCCGACTGGCTGAAGGATGCCGAAGATGTCGTAGGCGGACACCATGAAAAATATAATGGTCAGGGTTATCCTCAAGGTCTGGCCGCTGACGCCATTCCGTTGAATGCCCGGATTTTCGCCATTGCTGATGTCTTCGATGCCCTGACATCCCATCGTCCTTATAAAGAACCTTTTTCATTAAAAAAAACCATGCAAATTATTGAACAGGACAAGGGTTCTCATTTCGAACCTGAACTAGTGGACAAGTTCAGCTATATCGCCAGTAATCTGTACTCCGAATTTTCCGGCAGGGATGATGAGGGACTCAAGGAGCAACTTCATATATTGACACACCGTTATTTTCATAGCGGCATCAATACGCTCAATTACTGATATTAATCGTTTCATAAGTATTTGCATCATAGCCCCCTCTCCCTCTGGGATTTGGTCATGGATGACC
>ENA-ORDP01000960-ORDP01000960.1-marine-sediment-metagenome-genome-assembly--contig:-NODE-960-length-16991-cov-4.140824_pt1 | contig 16991 bp, 18 predicted proteins | sample MGYA00248627_ERZ508539 | MGnify/ENA primary metagenome ERZ508539 (study PRJEB26208, sample SAMN05571518) | marine sediment metagenome | biome: deep sea; feature: Hydrothermal vent; material... | reverse complement strand
AATGGGATCAAACGCCGTGTAGTTTTTTCGTCCAGCAAACCGGGCTCTTTGTAGTTGAATTCCTTTAAATTCTTTATCGTTGCCTTAAACGCCGTAATAATAGAGGCTTTTGAAGTAGCCGTGGTGGCCGTTCCGCTTGCAGTTACCGAAAATCAGTGGTTTTCGGTAATTTCCGCCCTTATCATAAGTTCGATAATAATTTTAATATTATCGATTCATTTGAGAAAATATTTCAAACGGATCCCGTCGCACTGGATTAAGGCAACTGCATCCGTTTTGCTACTAAGTTTTGGGATATACTGGGGAATTCAGGGTCTTAAGATTAACATAAAAGACGATGATTTAATTTTAATCATTCCGACGTTGGGATTTATTTTGTTAATCGTTTCCTTAATTTTCGACAAAATAGGATACGGAATTAAAAAAAAGAAAAAGGCCTAAGGCTTGTGTTTAGACGGAAAATCCAATGTTACAACCTGTTTTTCGGTGCCGGGTTTTCCGAGATTTTTTCCGTTATAACTCATAATGATACCGCCGGCATTGCCTATTTTGATCCTCAATCTTTTTTGAGCCCTCCAAACCTCCGTACTGCCCGGATACAACATGGAAGTTTTAGATTTTCCGCCGTCTATTTTAAATGCAACCCATGTTTTTTTGATTACCTTACCCTTTAACACTACGGCGTAATGCACTGTTTTTGTGCCGTTATGCGGTTTGCGCTCCGACGAATATTTTACGGTTCGACTGACAGATTGGAACGGAAACGTTATATGTCCCGTAACGGCAAATTTATGAACCCTAAGAATTAAGTACGACAACGTTATTACGGATATTCCCGCAAGCGTAATAATAAAGACCCTTTTTTTAAATATTTCGGCTCTGCGCCTTTCCTCTTTAAATCTTGAGCCGACTATATCTTCCGTGTATCTTCCGTCAAAACTTTTCTTCATCTCAGGCTCAAGCAAGCCAAGTACCTTCTTGTCGTCTATCTCGAGAGCCTTAGCAATTAACTTAACATACCCCTTTAAAAGTTGAGGTGAAGAAAACAGGGACGAATCATTGTTCTCAATAGCCTCTATATACCGCAGTCCGATTTTAGTAATTCCAGAAATTCTCTTACGCGTAAATCCCAAAGCCTCTCTCTCGGATTTAAGGTATTCTCCCGCAGTTTTTACCGCCGTTTCCGTTTTCATAAAACCTTCTATTTGTTCGTATATAATATTATTTTTTTCAAATAATCGAATGATTTTATCCCGTATTCGCCCAATTTATTTTTATTATAGATCGAAATGAATATTTTCTTTGCCTTATCGTATTTTTTTTGTTTAAAATATACAATTCCTTCCTTATATTTAGCCGGAATAAAAAATGCATTAAGGCTCAAGACTTTTCTGAAATTATTCATGCTTTCGTCTAATTTTCTCTTTGCAAGGTAATAATTGCCTAAGTAATAATAAGTAAGAAAATATCTTTTATCCATCAATTTGGAGATAGTCAGTATTTTTTTTGCCTTTTTAAATTCTTTTTCCGCAATATAAATTTTTCCCAATTCCGTATAGCTTTCAAAGGGACGGTCATAAAAAGGATTTTTTAGCGCCTTTTTTAAATAAATCTTCGCCTGTTTATAATTTTTTTTCTTAATATAAATTATTGCTAAATTATAATAAGAATCGGAAAACAGGGGATTTATCTTTATGGCTTTCTTAAAATTAAGTATCGCCTTATTTTCTCTGTCGGTCTCCATATAGACCATCCCTATCGCATTGTAATTTTTTGCCGAATTTGGATTTAACGCCTCGGCCCTAATGAATTCCTGCATTGATTTAATAAAATTTCCGTTCCGGTAGAAACCTGCCCCCAGACCGTAATAAAGATTGGATTTAAGCTGATCTTTTTTGGAAACCTGCGCTATGCCGCATCCTGATAATGCCGCGAAAACGCCGACCGCAATAATAAATAAGTAAAAAAATCTAAATCGTTTGATTAATCCGTTCGTTTTTTTAAGCATAATTAAACACCGTTAAATTAACACAACCACATAAACATTAGCTACTGCCGTATCGGCAACAGCTCCTCAAAATAGGTCATTTCCCTGAATTTTTTGAACCTGTCTTCTATTTCGTCGGTTTTTATTGCCGCAAATCTATTTACCGAAAAATCCTCCACGGCAAAAGAAGCCATAATATTACCGAAAACAAGCGCCTTTTTAAGATTTTCAAATGTCATATCTCCCGTGCTGTCAATGTATCCCAGAAAACCTCCGGCAAAAGAATCCCCTGCCCCGGTGGGGTCTATAACGTTCTCTAACGGATACGCCGGAACCATAAAAAATTTATTTTCAAAAAACATCGTGGCTCCGTAAGCGCCTCTTTTTAAAATTAATATTTTTGCTCCCAATTCAAATATAGCCTTAGCGCATAAAAATATAGAAGACTCCCCGGTCAAAAGCCTTGCTTCGGATTCGTTTATAATGAATATATCCGTTCGTCCAACCGCTTCAATAAGTTTCTCCTTCTTGCCGTCGATCCAAAAATTCATAGTATCCAATGCAACTAACCTGGGAGAGTTCGCCTGATTCAGGACGTCAAGCTGAATATCCGGATCTATGTTGGCGAGGAAAAATATATCGCCCTCACAACCGCGCTGAACATCGGGCTTAAAAGAAGCAAATACACCGAGTTCCGTAGCAATGGTTTCGGGGTCGGACATATCGTAACCGTATCTTCCCGCCCAATGAAAAGTCTTTCCGTCTTCGGTCTTTATGCCCGTAATATCAATCTGTCTATCCTTAAAAATATTTAAATGATCCCGGTCGAAATCACTGCCTACAACCCCTATTATTTTGACATCGGTTAAAAATGAAGAAGATAGAGAAAAAAAGGACGCCGACCCTCCGAGAACATCGCCGGTTTTATTAAAAGGAGTTTCCACATTATCGATCGCAATAGAGCCTACAACAGTTATAGCCACATTTCACCTCGCTTAAGACATTAATATTATATTTATTTTTTCTTAACCACGGGAGACTGTATTTTGTAACCCTGCTTCGCCGCGAGATACCCCGTAGCTCCGGCTAAACCGCCTACTACTAAAAGAGCGCACCCCGTTAAAAAACTAATTGCGAAAAAAATTAACAATGCCAGAACGGCAGACCTCATTTTTTTCAATTCAACATCTCCTCAATTACATTTTAAGGTATTGAAATAAATATTTAAAATTAGTAAAATATATAAAAATCTTTTGCATATTTTACTATAGATGATATTTTAAAATCAAATTAAAACTTACAATTATGAATAAAACAAGATATGCCCTTATTTCCGTTTACGACAAGACGGGAATAATAGAATTAGCGACGCATTTGGAAATTGCCGGCTATACCGTTATCTCAACCGGCAATACGTACAATTTTTTGAAATCGGCGGGTATCGTAAATCTTAAAAAAATAGATGAAATAACCGGTTTTCCTGAAATTATGGGCGGAAGGGTAAAGACTTTGCATCCCGCAATTTTCGGCGGGATTTTATCCGTAAGAGACGATGAAAGTCATACAAACGATTTAACAAAAAACCGCATAACGCCTATCGATTTCGTAATAGTAAACCTTTACCCGTTTAGAGAAATGAAGGATAAGGAGATATCCTTTGAAGAAAAACTTGAATTTATCGATATAGGCGGCGTTTCTTTACTCAGGGCCGCCGCAAAGAATTTTAAGGACGTAACCGTGGCAACTGACCCCTCCGGCTATGACGACGTAATCTCATTCCTTAAGAATAAACAGGTGATCCCGACAGAAATAAAAAAGATATATGCATACGAAGTCTTTAAGCTCACCGCGGAGTACGATCGAGAGATTGCCGGCTTTCTAAATGACGATACCGACATTTTAGAAAAAAACGCCGAAGAATTAAATATCGGCCTCAAAAAAATATTTCCGCTGAGATACGGGGAAAATCCGCATCAAAAGGCATCGTTTTACAAATTTACCGAAAGTTCGGATGAATTGGAGTCATTCAAGAAACTATCCGGAAAAGACATATCCTACAACAACCTGTCGGATATAGATTCGGCTTTAGATATTATAAAAGACTTCCGCGATACGGACGACTTTTTTTCCGTAATAGTCAAGCATACTAATCCGTGCGGAGCGGCGTTAAGCAATGTATCCTTGCAAGATGCTTTCCTTAAGGCAAGAAAAACCGACGAAACATCTTCCTACGGCGGTATTATAGCCTTTAACAAACCCGTGGACAAAGAAACTGCTGCCGAAATCAAACCCTTTTTCGTAGAAATAATTCTAGCCCCCGAATACGACGAAGAGGCATTAAAAATCTTAAAATCAAAAAGAAACACCATAGTGGCTTGCTACTCTAACAAATTTGTAACCGAAAAAAAATCTTTATCATTCAAAACGGCTGTAGACGGAGTTCTCGTTCAGAAAAAAGACGATATTCCGGACGACATATCCACGTTTGAAACGGTTACGAATAAAAAAATACCGCTCACCGTTTTTAACGATCTCGTATTTGCGTGGAAAATCGCAAAACACGTGAAATCGAATGCAATAGTATATGCAAAAGACGGCATCACCGTCGGAATAGGTGCGGGACAAATGTCCAGAATAGACAGCACCGTCTTTGCCTATCAAAAAATGAAAAATGCCTACGGCGATACGATAAAAGATTTCGTAATGGCCTCAGACGGGTTTTTTCCGTTTAAAGATTCGATTGAATATGTAGGTAAAATAGGCGTGAAAAGTATAATACAACCGGGTGGCTCCATAAGGGACGACGAGGTTGTGAACGAGGCCGACAGGTTAAACATATCTATGGTATTCACCGGCATTAGACATTTTAAACATTAATTCATTACCGATACATTGCTTACATTTTATAACCGGAAAAACATATGAAAATACTCGTAATAGGTTCGGGCGGAAGAGAAAGCGCAATCGTTTACGCTATAAAGAAATCTAAAAAAGTTACCGATGTTTACTGCGCGCCGGGGAACGGCGGAACGGCGGATACGGCGAAAAACGTTAATATCGAACAGGATGACGTTGAAGGACTTTTATCTTTTGCATTGGAAAATAAAATAGATTTAACGGTAGTAGGTCCGGAAGTGCCCCTTTCTATGGGAATTGCCGATGAATTTAATAAGGCGGGATTAAAAATATTCGGACCGAATAAAAAGGCTTCGCTTTTAGAGTCATCAAAAAAATACGCAAAAGACTTTTTTAAAAGAAATTCTATTAAGACCGTTGATTATGCATCTTTCACAAATTTTGTCGACGCGGCGGATTTCGTAAAGCAAAAATCGCATCCGGTAGTTATTAAAGTTGACGGTCTTGCCGCCGGAAAAGGTGTTTTTATTTCTAACGGATTCGAACAATCGAAAGATATATTAGACTCTGTTTTTAATGAAAAGATATTCGGAAAAAGCGGGGAAACCGTCATTATAGAAGATTTTATCGATGGATTCGAACTCTCCTATATGGTCATAACCGACGGTATATCTTATAAACCCTTAATTACAGGCATGGACTATAAAAAAATATATGACGGCGATACAGGCGAAAATACCGGCGGCATGGGTGCAATTACGCCGAATCCGCATATTTCTAAGACTCTTACGGATAAAATAAACGAGACAATAATAGTGCCTACGCTCAAGGGTTTAAAAAATGAAGGCATCGACTATAAAGGCGTATTATATGCGGGCATAATAATAAAAAACGACGAAATTTATGTTTTAGAATTCAACGTCAGGTTCGGAGATCCCGAAACTCAGGCAGTCCTCGTGAGACTTAAATCGGATATAATAGATTTATTCATGAGCGTTGTCAATGAAAACTTAAAAGACTGCGAATTGGTTTTTGACGATAACAAATCGATATGCCTTGTTTTATCTTCCGAGGGATATCCTAAAAAATATAAAACAGGGTATGAAATCTCTTTTAATGGAATAGAGGATATAAGCGCCGAATATAAATACGAATATCATATTTTTCATGCGGGAACAAAAAAAATAGGCGGAAAATACTATACGAATGGCGGCAGAGTCATGAATATATGCGTAAACGGTAAAACGCCGGAAATAGTCGATATTGCTTACGATATTGCAAAAAAAATAAATTTCGAAAATAAATATTATAGGAAAGATATCGGAAAAATTTATGCGCGGTATTAAATTAAAACCCATGCTGTTCGTTAATCTTGCAATAAGCATTATTATGGGGGTTTTTGCTCAATTATTCATGAAATACGGCATGAACGGATTAAAGAAGGCAACCGGCAAGATAGCCTTTACCGATATTTTCCATATTTTATTCGTTATTTTTTCCGATAAGTTTGTTTTAGCGGGCATAGTTTTATATTTAATATCAATGTTCTTTTGGATAAAGGTATTATCCAAAATAGACCTGTCTATTGCCTATCCGTTCATTAGTGTAGGGGTTATTTTAACCGTAATACTCGCGGCGGTAATGCTGGGAGAATCCATTCCGTTTTCACGATGGGCGGGTATATTTATTACGCTGGGCGGGGTATATATTATCGTTTTCTCCCACGAAGAAACATCTGAAAATCTAAAAAAATAAAATATTATTTACTATGATTAAGACTTACGACATGGAAACTATCGGCGATGAAGATTATGCGGATATCGCTAAACATTTAAAATCATCGGGCTTAATTATATATCCTACGGAAACGTCTTATGCCGTAGGAGTCGATGCGTTAAATAATTCCGCCGTACAGAAGGTCTTCCGCTTAAAAGATAGAGATGTCGGCAAGCCTTTGCCTATACTGGTCAAAGACTTAAATATGCTGATAGGCCTTGCCTCGGTCAACAGGCGAGAGGAGGATATAATCTCTAAATTCTGGCCGGGAGTGCTTACCATTCTTTTCAAGTCAAAAAAAATACCCGAAAAATATTTGTTTACCGCGGGTTCCGAATTTATCGGGGCAAGAATCTCTCCTCATCCGTTTGTACTTAGATTATTCGAAGAAATAGATTTCCCGATAACGGCAACGAGCGCCAATTTATCCGGCAAGGGCGGTATATCCGACTTTAATACCCTGCTGAAAGATAAATTTTTTACGCTTTTACCATCGGATAAAGAGGATATTATACTTATAAACGGCAAAAAACTTCCCGGTGGAGCCTCCACTATAATCAAGGTTGCAAGAAAAAAAATAGAGATAATCAGGGAAGGCGACAACAACATTAAGGAAAGGTTGATTTGTTCCATAAAAAATGACGGAAATTGTCATAACGCATTATAACAAAGGAGACGGTATGGAAGAAAACGGCGGAATATTAGGTGTAATAGGTGGCAGCGGACTATACCGAATGGACGGACTTAAAAACGTAAGAGAGAAATACATGGATACTCCGTTCGGAAACCCGTCGGATAAATTAGTTTTTGGTGAAATATGCGGAAAAAAGATAGTATTTATTCCCAGGCACGGAAGAGAACATAAAATACTTCCGTCCGAAATAAATTATGCAGCCAATATTTATGCACTGAAGGCTTTGGGCGTAAAACAGGTGATTTCCGTAAGCGCCGTGGGAAGCCTTGATAAAAACATAAAACCGGGCGATATCGTAATAATCGACCAATTTTTAGATTTTACAAAAATCAGAAAAAACACATTTTTCGGCAACGGATTAGTTGCTCATGTTTCTATGGCGGAACCTGTCTGCCCGCATCTTCGCGAAATAGTTATAAATTCATGCAAGTCGTTAGGTATTCCGCATCACATAAGCGGTTCTTACATTTGTATAGAGGGTCCTCAATTTTCTACGAAAGCCGAGTCTTTTTTCTATAAAAATATCGGTGCAAGCGTAATAGGGATGACAAACGCAACCGAGGCAAAACTTGCAAGGGAAGCCGAAATCTGCTACGTAACCATTGCTATGGCAACGGATTATGACTGCTGGCACGAAGAGGAAGACAACGTCAACGCCGATATGATTCTTAAAATCCTCAACGATAATGCCGAAAAAGCAAAAAATATCATAAAGAAATCGCTTGAAGATGCGACATTGATTGAGGTCGATTCATGTTGCTGCGGCTCTTCCCTTCAAAAATCGGTGGTAACCGAAAAAAACAAGGTTCCGGGAGATACGTTAAAGAAACTGTCTATATTCAATTTATATTAATTAAACTATTATCGTTAAAAAATAGGAAGAATAAAAATGGATGTTTTAATTCTTATAGGCTCTAAAAATGATCTAAGTGAAATAGAGGGGTGTATTCAACTCCTAAAGAAATTCGACGTTTCATTCGAACTGCATATTACATCGGCTCACAGGACACCGAAAAGAACTATTGGGCTTGTAGAATCTGCCGAAAAGAACGGAACAAAGGTTATAATAGCCGCTGCCGGAATGAGCGCCCACCTGCCCGGTATCGTTTCTGCACTAACTGTTCTTCCTGTTATCGGAGTACCCCTAAATGCCTCCGCCCTTAACGGACTTGACAGCCTTTTATCGATAGTTCAAATGCCTACGGGAATTCCTGTAGGTACGACCGCCATAGGAAAAAGCGGGGCTTCCAACGCCGCCATTCTGGCAGTCTCAATTCTTGCGATATGCAATAGTTCCCTTACCCAAAAACTAAAAAAATACAGAAAGGAAATGGAAGAATCCGTCATTAAGGCGGACAGCGAACTCGATGCCGGCTATTCGTCTATATAGGTTGCCTCGGTTTCTGTCTCTTCGGCGTCAAATTTATCTTCGTCAAGCGATTTAGTAACTTTTGCGCCTAATTTCTTGATTTTATCAAATCTGCCCATTATATTTCCTCTTCCGGTAGAAAGCCGGCTTTTCGACTCTTCGTAAGCCTCCCTTGTCTTTTCCAAGTTTTTTCCTATATCCTCCATACTTTTGCCGAAGGAACAAAATTTATCGTAAAGGTTTCCGGCAATTTTCATTATATCATACGCATTTTTCATGCTCTTCTCGTGAATCCAAAGATTGGAAACTATTTTCAGAATAAGCATAATAATAGACGGGGTCGCAATGACAATATTTTTGTTATAAGCATATGTTAAAATATCTTTGTCGTAGTTTATAGCGACGGTATAAGAAAATTCTATCGGTATAAACATAACGACGGTATCAAGGCTGTTTGCCCCTAACAATCCCGAATAATTCTTTTCGCTTAACTCGTTTATATGTTTTTTGACGGAATTTATATGCGACTTTAAAAATCTGTCCTTATCTTTGCCGATATCGGTGTTAGAACCGACGTATCCGTTATCGCTCTCGGAATTGATATTTATATACCTTTCGTAATCGGTTAAAGATACCTTGGAATCTATTATTAAATCCCTTTTTTGCGGAAAATGGATTATAACATCCGGCCTTAATTTAATCATGCCCTCTGTTTCATCGGAGGTTTTTAACGTTTTTTGAATCTCATATTGGACGCCCTTAATAAGACCGGAATCTTCCAACAGCTTTTCCAATATCATCTCTCCCCAATCGCCCTGAACCTTAGCCGTACCTTTTAACGCAGTAGTCAGGTTATCGGCCGTACGTTTCATCGTGCTTTCGGTCTCTACGAGTTTGCCTATTTCCGTCTGCAGCGAAAATCTCTGTTTAGACTCTTTATCGTAGGTCTCTTCAACCCTCTTTTGAAATTCGTTAATTTTTTCCGAAAGGGGATTTAATATGCCGTAAATGCTTTCTTTGTTAATCTCCGCAAATTTTTTACTCTTATCGTCGAGCATTTTTGAAGACAGGTTCTCGAAAGCATCCTTAAATTTGTTTTCAATGTCTAAAAATTCATGCTTTTGATCCGCCAACCTTAATTCGTAATCATTCTTCTGATTTTCTATCTTTTCTTTTAAATTTTTATTATCGGCGACTAATCCGGAAGTGCGAATATAGAGAACCTTATTCTCATCCCTCAGTCTCTCCGCCAGCATATTGGAATCTCTTAACGCAATATTCGTTATGTCGAACCGTTCCTTTAACGCCTTTATCTCCTCTTCAAATACTATGTACTTTTTAATAATGCCATCTTTCTCAATCGAACTTGCCGAAATAATGTCTTCGTAACGGTTCCTAAGTATGCCGGCGTATTTTAAGAAAAATATCACGGAAACTATCAAAATTATTAAAAGCGCTAAAGATAACGCTATCGGTAGATATATAATCATCTTTAAATATTATTAAATAATTTATCTGTTTGCAAGCCCTATTAGTCCGTAAATATTGTCAAATCCGTTCCGGATTAGATAATATTTTAACCCCTCTACTATTTCGGGAATAATTTTATGATTTATGAAGGAATATGTCCCTACCGAAACAGCGGTAGCCCCCGCAAGAAAAAACTCTGCCGCATCCTCCCACGAACTTATCCCGCCCATCCCTATAATCGGAATCCTGACGCTGTTATATACGTCGCTGACAAGTTTAATTGCAATAGGCTTAACGGCCGGCCCCGACAATCCCCCAAAACCCCTGCCTAGACTGAACCTCTTTGTCTCTATGTCAATCTTAGCCGCCGGAATCGTGTTTATCAGCGATATAACATCTGCCCCCGCCTTTTCGCAAACCTCGGCAATCAAAGATATATCGCTTACCATAGGGGTTAGTTTTACTATTAACGACATTTTATCGCCCACCGCTTCTCTTACCGATGAGACCAATTCATATACGATCTCGGGATCGGAGCCGAAAGCCCTTCCGCCTTCCTTGACGTTAGGACACGAAATATTTATCTCCAATGCATTGATACCGTGAAGTCTCGACAGCTTTTTCGCCAGTTCGACATACTCTTCGATACTGCTTCCGAAAAAATTCACTATCACCGGTTTTTTAAATTTTTTCAAGAAAGGCAGTTTATCGTCTCTGAACTTTTTAAATCCGACATTTTGAAGCCCTATGGAATTAATTAAACCGCATGACGATTCGCAAATCCTCGGCATTACGTTCCCCATGGACGGATTTAATGAAATGCCCTTGGACACCAATGCACCGAAATATGTATAATCGACGATATCGGCAAATTCCTCTCCGTATCCGAATGTGCCGGATGCCGGCATAACCGGATAATCAAGAATTAATCCCCCTAGTTTTACGGAAAGATCTACTTCCCGATGAGCGGAAAGATCTATCCTTACCGGCTTGGCCGTATCCGCCCCTTTTATATTTTCCCCGTAAATCTCGTCGGCATAAAAAACAGGCCCGTCCTTGCAAACCCTCTTATATTCAAAACCATCCGTGTGCTCCGCCTTTATCTTTATCGCGCACCCGAGACAGACGCCCACGCCACACCCGAAGCCCTCTTCCATGGACATTTGCAAGTTACTTGACTGACCGGATACGGAAAACTTTGAGATAAGAGCGTTAAGCATGGGTTTAGGCCCGCAGGCATAAAACGAAACATCTCCCGCGGCATAATCGGCAATATTTTTATTGAGCAGTTCAATAACATTCCCTTTAAATCCGAATGACCCGTCGTCCGTCGCAAAATAGACTTCGTCAAATTTTGAATGAATACTATACCGGAAGTAAAGGTCTTCCGCCTTGCCCGCGGCGTAGTATAAAACTATCTTATCGTTGCGATTATCCTTGTCGTCTAGGATATAATCCGAAATGGAATATAGCGGCGCAATACCGATGCCTCCGGCAATTAACACATGAGTTTTTCCCGAATTAAGATTAAATCCGTTCCCTAACGGACCCGTCAGGTCTAAAAAATCTCCTTCACGCATTTTGCTTAATGTTTCCGTAGAAACCCCTACTACCTTATATAAAACTTCGAATTCATAATTATTAAATTTGTTAAAAACGGAAAACGGTCTGCCAAGAAGCGGATTAAAATCATTCAGGTCTGATTTTATCATAACAAATTGTCCGGGCTTGTAGTTCGATGCTATAAAACGGTTTTTAAGCCTTAAAATATAAGTTCCTTCGGTATCTTTTATCTTCCGGTTAACCGTTATCTCACATCTTTCGCTTATAATTTTTTTACCATGCATAGGGCATCCTCTCCGTTGTCATCGTAATAACACTTTCTCGACATAAATATCTTAAAACCGAATTTCTCATAGAGATTTATGGCCCTTGTATTAGAAACTCTTGTTTCCAATAAAAAATATTTTACACCGATACTCCCGTACTTATTTATAACGTAACCCATCATTAAAGAACCTATGCCTTTAGATTGCATATCCGCCGCTACCGTTATATCAAGTATGTGCATCTCGTCTATGACGTTATAAAATATGAAAAATCCTATAATATTAGAATGCAGATCAAACGTCATATCCGGACGGATGTCTAAGCATTCCCCGGAGGACGAAACGATTCTTCCGGCATATGCTTCTCCCGCTGATTTTGTGGTATTTTCGCCTGATCCACCCGAATAACATATTATAAAACCGGAGCCTTTCCTTTCTAACTCGTCGTCAAACATTTTTCTGTCCCAGACGGTCTGAGAAACCCGAGAATGCATATCGAACATTTCTTCTATAATATATTTAGATAACGTTCGAGCCCCGGTCTTTATAAATTCTCTCAGATCAAGGAGATTCACTTCCATAAAAAAATATCTAAATTTTATTTTTTTATCAATAATTAATAATATCTTTATAAGCGTCCTTAGAGCGGTTTTCAATAAACGGCCATCTTCTTCTTGCGCTTTCTATCTCCTTAGTATCTATATTGTAGATAAGAGCACATTCGTTTATACCCGCAAAATCATCTATCATATTACCGTCCGGCGCTATACAAAACGACTTCCCGTAAAAATCAAGTGACTTATCCCTGCCGACCTTATTTACTCTAAGGACATAAATGCCGTTTAAAAAAGCATTTGCGGAAATAGCCAAAAACCATTTTCCATTAGTATTGAATGCAGATGCGGTAGGAGCAAAAATAATTTCCGCCCCTTTTAAAGATAATATTCTGGAAGATTCGGGATAAAAATTATCCCAGCACATTTGGATACCGATAGTCCCGAAACTTGTTTTAAAAACCGGAAAATCGTTTCCGCTTGAAAAATAGGATTTTTCAAAATAATACTCAACGTTCGGAATGTGAACTTTTCTATAAACGCCTAAAAGAACCCCCTTTTCGCTTATAACGGCGGAGCTGTTATAATAATAATTTCCTGATTTTTCAAAAAAGGGGACTATGATGACCATATTGAATTTCATAGCCTGTTCTTTAAAAATACTTACAGTCCTGCCGTTAAAGTCCTCTGCCGCTTCGAGATTTTTTTTTATCTTATCTTCATCGCTGTCCTGCAAAAACCAACTTAATAAAAAAAGTTCCGGAAAACAGATTATATTAACATTGTTTTTAGATGCCATTATTAAAAAATCCATGGCTTTTTTAATCGATGAATCTTTATCCTTTGCCGGCAGCATCTGAACGGCACAAACTTTAACTCTCATCCAAGACCTATCCTATATTATTGTTCGCAATTTACGCTATATAATATTTATATTATACCTTAAGAAGCCCTCTGGATTTTTTTTTGCGGTCGGTTTCGGATGATATTTTTTTTCTCAGACGAATAGATTTCGGAGTAAATTCAACAAGCTCATCGTCCTCTATAAACTCCATGGCATACTCGATAGTAAGCCTTATAGGAGTAGTTAACGCTATCATTTCGTCGGAGGCTTTCGACCTCATATTTGTAAGCTGCTTCCTTTTGCACGGATTCACAGTGATATCTCCCGGCTTAGAATGTATACCTATTATCATACCTTCGTAAACCTCGTCTTGTGGAGCAATAAAAAGGACGCCCCTCTCCTGAAGGTTAAATAAACCGTATGAATTAGCCGTTCCGTTCCCCATAGCCACCATTACCCCGTTTTTCCTGGGGGATATGTCAAAGGCATATTCGTCAAATTTATGAAAATTATGGTTCATCGTTCCGGTACCCTTAGTCATGGTCAAAAATTCATTATGAAACCCCATTATGCTTCGTGATGGAATAATAAATTCAAGATACGTATTCTCTTTATCGTCCTTCGTCATATCTATCAAATTGCCCTTCATAGAAGAAAGCCTTTCAAGTACGGAACCGGTGAAATCATTTTTTATGGTAATATATAAAAGTTCATAGGGCTCCATTTTCTTTCCCCCTATCTCTTTTATCACGCCTTTAGGCTTAGAAATAGCAAATTCAAACCCCTCCCTCCTCATCTTTTCTATAAGAATGGAAAGGTGCAGGAGTCCTCTGCCGTAAACATCGAATACCGTTTCGTCTCCCGTATCTATAACCTTTAGCCCTACGTTATTGGATACCTCTCTATGCAGCCGTTCCCTCAGCTGCCTTGTAGTAACGAGCTTCCCCTCTTTTCCGCAAAAAGGACTTTTATTAACTATAAAATTTATAAGAATGACAGGCTCGTCTATCTTTATTCTCTGCAACGGATAATCCGGTTTTCCGTTTACTATATAATCTCCGGCGTTTACCCCCGCGAGCCCTGTAACAAGCGCAATATCGCCTTCGTTAATTTCTTCCGTTTCAAATCGTTTAAGCCCGTCGAATAAAAACATCTTAGTGGGTTTTGTTTTAATTAATTCATCCTTGACATTATATAAATATACCTGATCCATTGTCCTAAGCTTTCCCGACTTTACCACGCCTATGGCGGTTGCTCCGAGAAAATCGTCCCGCCCTATGCTTGTAACCAGGAATTCAAGATTAGATCCGTTTAGTATAGCGGGATGCGGTATGAAATCTATTATAGACTCAAAGAGTGCACTCAACCCGCTTTTATGCCTGTCGTCTTCTTTAACGCTCAAATCTTTTATCGCATAGCCCTCTTTTGCGGAGGCATAAATAACCGGAAAATCCAAATCTACGTTCTCTCCTCCAAGTTCAAGAAATAAATCGTAAACCATCTCAAGAACCTCCTCCGGTCTTGCGCTGGGCCTGTCTATCTTATTTATCACGAGCACTACGTGCAATTTATATTCGAAACATTTTTTTAAAATAAACCTGGTCTGCGGCATAGGGCCGTCGAGGGCATCCACAAGAAGCAGTACTCCGTCCACCATAGTGAGAATCCTTTCGACTTCGCTGCCGAAATCCCCATGTCCGGGGGTATCCACTATATTAATTCTATAATCTCTAAATTTTATGCCCGTGCATTTGGAGAGAATGGTTATCCCCCTCTCCTTCTCCAACTCATCGCTATCCATTGCCCTATCCGGCAAGGCATCCGAGTCTCTTTTGCTTGCGTTTTCCTTGAGCATTTTATTAATGAGAGTGGTTTTTCCGTGATCTACATGGGCAACCACCGCTATATTTCTTATTTTATCTTGAAAACTCAATTATTCTCCTCCATTATTAAAGCTAAAACTTAACAAAACAAGTTTGCCTTTAAAACAAAAAACCCCAATAAATTTAGTTTATTTACTGGGGTAAATGATTCCAAAATGGTCAAACTCTTAAAACGGTATACTTTTATTCGCTTGCTATCATTACTTTTCCGCAAAGGATAGTGAATTTGTAGTGTGGTATTTAATGCAAGTAGATCTTATACACCGCTTAAAACAATAAATTAAAGATTAACCCTTCGTTACGTTGATAGCTTGGGGCCCCTTCGCGCCGTTGGTAATTTCGAACTCTACTTTCTGTCCCTCTGTCAGGGTCTTGAAGCCGTCCTGCGAAATTGCAGAATAATGGACGAAAACATCCGGTCCGTCTTCCTGTTCGATAAAACCAAAACCTTTGCTGTCATTAAACCATTTCACTTTCCCTTGGTACCTCATACTTAACTTCTCCTTACATCTTAAGCTGCTATAAAAACAATAGCGGCTATTTATTAAAATTGGGCTTTTTGCCTAAACAGCTAGGCAAATAAGCTAATTTATTAAGTCTATACTACCGCATAAATAAAGTCAAGCTAATTTTTAATCCGTTTTTCTCTGCCTCATAATTTCGTAAGCCGTAACAGCGAAACTGACGGATGCATTTAAAGAATTTATACTTCCTGCCATTGGAATTTTTAAAACCTTTTCGCATTTTTCTATGGTCAATCTCCTCAGACCCCTCCCTTCGGAGCCGATTACGATGGCAACCGGCACGTTATAATCCGTCTCGTAAATAGTATCCTCCGATTCGTTTGAAAGCCCGACGACTAAGATACCGCGCCCCTTTAAGTCCCTGATGGTACGCGAGATATTAACCACCCTCGTCATGTTTACGTAAAATAATGCGCCTTGAGAAACATATGCTACCGAAGGCGTTATAAAAACGGAATTGGACTTCGGCAATATAATTCCCGAAATGCCGACACAGTTTGCCGTCCTGATTATAGAACCCAAATTCTGAGGATCGGTAATCTCGTCAAGAATTAAATATAAGGGCATAGGCTGCGAAGAACTGCCGGCGTTTGCCTCGTCGAATAATTTTTCGTAAACCTTTTCCGTATATTCGATATTTGCGGCAATACCCTTCGCAAGGGCTTCTTTTCCAAAATATTTTATAAATACATTATCCTTCTTCGTAACAATATTAATATTTTTATCCTTAAGGAGTTTTATCAGGTCTTTATCAATCTTTCCGTTTTTCCGTTTCTTTTCGCTGACGCATATTTCGCCGCCTCTCTTCAAATACCCCGAAAGAATCGCTTCTCTAAGGGTATTTACACCGTAAACGGTTAAATTCATATTATTGCTCCCCGTTTTATAATATTATTTATCGTATTTAAAAATTGCCGAGGACTGCCCGAAACAACCGCGGACGATTCTCATTTGCAGTTATTTTCAATATCATAATAGATATTCCGCAGGGCATCCGCCGGATTTGCCGTGGCGGTTATTTCTCTTCCCACAACGATATAATCCGCCCCCGAATCAAAAGCCGCAGACGGAGTCATCACCCTTTTCTGGTCATCCATCGGGGTGGTCTTGCCGGCATTTATATTTTTATCGTTATCGGATTTAAGCCTTATTCCGGGGGTTATCGTCTTAAAGCCACTGCCTAAAATATTTTTTATTCTCAGCGA
>ENA-ORDP01000959-ORDP01000959.1-marine-sediment-metagenome-genome-assembly--contig:-NODE-959-length-17003-cov-2.814137_pt1 | contig 17003 bp, 7 predicted proteins | sample MGYA00248627_ERZ508539 | MGnify/ENA primary metagenome ERZ508539 (study PRJEB26208, sample SAMN05571518) | marine sediment metagenome | biome: deep sea; feature: Hydrothermal vent; material... | reverse complement strand
AGTCTTTGTCCTGGGTAATATTGGTCCTGCACCTTTCTTCGCGACCAGCCAGGTTCACGAAAACAGCTCATCCGGTAATGTAACTACCTGCCTGGAAGCAAGTCATGTTGCAGGCAAGTGGGCGGTCGGTTACCAGGCGAACGAAAAGACTTCCGACAAGGCGCGTTTTGTCAAGGTCGATGGCGTTGCACCGTCCAACCGCCAACTGGTTGAAGGTAAATGGAATAGCTGGGTGCAGTCGACCTGTCAGGTACCTAGCGCCCTGGCGGGTGCGAAGAGAACGGTTGCAGATGCAATCTGTACGGGTCTGGGTGACCCGTCGAAGTCTGCCAAGATTGTCCTGCAATTCGGTAAGGGCGGGTTTGTCGCCACCGGCCCCACATACTGCCCGATGACAACCGGGTATGTCGCAGCCGACCCACGTACCATCTACAGTCACGGTGAGGGTACACCTGACAACTGCATGCGGCCGACCATCAACTCCTCCTCCTGTGGCGGCCCCCTGCTCGTCAGTGGCGATGGTCCGCAGATCTAGGCTGTGAAACTCTGAGGCCGCTGCAACGGCGGCTGTTCAGCAACAACATGGCGATCCCCGTTCCGGGGATCGCTTTTTTTACAGATACCGGATCGATAACAGACGCCTGTCAAGAAACCGTAATCTTCGACAATTATACTTGGCGTCTGTTTTTTTAATTCCTTCAGGTTCTCGCTTACAGGCATCGAGCATTTCAACTTCACATGTTGATGAATAAAAGCATAAGAATCCGGTCCGTCAGGTCGCTGCTCCAATCAGTGCTGCTGGGTGTCGCCCTGGGAACGTCCCCGGGCGTGTTGGCTGATGCGTCGCTGCCGGTCGCCTGTGGCGGCGGGGGTTGTAGCGGGCGCGCCTGGGTCGCTGATCGTTCCCTGAGCAGCTTCAGCAGGAGCGCCGATGGGACGGCATTGCTGATCAATCAGGCCGAGAAGCGGCAGACATTCAATTGGGAGAGCTTCAACGTGGCGCCGGGCAACCGGGTCGATTTCAAACAACCCGGTAAGGATGCTGTCGCGCTGAACCGCATTTTTGACGCAAATCCGAGCCAGATCATGGGCAACGTCACTGCCACCGGCCAGATCATACTCTATAACCGCAACGGCATTCTGTTCGGCAACGGCGCCCAGATCAATGTGGGCTCGTTAACAGCCACTACGCTGGACGTCGAGGACGATGTGTTTAACAGCGCCGGCATTCTTGGCGCCGTGGAACAGTCAAAAGCGGCTTTTGTGGCAACAGGTCCGATGGGTTCGGTCACCGTGGAAGAAGGCGCCACGATTACCACCACGGACGCCCAGGGGCGGGTGCTCATTATGGCCCCCAGCATCGAAAACCGGGGCACTATTGTGACACGGGACGGCCAGACGGTATTGGCTGCCAGTCAGGACAAGGTCTATTTGCAGGCATCCGGCGATCCTGCATTGCGCGGTATTCTGGTTGAGGTCGAAACGGGGGGGGATGTCAGCAACCTGGGGTCCATTATCGCTGAGCGTGGCAATGTTACTCTGATGGGGCTGGCGGTTAACCAGCAGGGAATAGTCCGGGCAACCACCTCGGTGCGCGCCAACGGGTCCATTCGCCTGCTGGCCAGGGACCAGGGGTCAATACAGGCATCGGGCAACAGGGTTTCGCTGATTTCCAGGCATGCCGGTGACCTCACTTTGGGGAATAACAGCAAGACAGAAGTGCTGCTGGATGAGACCGACAGCAGCTCGGCCATCGATACCCAGACGCAGTTGCCTTCAACGATTGAAGGGATGGGGAAGACCATTCACCTGAAATCCGGCGCCGCTATTACAGCGACATCCGGAGAAGTTAGCCTGGTGGCCAGAACCAATCCCACAGACGCAAGCGTGGCCGATAGGAACACCCGGATTTATCTGGACGAGGGCGCAAAAATTGATGTGTCCGGTGCGACCACAGCCAGTCTGTCTGCCCAGGATAACCTCATCGAGGTCGAGCTACGCTCCAATGAACTACGTGACGCGCCACAACAGCGCAACGGGCCGCTACGCAATCAGACCATTGTGGTTGATATCCGGAAAGGGACGCCATTGGCGGATATTTCCGGCACCCTGGAAACCAGGCAGCGGACACTGGGTGAAAGAATGGCGGCTGGTGGTACCATCAACCTGGAATCGCAAGGCGATGTGATCGTAAAAAGCGGCACGATGCTCGACGTCTCCGGCGGTCATATCAGCTTTCGGCCGGGCACTATCGGCACGACCAAGCTGATATCCGAAGGCCGGATTATCGATATCGGCGAGGCGGACCCCGGGCTTCGCTACGAGGGCATTTTTACCGCCATACCGCTTAAGACCTTTTCGCCGGGATATATCGAGGGCAAGGACGCGGGACAATTGAATATACTGGCGCCGGGTGGCGTTGTTTTGCAGGGGGACGTGAAGGGCGCCACCTCGCGGGGTGTTTTTCAGCGCGATCTGCCCCGCAGTCTGGGGGGAAGGGCGGCCTTTACCCGTTCAGCTTCGGAGATGCCGCTCGGTGGCCGTCTTAACATCGATGGCCGGCTGGCGGGCGCTACGGCGTTCGGGCAAAATCCCAGCGTGCTTTTTTCGAGCGGTGCCGGGTCGGCGGCTGCGTCGGCGGTGACGGACGCGCTGGCTGCGGATATGCCGCTGGTGATTAACGCCGACTGGTTCGGCGAGCGCCGCTTCAACCGTCTAAGCATAGACTCATCGGGCAGGATCCGTCTGCCCGAATCCGTGGCGCTTGACATGGGTGTCGGGGGCGGGATTGCCCTGTCGGGTGGTGACGTCGACCTGCTGGGCGAGATTACCGCGCCCGCGGGGGGCATTGATGTTTCACTGGATGGAACTTCAGTCAACCCGGTCAAGTCACTGGTGGTCGGTGACAAAGCAGTGCTCGATGTGTCCGGTCTGTGGGTAAACGACCTCGATGTCCCCGGGATGGTGTCGCGGCAACTGCCCGTTGCCATCGCCGGTGGCACGATCAGCCTCGATGGGTCGGGCGATAGCACGGTTGCCGGCGATGCGACTCTTTCTCTGGGTGAGCGGAGTATCATCGATGTCAGTGGCGGCGCCTGGCTGGGCGCAGACAGAAAAATAACGGCGGGCAAGGGTGGGCGAATCGACCTGTCTTTTGATGCGTCGCCGCGACTCAATGGTTCGTTACAAGGTTTCGGGCTTGAGCAGGGGGGTGAGCTGGCCATAGAGGCGGGTGAGATTACAATCAGTAGCGCCGCTCAAACGGTCCCGACAGCTTTGAATCTGTCCCGGGTGTTTTTTGATCAGGGCGGTTTCGGGTCTTACTCGCTGAAGGCTACGCAGGGTTCGCTGATACTGCTGTCCGGCACCACACTGGCACCGCGGCAGCAGAACAGGGTGCTCGACACTGATTTCCTGACCCAGCCTTCGGGGAATGCGATCGAAAATTTCAGCCATGTGATGACATTGGATGCGCTGTCGAGGGCACCGGTCAATTTATCGTTCACGGCAGCGCCGGCCCTGAGTAATCAAATCCACTCAACCGCCTTGTCAATCGAGTCGGGCACCAGCATTGATTTGGATCCAGGCGCCGTCGTTACACTGAAATCCTCGTCCAGCCTGTTGATAGACGGCCGAATCCAGGCGCCGGCGGGTTCTATCGCTGCCACCTTGACACGTCCGCCGGATGTGGATCCGGGGTTTTTCAGGAATCAGGTGCTCTGGCTCGGTCCCAATGCGCATCTTTCCGCTTCAGGTATTGCCCGGGTTATCAGGGATGATATTGGGTTTCGTCGGGGTCGGGTTCTGCCGGGAGGCACTGTCAGCCTTGCCGCGAATCGGGGCTACCTGGTGACGTCGCCTGGCTCTCTGATCGAATCTGATGGCGCCGCTGCCGTTCTGGACCGCGTCAATGGCTTCGTAAGGCCGGTCACGCTTTCTGAAAACGTGCACGCCGCGGCCGGCGCGATCAATTTCTCCGCTGCTGAAGGGATGATGCTCGAAGGCGATTTTCGTGCGCAAGGCGCTCGAGCGACGGGCAGTTCAGCCGGTCAGTTAACGGTAAAAATCAACCCGCTCATCCGGGGAGGTTCGACCGAGACAGGTTTTATTATCGGGCCCTCGGAAATGATCCTGAGCGCTACCAGGCCCGACGTCATACCCGTCGATTTTATCCCCGGGCAGACGGATGTGTCGGACAGTCTTAACGGCAAGGTGTATATCTCGGCGCAGCAAATCGAAGACGGCCGCTTCGACAGAGTGACGCTGGGCGTCTCCGACGCGGGCGTAACCGGCTCAAAGTTACGCTTTGATAGCGATATGTCGTTGCAGGTCAGGCAGTCGTTGCAGCTGCGGACACCCGAAATAGATGTCGACGGGCATGCGGTGGATTTATCCGCTAATTATCTGTCCGTAGGACTGGCAGGTAAACCGAAAAACCAGGTGGGCAAGCCCCGTACCGGGGCGGGACGCCTGGGTCTGCGCGCCGGATTAGTCGAGATGGTGGGCCACACCAGTATTTCCGGCGCGCAAGACGTGTTTGTGGAAGCGCAGGACGGGATACGCTTGCGCGGCGTGACGGATTTTTCCAATCTGAAAGAGTTGACCGGTAGCTTGCAGACAACAGCCAACCTGACACTGCGAGCACCCCAGATTTTTCCTACCACGCTGTCGCAATTCACTATCGATGTGCAGGGAGCGGGCAGCGGGATTTTACGGATTGAAAATAATGGACCCTCCAGGCCGGTACAATCGGTAGGCGGTCAATTGACGCTCAAGGCGCCGCAAATTGAACAGGCCGGGGTGATAAAGGTGCCGTTCGGCCAGATCCTGATGTCTGCGGAGCGACAAATTCGCCTGCTCGACGGCAGTCTTACATCGACATCGGCCGCGGGCCAAAACTTATTGTTCGGCCAGGTCGAGCGTGGTCAGGACTGGGTATATGCATTGGGTTCGGGTGTGAGTTCTGTCAACATCCTGATCGATCAGGCGCCACAGGCGCGCGTCGATCTGGATGCAAAAAGCATCGATGTCGCCCCGGGCGCCGTCGTGGATCTAAGCGGGGGCGGCGATTTGTTAGCCATGGAATTTATTCCGGGGCCGGGTGGCTCCCTGGACATTGCAGCCGGTGATAACGCCGCCAAATCTTTTGCCATCGTGCCGGGCCTGGCTGCGGCGTTTGCACCCTCCGATGCGCTGTTTAGCACCGGTTTTTCCTATCTGCCCGGTACGCAATTGCGGGTCGAGACTTCGCTGGATGGACTCGCTTCAGGCGATTACACGGTCTTACCGGCACGGTACGCTTTTTTGCCGGGCGCTTATTTGGTCACGTCCGTCAGCGGTTTTTCGCAGTTGAATGCCGGGCAGGCGAGTTCTTTGCTCGACGGTACACCGGTCGTTCCGGGAAAATTCTCCATTGCCGGCACGCCGATTATCGACAGTCAGTCGAGTGGATTCAGCATCGAGTCGGCGACGCGTTTCCAGGCGCGCGCAGCGTATGATCTGTTTTCCGCGACCCGGTTTTTCGCGGATAAGACACGGGACGACACCAAACCTCGCCGGCTGCCGACGGCTGCCGGCAGCCTGTTGCTCGCGCCGGTCGAGGAACTGCTCATCGCGGGGAGCTTTCTCACGCGAGGTGCAGATGAAGATGCGCAGGGTGCGCAGGTTGATATAGACGGCGCCGCTATTCGGGTTGCCCTGTCACGCGCAGCGGCCGAAAGCGGCGGCGAAATCACTTTGACGTCGTCTGAGTTGTCGCAACTCAACGCCGGCAGCCTGCTGATCGGTGGCAGGCGCAACGCCGGGGACGGCGGGGTCGAGATTGTGGTAGGGGCGCAGAGCGTCAAGGTGGATGCCGGCGCGGAAATTACCGGACCCGAAGTGCTTCTGGTGGCAAAATCGGACGTTACCCTGGAAGCCGGTGCTGCGCTTAAAGCGCAGGGACAATCCGGTCCGGTCACCGAGGACTTGAAGATTTCGGGCGATAGCGCCCTGGTGCGTGTTTCGGTCGCCGGTCAGGCAGTGATCGAGCGCGACGGCGTTAGCGGAAGCCGGGGCGATGTCATATTGAATACCGGTTCTTTATTACAAGCGACCGGCTCCATAGCGGTGGATGCGACTAACCGCACCTTGCTTGACGGTGACCTGCGCGCCTTGGGTGGTTCGCTGCAATTAGGTGCCTCGCAAATCAGTCTGGGTAATGTGCCGACGGGACAGTCGGGCCTTATCCTGACGAATTCGGATCTGGCGGCGCTGGATGCCGGCGAATTGTTACTGTCCAGCCAGTCGTCTGTCGACTTTTTCGGCGCGGTAGACTTGCAGCTTAAAAAGATGGTTCTGAATAGCGCTGCACTGCGGGGGTTTGGCCAAACCGGTGAGGTCGCCGGTATAACCGCGGATACGTTAACGCTTCTAAATAGCCAGACGTCTTTTTCGGGTACGGCGGCTACCGGTGTCGGAACGCTTAAGCTTGCTGCCGGGAACCTGGAAATAGGTGCCGGCCAGATAGCGGTGAGTGGTTTCAACCTGGCGCAGTTGCAGGCGACAGATGCGGTAACTGCCGCGGGTAAGGGTGGGCTGAGTTTTGACTCCGATGTTGAAATCACATCGCCGGTTCTGACCACGATTAACAATGCGGATATTACGCTGGCTACGCCCGGTCGCGTTGCGATTCGCGCAGCCGCAGTCCCGTCGAGTCCGGCGTCAACACGCACCGCCCTGGGCGGAAGACTCAGCATTGAAGGCCGGTCCGTCGAACATGCGGGGGTTATCAGGTTGCCGGGCGGTACGGTCGAGTTGCATGCCACCGGTTCAAGTGACAGCGATGATGTTTCCTTGCTGGCGGGCAGTTTAATCGATGTATCCGCCGATCAACCTGTCCGGTTTGTCGATGACGGTACGGATCGGCTCGCTTTCGCCGTGCCGGCAGGCACCGTGCGCCTGTTCAGTGACAACGGCGATGTGGATATGCAGGCGGAATCGGCCCTGGATTTGAGCAGCGACAGTCTTGCCGTTGAAGGTCTCGATGTGTTGCCGGGCCCGGCAGGCGTGCTCGATCTGCGGGCGACACAAGGAACCATCAATATGTCCGCTACCCTGGAAGGCCCCGCCACGGGGGGCGGAAGGTTGTTTTATGATGCGGCATCGATTTCCGATTTTTCAGGCTTGATTGCGTTGGCGTCCGATCAAGGCTTTACCGACGCCGTTTCTATTCGCAGCCGGACGGGTGATTTGAGTTTGGCCGAGCAGGATGTGCTAATCGCAAACGACGTTAAGCTGGTTGCCGACAACGGCTCGCTGGTGGTTGATGGGCAAATCAATGCCGGCGGTTTCGAGAGTGCTCGCGTCGAGCTATGGGCAAACGATGACCTCACCGTGAGCTCGACCGGAAAAATTGCTGCCATCACACAGTCCGCCGACTCCAAAGGCGGTACCGTTCTACTTGCATCAGGCAACGGTTTTATCGATGTGCAATCCGGTAGTCGCATCGCGGTCGACGGGGCGGCGGGTGAGTCGGCCGGCGAAGTCGTATTGCGGAGTACCCGATCAGAAACAGGGGTCAATATACGGGGCCTGGATACCAGCGGGATATCCGGTGCGCAGCGGATCGACATTGAGGCCGTGAAGCACTACACGGCGGGCAGTATCGATAGCGCTCTCTTGCAGACCATTATTTCCGATCATGGTGATGCGACATTTGCTCCGCTGGCTAATGCGGTTACAACGGCGCTCGGTGTGAACGGTGATTCGCGAGTTCATATGATTGCCGGCATTGAGATTCAGAATCCGGGCGATATTTCGCTGAATACGCCATGGGATTTGGTGGATTTCCGACCGGGCGGTGAAGTGGGCAGCCTCACTATTCGTGCGGGTGGCGATCTTCTCGTCAACCAAAACCTGTCGGATGGTTTTGTGAAAGCGGGTTCAAGGGATGACCTGATCAACAGCCGTTCCTGGAGTTACCGGCTGGTGGCGGGGAGCGACCTGACCAGCGCGGACGCCGAAGCGGTGACGAGCCGGACCGGGGACCTAAGCTTGTCGGCGGACAAAATGATACGCACCGGTACGGGTGATATTCGAATCGCAGCAGCTCGTGACCTGAAATTGCTCGGGAATGGATCGGTGATTTATAGTGCCGGGCGCGCAACAGACTCCACTCTGGGGGAATCTGATCCCAGAGGGACACTAGGCGCTTTTGTGTTGCGTACTTTCCCGGCCCAGTATGCAGTTGACGGAGGAGATGTCTCCATTTATGCGGCAAACAACGTGGTGGGGCAGGTGGATGACCAGCTGGCGACCGGTTGGTTGCATCGTATCGGCACTCTTAAGCCGGGGCAGTCGGCTAATTTCTTTAGCACCAAAACAGCCTGGGGTGTCGATTACAGCAAGTTCCGGCAGGACATTGCCGCCTTTGGCGGCGGTAACGTATCCGTTCGTGCCGGCGGCGGGTTAAGTGACATTTCAGTTGTTTCTCCCTCTACCGGCAAGCAGGTCGGCGTAACGAAGCTGGATAATATTGTTGAGATTACCAGGGGTGGACGCATACAGGTTGAAACAGGTGGTGATATCGCAGGCGGTTTATTTCTCGCCGGCGGGGTTGGTGGTGAGATAGTCGCCAGGGGTTCCTTGAAGGAATCCGGTACGAGCTTCAAAACGCCACTTCCTGTCAGGCCGATGCTGGCGCTCGACGGTAACGGTAAGATTGCCGTCAGAGCTGACGGCAATCTGGATATCGAGACCGTCTATAACCCGACAGTCATTCGGCAGACAACAGAGCAACCTCAGGTGCTTCGTAACACTTCTTACTTTTTTACCTATGGCGCTGAAAGCGGCGTGGCATTGACGTCACTAACGGGTGATTTACGTTTGCATAACGATTTAGCCCGCGTGAGACAACTTTATGAGCCTTCGCTGACCGGGGATGATTTCGCTGCATTTATATACCCGCCGAGCCTGTCGGCAGCCTCCTTATCAGGGGATATCTCCATAGACAGTGCTTTCACTCTCTATCCATCCGGCAAAGGCCGGTTACAGTTGCTGGCCGCGAACAATATCACTAACCGGTTTGTGTCCGCCCCCCTCGTCGATATCAATCTATCGGATGCCGATCCCGCCGCTTTGCCGACGGTCGAAAATGGTCCTGACAGGCGGTTTGAGGACACATTGGACAAATTGAAATCTGGCGGTCGCGTTCAGGATATTCATGCGCCGTCACCGGTGCATGCCGGTGATGGCTTGCCGGCGTTCATTGTTGCTCGCTCCGGTGATATCCGCGGCGAGGTGCCCTTTCACTTTTCTTCCGCCAAATCATTGGTGGTCAACGCCGGCCGGGACATTGTAGATACAACTTTTTATATTCAGAATGTCAATAATACGGACGTGAGCACTATTCAGGCCGGTAGAGATATCCTGTATCTCAATGTACGCGACGTGAACGGTCAGATTATATTGAATGATAGCAGGATTGAAGTATCCGGACCGGGGCGCCTGGACCTGCTGGCCGGCCGTAACGTTAATCTTGGTTCTATGGCCGGGTTGTTGTCTACGGGTAATCGGAACAATCCGGGTCTTGAAGACGTGGGGGCGGATATTTCTGTGCTGGCGGGTCTGACTAACACGCCGGATTACAGCGGCTTTATTGATAAATACCTGACGAAGTCGAGCAAGTATGACAATACCCTGGTCGAATATATGCAAGGCCTGAATGAGATTGTGAACGACAAGCAGGAAGCCCTGGTGGAATTTATCCGCCTGCCGGCACGGCTGCAGCGTGAGGTTCTCCAGCAGGTACTGTTAACCGAGCTCAGGGATGCAGGTACCGTGGCGGCACAGACGCAGAAATTTGCCGACTATCTGCCCGGTTATGAGGCGATCAATACGCTGTTCCCCGATCACGTCCGGATTAATGGCAACAGCGTTGAAACAACCGATGCATGGCAGGGTGACATTGAGCTGGTCTTCAGCACGATACGTACCCTGGACGAAGGCGATATTTCTCTCATCGCCCCGGGCGGCAGCATTAATGTGGGTCTGGCGGTAACGACAGGCCTCGCCAAAGACCCGACCGGGCTTGGTATCGTGGTGCAAAAACTGGGCGATGTGAATGCCGTTGTACGCGATGATATTTTAGTTAACCAGTCACGCATATTTTCCCTGGATGGAGGGGATATCATGCTCTGGACCTCGACCAGCGATATCGACGCAGGTCGTGGTGCCAGAACCGCGATTTCTGCGCCGCCGCCCATCATAACCATCGATGCCAATGGTAACGTCACGACCGAGTTTCCACCGGCAACAGCCGGTAGTGGTATTCAGGCGGCGGTCAGTACACCGGGACGTGCGCCAGGTTCGGGCTTTTTGTTTGCGCCGGTCGGCGTTGTGGATTTCAGTGACGCAGGGGCTGCTTTTGCGGGTGACCTGACCGTAGCGGCAGCCCGCGTACTAAATCAGGACTCACTCCGCGTTGGCGGTATTTCCGTGGGCGTCACCACTACCGACACCGGCGGTCTCTCTGGTTTGAATGGTCTGAGCAGTATAACCGCAGCGGCTACAAAAATGGCTGAAGATTCGGCAAGCAGTATTTCAGATGGTGATGAGAAAAAACTGCGCAACCGTCACGGTATTCTCCTGGTTGAACTGCTGGGACTTGATAATCGTTGTGAGAGTGGGTCACAAGAATGTAACAATTAAAGTCTATACTGAGCGACCTTGCTGAATGGACGATGGGCCTTCTTGTGATGTGGTTTCGCCTTTTCTTTTTATTTCTGTTTTTTACTGTTTCATCAGGTTCCGCTCAGGCGGAGTGGTGGAATAAGGATTGGGCATATCGTAAACAAATCAGCCTGGACAGCGCAGCGCTGACGACGGGCGGTATAACACAGGCTGCGCAGAATGTGCCGGTGTTGTTGAGGCTCCACACGGGTAATTTCGGCTATTTTCTGGATGTGCAGCCGAAGGGTGAAGACCTCAGATTTATTTTGGCCGATGGCCGGACACCACTGAAATATCAGATAGAAAAATTTGATCCCATTAACGAGATGGCGTTTATCTGGGTGCAAATCCCCGCTATTCAGCCGGCTACCCCGCTTCCGGTTTTTTATATGTATTACGGAAATGCGCAGGCGGTTTCCGGTGACGACCCGGGTGGTGTTTTCGATGCCGACCAGACGCTGGTTTACCACTTCGATACGGAAACGCCGGTTCCACGCGACGCAACAGCGTATGCGAGTAATCCTACGGCGTTCACTGGCCAACAGGTGGCTGAGGGGTTAATCGCCGCCGCCGCCCGATTTGATGGTAGCAGCTTTCTTAAATTACCCGATACGCCGGTCCTGGCTATGGACGCTGCCACAGGGTGGACCCTGTCAGGCTGGGTCAGGATTGATCAGCCCCAGGAAAATGCCTATCTGATTCATCGCGCTGGAGAGGAAGGGCAACTTGTATTGGGTATCGACGGACAGAGTCCCTTTGTCCGGATAGTGGATGCCGCCGGCACTGTCGTTGAGACGGCGCGAAATATAAACCTGCAACCGGGTGGATGGCACCATCTGGCTGTTACGGCAAGCGGCGACCGGCTGACATTGTATGTCGATGGCAGGGAAGCCGGTTTCATTGAAACGGCGCTGCCAGTATTTACGGCACCGATCACAGTCGCCTCGGCATCGGACGGTTCAAAGGGCTTTGTGGGGCTGCTTGACGAGCTGGAGATATCCAGGGTTGCTCGTAGTCCGGAAACTATCGCTCTCGCCGCCATCAGTCAGGGGCCCACCGCTACGCTCGTTGCCTATGGTGAAGACGGTTCTCAGGAAGACGAAGGAGGCGGGGGTGAACAATCCTATTTCATGATCACCCTGCACAATGTTACGCTCGATGGCTGGGTGGTGATCGTGTTTCTGGCGATCATGTCCGCCATCAGTGTCGTTGTGATGGCCTCAAAATTCATGGTGATCGGTCGAGTCCGAAAGGATAATGCCTCGTTTCTGACCGACTTCGAAAAGCTTGCCGTAAACAACATTGGCACGCTGAACAGCGATGACATCGACCGGACGGATGCTGAGGAAACGCCACTGCTGACAGCATTGTCCGGCCGACACAAGCATTACGAAAGTTCTACCTTATACCGCCTGTATCACGCCGGTGTTCAAGAGATGGAAGGTCGCCTGCGCCGTTCCGTGGGAGCCGCTGCTGTGGAAATTAAACCCATGTTCCTGAGTGTTCAAGCGGTCAATGCGATCAGAGCAACAATGGACGGCCGCCTGGTACGCGAAGTACAAAGGCTGAACAATCTAATGGTGCTGCTTACCATCGCCATTAGCGGTGGACCTTTTCTCGGCCTGCTGGGGACAGTGGTCGGCGTCATGATTACCTTTGCCGCCATCGCAGCTTCGGGTGATGTCAATGTTAATTCAATTGCGCCGGGAATTGCAGCGGCGCTGGTGGCGACAGTGGCCGGCCTTGCAGTCGCCATTCCGGCTTTATTCGGCTACAACTATCTGGGCAGCTGGATCAAGGAAGTGACCGCGGATATGCAGGTTTTTGTCGATGAATTTGTTGCAAAAATTGCCGAACAGCATAGCTGAAAAGACAAAATATGAAAGTGCAATTCGATAATGAGCCGTACGACGAGATCAATATTACGCCTATGCTGGATCTGGCCTACGTACTGCTGGTGATATTTATCATAATGACCACGGCTACAGTCCAGGGCATCATGGTGAATCTGCCTAAAGCCAGCTCCACGCCCAGCCAGCAAAAACCACAGACCAAGGCTGTCACTATCACTGCTGATGGCGGTCTCTATCTCGACACCTATCCAGTCACCATGGAGCAATTGGAATCTTCGTTGCGGCAATACAAGGCGGCCAACCCCCGGTTGCCCGTCGTCGTTAAGGGTGATGCGCAGATATATTACCAGCGGGTCGTCGATGTGCTCGACCTGCTTGGACGGTTGGAAATCAGTCAGATCGGGTTGGTAACCAAGGGCCTTGTGAAGTAGACAGGAAAAAGAAATACAGCATTGTCTTATGGCTACGCATTTCAAGCGCTATCTGCCAAAGCTTATCGGTACTGCGATTGTTGTATTGATAGGTCTCGGGGCTATTTCGTTGGTCAAGAGCTTTCTGGCCTCTGAACCGACGGTTAAGAGACATTCGATAAGGCAGATTACATTAGTGCAGCCTCCACCGCCCCCGCCAAAAGAGGAGCCTCCACCAGAACCGGAAATTGAAGAAGCGGTCGAGTTGCCCGAACCTGAAGCGGATATGGAGGATCTGCCGGAATTGGCGGATGAACCGCCGCTGGGAGACAGCCTCGGTGTGGATGCCGAGGGCGGAGCAGGGGGCGACGCATTCGGACTCATTGGTAAAAAAGGTGGCCGGGGCCTGCTCGCCGGCGCCGGCGATCCAAGAATGATCTATGCGGGGCGCTGGATAGAAAGAATACAAGATGCGCTGAACGGAAACCCGGAGTTGAAGTCGAAGGCCTTCTCTGTGCCTTGTACGCTCCGGATTGACGGCGACGGGGCAGTTGCCGATATTCGTCTCGGGGGTACGACAGGCGATAAGAAGATCGACGAAGAGATCTTGCAAACGGTAAAAACACTTGTCGCCGATTCTAAGCTGCCTCCGCCCGGACTGGGCGTCATACGTTTCCGCATCCGAGTAACTATATAGCGTTTAATAATCCATTGATAAAGGCCCGGTTTACATGAGAACATTTACGTGTTTCAGCTTTGCGCTTGTGCTGATACTGTCGTCTCATACGGTTGTTGCCGATGATAGGTCAGACCTGCTAAAGCTGAAGAATACAACTATGAATTTGATCGAAGCTCTGGTCAATGAGGGTATTCTGAGTCGCGAGCGTGCCGATCAGTTGATAAGAGAGGCCGAAGCGAGTGCCAGGGTAGAGGTCGAAACTGAAGAAAGAAAAGTGACTGAAGACAAGAGTGTCGTGCGCGTACCTTACGTTCCCGAGTTTGTTCGGGATGAAATCAAAGACGAGGTGCGTAGCGAGTTACGCGAAGCAGTCGTCAATGACGTCATGAGCCAGGCAAAAAATGAACGCTGGGGAATACCCGGGGCTTTACCTGAGTGGATATCCCGCATAAAGCTTAAAGGCGATATCCGCTTGAGGGCGCAAGGGGATCTTTTCGCGGATAAAAATATCGCCAACAGCTATCCGAATTTCCGGGAGATTAACGACTCAGGTGGTATCGCACAGGCCGGTGACGAAGCATTTTTAAATACGACGAAGAATCGCTACAGGCTGAGAACACGAATGAGGCTGGGCGTAGACGCAAAAATCTCCAACGACCTTAAGGCCGGAATCCGACTGGCCACGGGCAATAGGGATGATCCGGTATCAACCAACCAGACGCTCGGAACTTACGGGAAGCGCTGGGAAATTGGTGTAGACAGAGCCTTTCTACGCTACAACCGGGTTAACGCGGATAATTATAATTGGCTAACCCTGCAGGGCGGCCGTTTTGCGAATCCATTTTTTACGACGGACCTTGTCTGGGACAAAGATCTGAGTTTCGATGGTGTCACCGCTACGTTGCGTTATGGTTTGGGTGGAGCCGATAGTCTGCTCGATATAGATGAAAAAAACCGAACCCTATTTCTGAATATGGGTGCATTTCCGGTACAGGAAGTGGATATATCGTCGAGTGACAAGTGGCTGTTCGGCGTGCAAAGCGGATATGAGCAGCTCTTTCAAAATCAATCTACGTTTAAAATTGGTCTGGGTTACTACAACTACTGGAACATTGGGGGCAAACAGAATCGGCCGAATAGTGACAAGTATGATTTTACTGCGCCTGAGTTTGTGCAAAAAGGCAATACCCTGTTCAATATTGCCGATCCGGCAAACCCAACCAAGCAGTTATTTGCACTGGCCTCAGATTATAACTTGATCGTAGCCACAGCCAGGCTGGATTTGGCCAATTTCTCACCAACGCATGTGATTCTTACCACAGAATACGTTAGAAATATCGGTTATGACGAGGATAATGTATCTGAACGGACGGGTTTGGATGTGTCCGGGGAAACGGATGGCTATCAGGTGACGCTACTGGTGGGTTGGCCAAAAATCCGAAAGTATCGTGACTGGCGGGTCTCGGCTAGCTGGAAGCATCTGGAGCGGGATGCGGTTATTGATGGATTCGCCGATTCCGACTTCCACCTGGGTGGTACTGACACAGAAGGATGGATTCTGCGGGGCGCTTACGGGCTTAACGAAAATACCTGGCTTCAAGCTCGCTGGTTGTCGACAGATGAGATATCCGGCCCGGCGTTGGGCATAGACACTATTCAGCTCGATCTTAATTCTCGCTTTTGATGCTATGACTCCACCACCGTATGGGAACAGGAGTATACAAATGTCGAAGGTTAATCGCTTAAATATTTTAGTACCATTGGTGTGCCTACTATTCATCGCTCCGGGCGCAATCGCAGATACACCACGTCGGTCCGGTGCGGATCAGGCGATTCGAAAGGCGCAATACCTGCTACGACAGCTGTCCGAACAGAAGACCAAGTTGGAATCGGAAAATACCAGGCAGACAAGTGAAATCAAGGATCTGAAAGCGCAGTTGGATAAGCTTAAACAGCGATTGAACAGATCTAAAGACAACAATATAAAGTTGATTGCGCGGGTCAAAGGTGATCATGAAAAGATGCGTAATATGCTTGAGCGATACCACAATACGGTAGATCTTCTGCGTATGGAAAAAACAAACGTTGTGTATCTTAAAAATGCCGTTATTGAGCGAAATAGCTGGATCGAACAATGCAAATCAAATAACGAAGAATTGTACGCGACGAGTATGGTATTGGTTGATCGTTTTCAGAATAAAGGAATCTGGCAGGAGCTGAGCCAATCCGAACCTGTTACCGGTCTGGGAGACGTGAAGCTGGAGGTGATAGCCGAAGATTATCGTTACAAGTTGGAAGATCTTCAGGTGGCTAAATTTAAAGAAGACAGCGATTGAAATAACCGGCATAGGAATATGCATAAAAGATTAACTCACTGGGAGTATGGTTGTGTTGAAATATATAAAGGCGATTGCTTATTGCGGAACGGTTTTTTTCAGTGTTGGAGCTTGGGCGGCCAGCCAGCCTTTAGATGTTGATAGGATTCGTGAAATTGTCAAGCAGAAACTGCCAACAGCTGATATAAAATCCATAGAACCAGCCCCGGTTTCAGGTTTGTACGAAGTGTCGAGTGGGACACAGGTTTACTATGTGACGCTGGACGGGAAATATTTCATTCGAGGTGATATCTTCGATATGGACACAAAAACGAATCTTACGCAGTCGAAACGATACGCTGTAAATAAGGCTCTCCTGGATTCGGTGAGCGAGAAACAGATGATTGTGTTCGCCCCGGAGGAGGTAAAACACGGCGTTACGGTATTTACAGATTTCGACTGCGGATATTGTCGCAAGCTGCACAGTGAGATCGACCAGTATATGCAAGCAGGTATAAAGGTCAGATATATGATGTTTCCGCGCGCTGGAAAGGACTCGGAGTCTTATCGGAAATCTGTAGCGGCCTGGTGTGCCGATGACAGAAAGGCCGCACTGACGGATGCCGAGGCAGGTAAGGATATTGAAATGAAAAGCTGCGAAAATCCGGTCGACCGGCATATGGAGATCGCTGAAGAATTAGGTATTCTTGGTACACCCATGATCGTATTGGAAAATGGGCAGGTGAAATCCGGTTATGTATCTGCCAGGCAACTGGCGCTTGAGCTGGATAAGTTGGCGCAGCAATAAATCAACCGTTGTTACAGGAACATAGCAGAGTGCTACAAGCTTGAGGCGATCGCGGCGGACTATAAGTGCCGTATGGTTAAGGGTGTGTTGCGGCCAGTAGTCTATCGGCTTTATGGCTTTGCCAACGCTGTCGAAGAGAAAGCCAGGGGGAGATAACATCAGCGCTTTTTACCGCAATCCAGGCGCCGTTGTTAAAAGACCAGTACTGGTGTTCGTCAAATGCGGCGG
>ENA-ORDP01000958-ORDP01000958.1-marine-sediment-metagenome-genome-assembly--contig:-NODE-958-length-17015-cov-8.921875_pt1 | contig 17015 bp, 13 predicted proteins | sample MGYA00248627_ERZ508539 | MGnify/ENA primary metagenome ERZ508539 (study PRJEB26208, sample SAMN05571518) | marine sediment metagenome | biome: deep sea; feature: Hydrothermal vent; material... | reverse complement strand
CAGGTCCGTATAATTTAGCAGCACACGATACTTTAACTATGTTAATAAAGCTTGAAGCAGTTCCATTCACATTAAGGGAAGTAGTAGTAACAGCAAAAAAAACAAATATCAATTTAGATATGGTGAACTTTTATAAGAGGAAAAAAATGGGATTGGGTCGTTATGCAACCTGGAATGATTTTAAAGATAGGGGGTTGTCAAGCGTTTATGATATTTTTAGGGGAATACCGGGCTTGATTGTTAGGAATAATACTGTTGCCCTGGCTCGCTATGCAACAAGTTCGCTTGGTGCAAATATGCCTCAACCTTTAATATATGTTGATGGAATGTTATTGTCGAATGGAATTGATAACATCGGATGGCTTAGCCCCGAAAGCGTTCAGGCAATAGAGGTATATAACGCAATTACTGCACCGATGAAATACAGCAGGGGAAGGTCCGCAGGCGTAATATTGATATGGACTAAATAAAAAAATGATGTGGAAATTGTAAAAATCAGAATTAAATTAATATAGAAAATGATGAACAGAAAATAGGATTAAAAAGTAAATACCGGATTAAGAATAAAAACAGCGAGATATATCTTCAGCTTGATATGAACGATTATGAACCGGGGAATTACATTTTAACTATAAAAATAAAAGATAATATTTCAGGCAAAGAAACTGAACAAAACACTAAACCTACCTGGAGGTAATATTAGCCGGGATTATGATAGAGCGGTTCAAAATATTAAAGAATGAATATAAGATTAGTTTTAAGCTAAGCCTTATTGCAAGTCTTTTATTTAGCATACTATTGTTTTTGTTCTTCCCATACATTGCACCACATTCTTCTCCGCCGGCAAAATACCAGTCACTTTTATTTACAATAAATGACCTTGCACCAAATACTAAACAGGATAATATTGCAAATCCAAAACCACCTGAGCCAAAAATATTTATACCGGGTATAATTGACGACCCGGAAATTTTGCCTGACGAAAAAATTGTTTCCTTAACTAAAAATGAAAACAACAACGGTGGGAATGGGAATGTTTCAGAAAAAGGAGCAATACTTAACGCTCCACAATTACCTTTCGTTCCGAGGCAGATACTGGAAGTTTTGCCACAAAATGTTGATGGAAATGCAAAGGGTTTGATTGTGATCGAATTAAAAATCGGTACTGATGGAAAAGTAATTGAACATAAAGTTATTTCAAATACAACCGGCTCACAAAAATATTTACAGAGTGTAATTACTGCCTCCTATAAATCAAAATGGGAATCTGTAAAAATTAAAAATAACAATGTTGTTTACTGGGTTGAAAAAACTTACAGGTTCAATTAAAAGTTAATCTTACAATTTTATTTATCGCACACATCTTTCTATATTAAATTTTATTTTTAAACGATTAATCAACCGATAGAATTTATGACGGACAAACAAGAATTTCAGCGAGGGAATATTATAACAATTTCTTTAGCGCATTTTGTCCACGATACATTCTCATCTTTTTTAGCTCCCCTTCTTCCACTTCTAATTGAAAAATTTAGTATCTCTTACGCTCTGGCAGGTTTCCTTACAGTAGTTAGAAATCTTCCATCGTTGTTTAACCCTTTTATGGGAATGATTGCCGACAAAGTAAGTATAAGATATTTTGTGATTTCCGCACCGTTTATTACTTCTGTTGCAATGAGTTTTTTAGGTGCCGCACCTTCTTACACAATTGTTGCAATCCTCCTTTTTATAAGCGGAATAAGTGCTTCAATGTTTCACGTTCCCGCTCCGGTAATGATTAAGGATGTTTCCGGCATTAAAATTGGACGAGGTATGAGCTATTTTATGCTTGGGGGTGAATTTGCAAGAAGCATTGGACCAATTGTTGTATTGGGTGCAGTTTCAATTTGGGGACTTGAAGGCAGTTACAGGTTAATAATAGTTGGCTTTCTTGCAACTATTTTTCTTTTTATAAAATTTAAAAAGATTAGTCCGTCAACTGACGGATCAGATAAACTAAAAAATCAAAAGCAGGAACTTGGAGCTATAAAATCATTAAAAGAACATTTACGCCCTCTTTTACTCTTAACAGGTGTAATTTTATTTCTATCATTTATGCGAGGATCTTTAAGAGCATTTTTACCGACTTATTTAACTCTAAGAGGAGAAAGCCTGTGGATGTCAGGTATTGCTTTGTCTGTAATTTCATTCGCAGGTTCAATCGGGTCTTTCTTTTCGGGAACGATATCGGATAAAATCGGGCGGAGGAATACCCTGCTTATTATCGGTATTGGCTCACCCCTGTTTTTGTGGCTCTTTACTATTTCAAACAATTTCTGGATGATACCTATTTTAATAATACTCGGACTATTTGTGCTTTCAGCCAATCCCGTTCTTCTTGCAATAATTATGGAATTAGAAACCGACAGACCTTCTTTCTTGAACGGTGTTTTTATGTCAATAATGTTTTTGCTTAATGCATTAAGTGTTTTCTTGGTAGGTGTTTTAAGTGATTTGGTCGGAATGATTTTTACTTTTAAAATCCTAAGTGTGTTGGGATTATTAGCAATACCTTTTATTTTCAGTTTAAAGAAGGAAAAATCCACTTTAAAAGATTGAATCATTTGAATGGTTTACGATTTTTTGAATATTACTAATAATATCTACATTTTAGTGAAGGTATAAATATAAATTAAAAATTTATAACAGAAATTTATAATTCAATTATCTAATGATAGAAATAAATAATCTATATAAAAGTTTTGATGATAATAAGGTTCTAAAAGGAATTGATCTTCAAATTGATCCGGGGGAAACAATTGTAATTATCGGAAGCAGCGGATGCGGTAAAAGTGTTTTGCTTAAACATATTGTGGGACTTTTAACACCTGACAAAGGTAGTGTAAAAGTAGAAGGGCAAATTCTTGACGAATTAGACCGGAAAAAATTATATAAATTAAGAAAGAAATTCGGATTCCTATTCCAAGGTTCAGCACTTTTTGATTCAATGACCGTAGAAGAAAACGTCGCTTTACCGCTTGTTGAGAACAAGAACTCTCGATCAGAAAAAGAGATTGAAGTGCTTGTTTCTGAAAAATTAGAACTTGTGGGTCTGCCCGGTACACAAAAAGTAAAGCCTGCCGAACTTTCCGGTGGAATGAAAAAAAGAGCCGCACTTGCCAGGGCGCTGATTACTAACCCGGAATATATTCTCTACGACGAACCCACCACAGGCTTGGACCCGATTATGTCAAACAACATTGACTATTTAATAAAAGAGTTAAGCGAAAAATTAAATGTAACTTCCGTTGTTGTAACGCACGATATGTACAGCGTAAAGAATGTTGCTTCTTCCGTTGCTATGATATACAACGGAAAAATTTATTTCCACGGCTCACCGGATGAGCTTCTTAACTCTAAGGATAAAATAATTGTTGATTTCATCGCAAGAACCTGCACTTGAATATATGCTTCTATTACAAATTCAACTGCGTCCGCAGTTGTGATGTTTTCTTTCCTTTTTTTCCTCGAATTTCATTCGAGGCTATTGTAGATTCAACTGCTCCGCAGTTACAGGTTTTCAATTTCCAAAAACTGCGAAGCAGTTAAATTCACAATAGCTATGGACAAAGTCCATAGGGGGAAAGAATAAACAAAATCGAACTGCGATAGCAGTTCAATTACGCGTGTTGTATGCGTTAAAAACATCACACAAATTTAACATCCCTAAATTCAACTGCTTCCGTCTTCGCATTCTACTCCGGACAGCTTCAATAAAATTATTTTTAATATCTCAATTTGTTCTCCGTCACATCATTTTAATTTAGTTCTTATATATTGTGTGTTCCCAACCCTAAGAATTGCTTCTTCCCTCAGTGATTCTAGGCACCACGGGGAGTAAATTATATTTTTTGGTTTATAGAACTGGGAGATATTTGTTTACTCCCCTTTTTTTAAAAAAGTAATCATTCTACTTATTATTCAGAAGAAAGAAAAAATATGTATTGATAAAATTTTTACTTACCGTGCCAAATAATTGTTTTTTGTGGAAAAGCACTTAATGTAAATCCGCTGATAAAAGCTTCTGTACCATCTGTCCATACACTTGTATATAAAATATTATTGGCTGTAAGTTGGTCTAACTTTTTCCAGTCTTGTCCGTTGTAATGATATACTATTCCAACACTCCCGTCTGTACCGGCAATAAATATGTTTGTATCACTTGTTCCATATACACCTGAAAAATTAGTTGTGCTATAAAAAACATTACTCCAAGTACTACCATTTAAAACAAACAAACCTCTACCTACTGAATATAATTTACCTGAAGGGCTTAACCAAAAACCACCAAGACCAAAACTAAATGGTGTTAGTGAAGTTTCAACAATTCTCCATCCTTTTTCGTCCCTTTTAAAAAAATAAAATACCACATCACCTGTATTATTATTCTGAAGAGTTCCTGTTGCATAGACAGCAATACCAGTTGAAATTATTTTCGAAATATAGAGAGAAGAATTTGCCGGTATCACCAATGGTACGTGTTCCCTCGTCCACTTTACACCGTCATAATGATAAATAGTAGAATCACCGCTAGCCCATATATTGCTACTGCTTTGCACATATATACCGGGTAAAAACCCTCTTTCTTTAAAACTTATTTCCTTCCAACTTGTACCGTCATAATTAATTATTAAATGATTATTTAGAAAATTAGGCGGAGGAGTAGGATTTGAGTGGACTTTATTACCTACTGCCCAAATATTGGAGCCTGAAATCCCGGAAATAGCTAATAAACCAATAGTGCCCCCTATATTGCCTCCCTGAAATACGTGGAGCTTTACATCAGTCCAAGAAGTACCGTCATAATGCCACATTTGACCGAAAGCTTGGTTGTTCCACCCAACAGCATAAACATCTTTGGCTGAACTTCCCCATAAATTTCTCATTAAAGTTTGTGCACTATTCGGAAATGCCAAAGTATCTACAGACCAACTGTAATTACGGGGATCTTTAACCGGTTGAACATCTGTGCCGCTGTCTTTACATCCCTCTATAGTAAATAAAATTAAAATAGAAACGGTTATTAATAATTTATTCTTATTACTTATTTTCATTTTCGAATAAAGTGTTTTCATCATTATAACTTTCCCTATTTCATTAATATCATTTTCTTCACTTTATGAAAATTATTTGTATCTATCTTGTAAAAATATACTCCACTCGATAAATCTGATGCATTAAATGTAACCGAATATCTGCCGGAGGGCTGAGCTTTGTTTACAAGCACTGCAACCTCTCTTCCGAGATAATCATACACCCTAATACTTACAAACCCGCCTTCTTTTAATTGGTACTGTATATTTGTAGAGGGATTAAAAGGATTTGGATAATTATCTAATGAATTTTTCTTTATAATATTTGTAAATAGTTCACCCTCATTGCCTTTATTAGCTATCGGTGCTATTATACCTTGTTTACCAAATATACTTAAATAACTTGGGTCTGCATAAGTTTGGTCTAAAGAAAAATATCCCCTTACATCATAATAAAGTAAATCGTCAGTGTAACCGGAGGTGATAATATATTCTTGATCAATATAGCTCATAGTTGAACTACCTACTGTTGCAATGTTTACGGGATTACCCATAACACCGTTGTGTTTTACCTTTCTCCATATTTTATAATTTATTACATATGGACTTGGATTAGTATCCCAATAAAGTGTTACATTTTAACCTACAATGTCGTTAAAATAAAGATTCCTAGTTGCGTTACTTGGTTTACCGGTATAATAGATTGTATAAGTGCTACTTCCTGCAGGTATAAATGTACGTGTTGCAGGATAAGAACCGTCTCCCCAATGTGAGAATGTATAACTTATACCATTAATCGTGTTTGAACCTGGGGAAACTATAATTGTATCACCTTGATTAAAAATTGCTTGGTAAGGTGAATTTTGAGGGTTCCCATTAACAATAATTACACCTGCATTGCTGCCATCGGTAAAACTATTTTGAAATGTGATAGTATATTGTAGTAAAAAATTAGATGTATATGTATCCTTCCATTTCGGAATAGAGTATGGGTTGGTAGCCGTATTTAAACCACCGTCATTACTAGTCCAATTATTAAAAACTTGCCATCCGTTAAATGATTGGTCAAATGCTTTAATTTGCCAAGGCCAGGTATCCGGTAACTCTGCAAGTGTATCTGGAGAAGGATGGGATGTTTCAACACCAAATTTATCTATTATTTTTACATTACCTCCTCCAAAACTATTCTGTACAACAATATTGCTAGGCACATAATAAACCGCCTGAAGTGTTGTTTTATCACAATTAGTAATTGTCCTTTTTACAACACTCTCGTTCCAGTTCATAGCGGTAGTCCCGGAACTAGCATCACCAAATCCAAATACGTGTCCCATTTCGTGAAGCATTATTGAATAAATATCCGGAAAATTATATGGAGTTCCAACCAAATTCACATTACTAGTCCAAGTATAAGAATTACTAATTTCAATATAAGTAAGAGTGCCTTGACCAAAAAATCCAGAACCCAATCCGGCAGCAGAAATTCTTACATTATAGTCGGTACTGGTTCCTTCGGTCACTCGTACTTTACTGTAAGTTGCATCATCCCATTGACCAAAAGCATTTGATATTGCGCCTCTTACTTCAGATATTTTCTGCGAAAGAGTAAGGAGAACTCCCTGCGTATTTTGCATTGTAAGACTACCTATGGTAGATTCATCAAGCCACCATTTTATATTACTCCTTTGTGATGGTGTCGAACCCGGGCAATCACCATATTGTGAAAACATATTTGGTGATATAAAAAGGAACATTAAAAAAAGAAGGAATAACTTTAGTGATATCTTCCTTGTGTTTGGTACAGTACGATGTTGCGGGGAGGGGGATAGTAAATTAATGTTGGTATTCATTTTGCGCCTCCTTTGCTAAATGAATAATAATTAAAGTAATAAATAGTTTTTAAAGATACAATGTGTTTTAAGATACCTAATTAAATCTCTTAGCTTTAAAAAAGTTATCTTTAATAATAATTATTATTAGCCGGCTATCTTTTCAATATTTCCTGCCAAAATTATTATATTTATAAACTTATTATTCACATTTACGGAAACGGACTTGAGTAAAGAAAAAATACTTGTTACATCGGCTCTTCCTTATGTAAACGGACCAATACATTTGGGTCACCTCAGCGGAGCTTACCTGCCTGCGGATATTTATGTACGCTACAACAGACTAAAAGGTAACGATGTTCTATACATTTGCGGTTCGGATGAACACGGCGTTCCTATTACAATCAGTGCCGATAAGGAAGGCGTAAAACCACAGGTGATTATAGACCGGTTCCATAAAATGAATAAAGATGCTTTTGAAAAATTTGAAATGAGCTTTGATGTTTATTCGAGAACAAGTCTGCCGGAACACCACAAAACCGCACAGGAATTTTTCCTTGAATTTCACAACCAGGGAATTTTAAAAGAGAAAAAGACGAAACAGTTTTATGACGAAAAAGCCAAAATGTTTCTGCCCGACAGATACGTTGAAGGCACCTGTCCCAATTGCGGCAACGAAGAAGCAAGAAGCGATGAATGCGAAAACTGCGGTGCATTATACAAACCCAACGAACTGATAAATCCCAAAAGCAAAATAACAGGAGAAACACCCACACTAAAAGAAACATCACATTGGTACTTCCCCCTGGATAAATTCCAAAACAGGTTGGAAAACTACATAAATGAAATGAATGAAAAATACGGCTGGAAAGAAAACGTTCTTCAATACTGTAGAGGCTGGTTCAAAAAAGGATTGGAAGACAGGGCGGTAACAAGAGATTTGGACTGGGGCGTAAAAGTACCTTTGGACTCCTCCGAAGGTAAGGTCTTATATGTTTGGTTCGAAGCGGTATTGGGTTACATCTCTGCAACAAAGGAATATTCAAAAAATGTCGGTAAAGAAAATCTATGGAAAGATTACTGGCAAAATAAAGAAACAAAATATGTTGCTTTTATCGGTAAAGATAACGTGGTTTTTCACTGTATCTTTTTCCCTGCAATGCTGATGGCATGGAATGACGGTGAAAAAGACAAGTATGTGTTACCCCAAAACGTACCTGCAAATGAGTTCCTAAATTTTGAAGGAAAGAAGTTTTCAAAAAGCAGAAACTGGGGAATTGATGTTCATGAGTTTTTAGACATTTTTCCCGCCGATCCGCTTAGATACACCCTGGCGGCTAATTTACCCGAAACACGCGATACGGATTTTTACTGGAAAGAATTTCAATCCAGGAATAATAACGAACTTGCCGATTCGCTCGGTAATTTCATCAACCGTACTTTCACATTTGTAAAAAAACATTTTGAAGGTAAGGTTCCATTGAAAGGTAAACTTGACAAAATTGATAGTGAAATGCTTGTGCGGTCAAAAGCGTGTTCAATTAAGGTCGGGGAACTTTTTGATAGGTATAAAATAAAAGACGGCGTATTTGAATCAATGCAGCTTGCAAGAGATGCCAACAAATATTTTAACGATTCAGAGCCATGGATTACGGTGAAAAATGATAAGGATAAATGCGGCACTACCCTTTATGTCTGTTTGCAGTTAATCTATACTCTATCCGAAATATTTTATCCTGTTATTCCAAATTCTTCCGAGAAAATATTTAAGATGTTAAATACAGAATCTACCGAATGGGATAAATGCGGGGATGAAAATTTATCTGCCGGACATACTTTGAATAAAGCGGAAATACTATTCAAAAAAATTGAGGATAATGTGATTGAGAAACAGATTGAAAGCCTGGGTAAAACAAAATCAGATGTTACAAATGAAGACGGTCTGGTAACGATTGATGAGTTCTTTAAAGTTGAACTGAAAGTAGCCAAAATATTAGATGCTGAAAAAGTTGAAAAAAGTCAAAAGCTTATGAAATTAAAAGTAGAAACGGATGACGGAGAAAGACAGGTAATAGCGGGAATAGCAAAAGATTACAACCCTGAAAGTATATTAAATAAAAAAATATTGATTGTTGCTAATCTTAAACCGGTTAAACTAATGGGACATATATCCGAAGGAATGTTATTGGCTGCTGAAAACGAGGATGGTAAACTAAAAATAATTGAGATTGATGATTCGGTAAAAATTGGAACAAGAGTAAAATGATAATGGTGTAATTCCATTATTATTATTAATTAGATGTTATTAATTAGAAAAACATTTCAAAATAGCTAACCAAAATTATTTAATGAAAATTGAGAACTATATAAAATGGAAATAAAAAATATGTATACAAAACTCACAAAAATATTATTGATGATTATTTTTGCTTACACGGTAATGTGGGCACAATCAAAAAAAGAAGATGTAATTGTTGCAAAATTTAAAAACCATAATATCACATTAAAAGAATTTGAAACTGCTTATTCAAAAAATGTTGGTGGCATAGATAAAGCTAAAAAAGGAACTTTGGATGACTATGAAAAATTCTTGGATCTCTATGTAAAATATCAAATGAAATTAGCCGATGCTAAGGAAAGAGGATTAGATAAAGACCCCTCGGTATCAAAAGAACTTGATAAATATAAGGAACGTATTGCTTCCAGTTTTCTAATAGAAAAAAAACTTATCGAACCTGAAACAAAAAAGTTATACGAAAGAAGAAAGTGGGAATACAGAGTCAGTCAAATTATGTTCATCCCCAAAAAAGGAAAAGAAGATTCCACTTATAAAATGGCTGAAGCTGTTTTACAAAGTATTAAAGACGGAATTGACTTCGGCACGCTTGCAAAGAAATATTCACAAGACAGAAATTCCGCAAGAGTTGGTGGAGACATATATTATATAACTGCAGGCTTTCTACCTCTATCCTTTGAAAACGCAGTTTATTCATTGAAGGTCGGTGAAGTTTACCCGGACATTGTTAAAACTCAATACGGTTATCACATAATAAAAGTAACAGATAAAAGGAAAAGAGTACCGGAAATACGGGCAAGTCATATTTTAACCAGTTATACAAACAAAGGTAAGGCGGATACGGTTGGGGCATATAATCAAGCTAAGATGATTTTAGATAGTTTGAAAAACGGCGGTAATTTTAGTGACCTTGCTAAAAAATATTCTAATGACAGTGGAAGTAAGAACGTTGGTGGTGATGTAGGTTTTTTCAAACGCAGAACAATGGTAAAACCATTTGACGAGGCTGCTTTTAATTTAAAAAAGGTAGGGGATATTTCCGGTATTGTTAAAACAAGATACGGTTTCCATATAATTAAATTAACCGGAAAATTTTCTATCCCCACTTACGAAAAGGATAAAGAAAAACTGGTAAAATTATTCAAGAAAAACAGGTACGAGAAGGCAAGAAAGGATTTAGCATCACTATTAAAAATAAAATATAAATATAATTTTAACGGAGCAAATTTTACAAAACTTGTAAAGAATACCGATTCCCTTAAAGTTGGTGAAACAAACGATGCTGTTGATAAATTAAAAAGTCTTACAATTTTTTCATTTAAGAAAAAGAAATATTCCATAGGAGATGTTCTTGCAATTATTAAGAATACAAGAAAATATACAAACCGAATAATGACTGCAAATTTTTTATCCAAAGCTATAGACGATATTAGTAATGATAAAGTTTTAGAGTTGGAAGCATCAAGACTGGAAGGTCTAAACCCGCGATTTGCACGATTAATGAAAGAATATAAAAACGGCATTCTTGTATTTAATTTACAGCAAAATGAAGTATGGAAAAAAGTAAAAATTGACAGTGTGAAGCTTCGTGAATTCTTCAACGAAAACAGAAAAGAATTTATGTGGCCCGATAAAGTTGACTTCAACGAAATATTTTCAAAAAGTGATTCGCTTATAAAACATTATGCCGAACTAATTAAACAAGGTGAAAACTTTGATTCACTGGCAGCCAAATATACGGAGAGAGGGGGATTCAAAAAGAAAGCCGGTGGCTGGGGACTCAGAGATGCTAAATATAACAACCTTACGGAAAAAGCTTTTACTTTAAAAAATCCGGGTGATGTTTCCGGGTTATTCAAAAATTACGGTGGTCATTCTATATTGAAACTTAACAAGAAAATACCTGCACATACTAAAACTTTTAAAGAAGCAAAAAATGAAATAACTGCTGCTTATCAAGAAATGCAGGCACGTAAATTAGAAAATGAATATCTTAGAAAGTTAGATAAAAAATATAAACCAACAATTTTTCCAAATAAATTAAGTGAAGCATTTAAATAAAAAGACAACATATTTTTTTTTAGTAATCAGCTTGTTCCTTTCGTATGGTTGTACGAAAAAGAAAGAACAAGAAAAATATGTAGCAAAAGTAAATAATGCTTACTTAACTAAGTCGGAATTAAGATCAGTTATGAATTCAAACAATGTGCAGACACTTACTAAGAATGAAATTATAAGAAATTGGGTAACTGATGAACTACTGTATCAAGAAGCCGTAAAAGAAGGTATAACAAAACAAAAAGATTATAAGCAGCTTATTAAAAATTCACAAAGAAAAATTGCCGGCGCTTTACTTATAAAAGAAAATCTTTCATCGGATAAACTTAATATAACAGATGAAAAATTGGAGAATTTTTACTTTGCAAACAAAGATAATTTTAAACTCTTTAATAATGCAACTCTTTTAAATAGGATTTCGTTTAATGATGAAGACAAAGCTATTCTTTTTAGAAATACAGTTATTAAAAGCGATTGGGATAAAGCTGTTCACTTATTTAGAAATGACTCAGCTGTAGTAAATAATGAAACGGGTTTGCTCTTACATGATTATCAAATTCAACCCAAACTTTTATTGAGGGTAGTTAAAGGATTAAATAAAAACGAAGTAAGCCTTGTACTTCATTATATAGAGAACACTTACACTGTGGTACAAGTAAAAGAAAGATTTAAGAAAGGAGTTACACCTCCTTTTCCTCTAATTAAAGAAAAAGTAACAGAAATGTATTTGGCTCAGAGACAACAATCTCGTATAAAAAACTATTTAGATAATCTTCGTTTAAATAATGATATTGAAATTATAAATTAGGTACCTATGAAATATAGAATAATATATCTTGTTTTATTTTCTACTATTAGTTTATTCCCACAACAAGTAGTAGATAAAATAGTCGCAGTAGTCGACAACGAAATAATTTTACAGAGTGAAATTAATTTTCAAACAAACCTTTTAGCTGCCAAAAGGAAGCTGGATCCAAACAATCCCGAGCTTAAAAAAAGAGTCCTCAATTCTATGATTAACGATAAACTTGTTTATGCACAAGCTGACATTGATTCAATTAAAATAAGTGATAGCGAAATAAAACAGAAAATAGATTATCAAATAAATGTTTTCACACAGCAATACGGCTCAATTGATAAAGTCGAACAGGTTTACGGAATGAGTCTTAGTAAAATAAAACGTGAGCTTAGGGATGATGTAAAAAAGAATTTAATGGTTCAGAAAATTCAACAAAAAAAGTTTGGTGATGTACATGCAACTCGTAGGGAAGTTGAAAGTTTTTATTATCAATTCAAAGACAGTTTAGGAATCATCCCTGAAAAAGTTAGTCTTTCTCAGATTGTCAGGAAACCGAAAGCTTCCAAAAAAACAATAAAAAAATATTATGATTTTGCACAAGCAATAAAGGATTCAATTTTAAATGGAGCTGATTTTGCTATTATGGCAAAAAAATATTCGGAAGATCCCGGAAGCGCCTCAAAAGGCGGTGACCTGGGTTTTGTAAAGAAAGGTATTTTTTATCCGGAATTTGAAGCAGCAGCTTTTGCATTAAAAGTTGGAGAGATGTCCCCAATTACTAAATCGCCTGTCGGTTTTCACATTATACAATTGTTAGAAAAAAGAGGGGAAGCAATTCATACAAGGCAAATATTAATAAGAATTAAAAAGGACGAACAAGCTGATTTTAATGCAATCAATTTTTTAAATTCTTTGAGAGACAGCATTGTAAGATTTCATAAATCATTCAAAGAAATGGCAAAGAAATACAGTGAAGATGATAACACTAAATACTTTGGCGGAGATTTAGGCACATTCTACCTTAATCAATTGGACAAATCAACATTGGACATTGTTACAAAACTCGGTGTAGGAGAAGTAAGTTTCCCAAGAAGGTTTGAACTCGGCAGGAGCGGCGATTATGGTTATCATATTATACTTCTTAAAAAAAGAATTCCACAACATGCAGCAAATTTAACTTCCGACTATAATGAACTTGCTAAATTGGCAACCGAGTACAAAAAACAGAAAAAATATGAACAGTGGATAAAGAGTTTAAAGAATAAAATATACTGGCAAATTAAAAGTTAAATTTTTACGGAATACTTTTGAGCAATTTTGAAAAAGACAAAAACATAGTTGAACTTGTTGATAAGCTGAACGAATCAGTAAAGAAAATAAAAACAGAAATCAGCAAAGTTATAATTGGACAGGAAGATATTATTGACCAATTATTAATTTCATTACTGGCAAAAGGACATTGTCTGCTTGTCGGTGTACCAGGCTTAGCAAAAACCTTGCTGATAAAAACCCTTTCACAAGTTATCGATCTTAAATTCAGCCGCATACAATTTACACCTGATTTAATGCCGAGTGATATAACAGGGACTGAATTAGTTGAGGAAGACCCTGTCACAAAAAAAAGAAATTTTAGATTTATACCCGGACCAATTTTTGCAAATGTAATACTTGCAGACGAAATAAACAGAACTCCCCCTAAAACTCAAGCTGCTCTTTTGGAAGCAATGCAAGAACACAAGGTAACAACTGCAGGAATAACATCAACACTTGAAGAACCGTTTTTTGTTTTGGCTACCCAAAATCCAATTGAACAAGAAGGTACTTATCCCCTACCCGAAGCACAACTTGACAGGTTTATGTTTAACCTCTGGCTTGATTACCCTTCTTTTGAAGAAGAGATAAGAATTGTGCAAACAACCACCAGCGAATATGAGCCGGAACTTTCACCTGTTGTTAAGTCGTCTGAAATAATTGAATTTCAGAATCTTATACGTAAAGTTCCTGTTGCAGACAATGTAATTGAATTTGCAGTGAACATTGTTAACCACACTAGACCGAACAACGAAAAATCACAAAAATTTATTAAAGACTGGATAAGCTGGGGAGCCGGACCGAGAGCATCTCAATACTTAATACTTGCTGCTAAAACAAGGGCAATAACAACAGGCAGGTTCACTCCAAATATAGATGATGTTAAATTTGCGATGCTTCCTGTACTTAGACATAGAATAATAACAAACTTCAGCGCAGAAGCAGAGGGCGTTTCACCTGTTGATATTATTGAAAAGTTGAAAAAAGACTAAAGAAGATTCAAAACTTCCTCTTCCGTTCAGCGAAATAAAAGTAACTTTTATTCAATTTTAAACCCCATTTTCTTTTTAGGTTTTTCCGGCGGAGTAATCAATTGATGAATAACTTTCATTATTTGAATAATTTGTTCATCGTGTTCATTTATTGTATTCTCAAATTCTTTTAGTTTTTTTTCTATTTTTTGGTGAGATGAAATAATTTGTCTTAATTTTACAAAAGTTCGCATTACTAAAATATTAACTTCAATAGCTCTTTTACTTTTTAATACTGATGAAAGCATTGCTACACCTTGTTCTGTAAAGGCAAAAGGAGATGAACCACCAAAGTAACTTTTAGATGGTATCACAGATTGTGATACCATCCTGTCTATTTCTTTTTTAGATAAGATGAACATAAAATCATTTGGAAATCTTTCAATGTTTCTTTTTACTGCTTGCTTTAATGTACGTGTCTCAACATTATATAGAGTCGCCAAATCTCTATCAAGTATTACTTTTTGATTACGGACAACTAAAATTCTGTTAATAATTCTTTCAGTTGGTATTATTCCATTCATATAAATTTTAATTTTATAAACTTTATTAGAACTTACCTAAAACTTTGAGGCTCTAAAATATTTCATACTCTTAGTTCACTTGCCCGTAGAAAAGTACGGGATCTCACCAAAGGCGGAGTAGAGTATCAGAATCTTAATCTATTGAATAACAAACTTCAGCGCAAAAGCAGAGGGCGTTTCACCTGTTGATATTATTGAAAAGTTGAAAACATAATGATTGGTATATGACGCTTTTATAGTTAAAGAATTCACCCGAAATATTATTCAAATAGCTAATCTACTGTAGCCGTTGTCATCGATAGATTTTCTATTTCTAAATATAAAAGATTTAAAGTTTTCTTACTAGCATCTAATTCACTTAGAATACTGGATTTTGTATCTTCAAATATGTCCTTCAAATCACTAAACAAACTGGAATAATAATTAATCCCTTCATTTAGATTCTTTACAAAAGTTAACAAGTATTTTTCTTGTTTACTTGTCATAGAAACTCTCGTTTCCTCTATTTTGTTTTTTAGAAAATCGATATAAATTTTTAATTCTTTTATAAACATATTTGGGCGATCGTTTCTTGTGATTATATTTGATCTACCGTAAATATGATCAATGATTTCTTTTAAGCTCATCGTTTTTGAAAAATATGCCATGTTTGGACCCGGACAAATTGAAACTCCAACACCGTCAACCTTAGTATCCAAATTATTTACCATCAAAGCAGTAGCACTTAACCCTACGCAAAGGCAGGCTTTGTTAACTATTTTATCAAACTTGCTTTGGTACTCATCAGGAGATACTCCTTCACTATCCAACTCTTTTAATTTTAAATGTTGATATTGACGCGAAGCTGTACAAATGTTTTTTTCTGTAAATTCATTATTAGAAACAACAAATTTTTTAGGGCATGAACTACCCGGTCTTCCTTTTTCAACCAAAGATAATTTTTCAATATCTTTTGTATTGCCTTTGAGGCTATTGAATGGAACACCTAAGGGAGAAATATTGCTTAAATATAAATCATCCTCTTTAGCTTCCATCAATTGATTTCTAGTCTGGTTATCTACGTTGGTAACTTCCGGTACTAAAAGGAAAGGAGTGCCCCATCCAACGGAATCTAATTGGTAACGTTCTATCAGAAATTGATGTTCTTCAGCCGTTCCGACACCGCCTTGAGCAGTAATTCTTAACGGCAATTCTGTTGTAGGTACTAAACGATTTTTGTTGGAAAGTGCCGGAAACAAGATTTCGTGAATTGATTGAACCAGCTCTTTTCGCTTATCTCTAAATTCATCCAATACAGGACCTAGAAGATATCCAACTGTTGCAAAAGCATGCCCGCCGCAATTAAGTCCCGATTCAATTCTGTATTCTGAAACCCACAGTCCTTTTTTAGCCAGAAATTTACCTTGAATAAAAGCCGATCTGTAATCACTAACTTTTAAAATAATTTTCTTTTTTATTTTCATAATTGCTGATTTAATAAATATATTGATGTAAAATTAACGGTAAACAAAAAGTTTTATGTTACACTTTTTTGTAAAAGATGTGTAATTTTTTGGAACGTGTATTTTTTTTGTTTAAACCAATGCTGCTAAGCTTTTTCTAAAAGCTGCGGGGTTTTCTTTATATTTAGAAATAGTAACTCCCACATTTTTTTTAAACTGATTGCTAAAATATTGCACGCTGCTATATCCCATCATAAAAGCAATTTCGCTAATGTTAAATTCGTTGGTTAATAGCATTTCTTTTGCTTTTTCTAGTTTAAGTAAAATGATGTATTTTTCGAGTTTAACACCCGTTACTTGAGAGAAAATACGACTAATTTTATCGTAAGAAATTTGTAGCTTTTCGCTAATATAATCTGAATTTCTAATTAAAGAATTGGTGTTAAAAGATTTAAAAATAAGTTCGATGGCGGCAATTTTAATTTTTTCTACTATTTCTACATTGGGGTCGTTAATAACTTCAAAACCTATTTGATGAAATTTTTTTGTAATTTCTTTTTTAGTAATGCGTGCATCATCAAAACTTAAAATCACTTTTCCTAGTTCAATGCGTTGTATTAAAATTTCTTTTTGAGTACTAAAAAATAAGTCAA
>ENA-ORDP01000957-ORDP01000957.1-marine-sediment-metagenome-genome-assembly--contig:-NODE-957-length-17021-cov-6.332842_pt1 | contig 17021 bp, 19 predicted proteins | sample MGYA00248627_ERZ508539 | MGnify/ENA primary metagenome ERZ508539 (study PRJEB26208, sample SAMN05571518) | marine sediment metagenome | biome: deep sea; feature: Hydrothermal vent; material... | reverse complement strand
TTCGCAAGTCTCTTCGTCAGGCGGTTCAGCCGGAACAAGGCCCTAATATCAAGGCTTCCGTACTGCTCGGGTATCCATTGACCAAATACAAGGCAAATTCTTTAGACACGAACGCAAGAGTTCCCAACCAAATGCGTTTCAAGGTTTTGCGAAACGGGGAATCGTTATATCTTTTCATAGCCCATCTTCCATGTTGTATATCACAGTCACTATGGGAGCCAGATGCTCGGGAAAGCCGGACTTGGGTGGAAAAAAATCAACTGCGCATCTGGAGACAAGTACATAAAATACTTGACTCAAAATTGTCTCGCATCGGGGGAGGTGCAGCATGAGCCTTAACATCTGGCAAGCCAAGCTCGCAGCGCGCATTCACGATCCAGCGGAAAAGGCACTGGTGCTGCTCACCGATCCAGCCGGCCATGAAGGCGGCACCGTGCGCGCATTGCGCCACGAGCTGTTTGACAATGCGCTGTGGCAATCGCTCAAGGGGATTGTTAAGCAGGCTGATCACTGGGCATCGGCAGCGGACAGGCCACAATTTCCACAGGATGAAAACAACCGTTTTGCCCAATGGGCGCAGGTGCGCTTTGCTGACAAACCGGAACTGGTGCATCCGTTAACCGGAGATCATTACAAACTTGAAAATTTGAAAGATATTTATTTTCAGCAGATCAAGGCTGTGAGCGGAGATCATTTTAAGCAGTTGATTCAATACAATGCCGCCGGAGAGGTGGATTGGCAGCGCACCCTGCTGGCTTTCTGGCGTTTTGGCCCTGAGCTGGATGCCGATAGTTTGAAATTGCTCTGGCAGTTGCTGCCTGCCGATACCCGCGTCCCGGATCACACCATCTGGTCACATCTCGATCTCACCTCCGCCTTTGCCGGCGCAATGGCAGGAGATGTGCAGCAAACACCGGCGCTGTTGGTGATGAGTTTCGGCCCGGTGCAATCCTTTATTGCCCAGGCGCGTTCCACTTCTGATCTGTGGGCGGGCTCACACCTGTTGTCGCATATGGTGTGGGAAGGATTGCAGGTCATTTGCGAAAACTGTGGTCCCGATGCAGTGTTGTTCCCCCAACTGCACGGCGTGCCGCTGGTCGATGCGTGGTTGAAAGAGCAGTTGGGCAGCTGGCCAGACGGAATGGAAACACCGGCATGGATGCAGGGTTCGACCGACAGCAATCCCTTGTTTGCTGCTGCCTTACCGAACCGTTTTGTTGCCCTTGTCCCGGCCGATCAGGCGGCATCGCTGGCGCAAGCTGTGGAGCAACGGGTGCGTGATTGGGTCAAGGCGAAGGGTGAAGATACCCTGCTTCGATTGCAGGAAAAATCGAACACAGAGGATGCTGGCTATGCCCGTGAACAACTACAACGTCAGTTGTCGGTATTCCCCGAAGTGCACTGGCTGGCCGTGCCGTGGTCACTGGTGGAGGGAAGCGGCGCCACCCTGAATACGGAAAAACTGGAGGCTGCGTTACGGCAGTTTTATCCGGACAGTGACAAACGGCCCGGATTCCTGGACACGAAAGCGTGGAGGCTGTTGTCACAGGAACTCAAGGTGGATGGACAACGCTTTTTTCTGCCCAATGGTGGTGTACTCTATCCAGCATTGTTTGATCTGCTGGAGCGTGCCAATGCATCAGCCAAGAGCCTGCGCCCGTTCAAGCAGCAGCGTGAAGAGGGTTATCGCTGTTCATTATGCGGTGAGCGCGAGTGGCTACATGTCGAGAAAGGTGATCCCGAGAAGAAAACGGGCCTGTTTGCGCCACCTGGCCAGCGTAATGCCGTGCTGTGGCGTAACCTGCCGCCTTCCTGGACACGCAAGGGCAAGGAGCAGCTTTGCGGTTTGTGCGCACTCAAGCGGTTGTGGCCGACACTGTTTGCCGAAGAGGTACAGAAAATTACCAGAAAATCTCTGGTAAACAGGTTTGTGGTCTCCACCCATACCATGGCATTGGTAAACGATCTGGCGCATCTTAATAAGGATTTATCACCCGCATTAAAACAGCGAATTGGGAGCCATGATCGAACCGCTCTGCCAGCAAAACTGGCAGGATATTTGAAGCGGAATGGGCGATTGGAAGATTATGCCAGACTCCCGTCATTGCTCGACAGCTTGCACGATGAGGAAGAATCGACCCGCAACACGGTTGAACGGGAAATTGAGGATTGGTTGGGTCGCAAGCCCGAAGCCTATTACGGCTTTATCCTGATGGATGGCGACAAGATGGGTGCGTGGCTGGCAGGCAATGAGCCTTTTACACAGATAAAATATAGCGAGTGCTGGCATACGCAGATTCAGGGCAATGCGAAGACTAAGGCAGAAGGCAACCCTGACCTGAGGCACTATCTGGATGAAACCCGTCCGGTATCACCGGCGAGACATGCCGCGATCTCATCTGCTCTCAATACCTTTGCCCTGCAGCTGACCCACTTTGCCGTCGAAGTGGCGCACAACGGCAAGTTGCTCTATGCCGGTGGCGATGATGTGATGGCCATGATACCGGCAGGTGAGCTGACCTCGTGCATGCTGTTGTTGCGGTTGTTCTATAGTGGCGCGATGCCCGCACATGGCAGCGACGCCTTGCGTTTGGCGGCGCAGTTGCCCAAAGAGGTGAAGCTTGATCAAGGGTTTGTGCACTATCGCGGGCAGCTGATTCGGCTGATGGGAAGAAAGGCCACCGCCTCGGCGGGCGCGGTGTTAGCGCACCATACCGCCCCTCTGCAACGGGTGCTGAAAGAACTGCGGGCAGCGGAGCATACGGCCAAGCATGAAGGCGGACGCGATGCCTTCTCCATTCGCGTGCTCAAACGGGCTGGCGGCACGGTGACCACCACCGCCAAGTGGTTTTCTAAAAATGAAGAGGCAAAACACCCCATCCTGCTGTTGCAACAACTGGCTTGTGCGCTGGGTGGAAAAAACCTCTCCCGTCGTGCCGCCTATCATGCGCAGGCGTGGGTACGAAGCCTTCCTGAGCGTTCTTTATTCAAAAATGACGATGCCGCATTTGATCGCATGTTGAAAGCCAACCTGCAACGGCAGTTCAAACAACAGCATGGCAGTGATGAGGAGGTTGCATTGGCGGGCGAAGTGGCGGCTTTGGCTTGCTGCGTGGGGAAAAAGTGCGAATCGAAATGGCTGGAAGGATTTTTGGCAGTGGCCGAGTTTATGGGTCGTGAAGGCCGCATGGGGGATGAACATGCATCCAATGATTAAGCAGCAGCAGGCGGAGATTCTCCGGCTTGCCACGCAACACAAAATCAGGTCAGTGCGTTTATTTGGTTCGTTTGTACGCGGGGAAGAAACAGCTGACAGTGATGTGGATTTACTGGTTTTTCCGGAAGATGGAGCGAGTGGATTTGATCTGGGTGGTTTCCTGATGGACATGCAGGATTTATTTCAGCGAAAAGTCGATGTGGTTTCCGAACGTGCGCTGCATCCTCTGATGCGTGAACAGGTTTTGCGCGAGGCGGAAACGATATGAATCAGAAGAAAGATTACGTCTACATTCAACATATCGTGGAATCCATCATGGAATCTTCTCAACACATTTCGGAAGCGACGAAAACAGCAAATCCTCATATACCATGGCGAACCATGGCTGGCTTCCGCAATGTGCTGACGCATGATTATCTGGCTTTGGATTTGCAGATTGTTTGGAATGTTGTTGAACATGAATTGCCCTCGATAAAACCCATGTTCCAGGCATTGCTGGAACATGAGGACGGTGAAAAATGAAGCATATGTTTTTATCTCCGGTGGATACACTCTACTTGCGTGGCAACAAGCTCTTTGGCGACCCCGGCGACGATGCGATGGCGCAGATGCCACCCTGGCCTTCGGTAGCAGCGGGAGCGATTCGTTCCCGTATGCTGGTGGATCGTGGTATCAATCCAGCGGCTTTTGCCAGCGGTAATGCTTTGGTGCCGGATGATCTGGCCGCCGTATTGGGCACTCCAACAGAGCCGGGGAGTTTTCGCCTCGCCCATTTTGGTTTGGCCAAACAGGCGGAGGATTACATTGAACCATTGCTTCCATTACCTTCCGATGTTGTGCTGTTCAAAAACGATAATGACACCCTGGATGTTATCCGGCTTGAACCGCAACCCCTGCCTGATGGCGTAATGGCTGCGGCAGTCACGCCATACGTCCCGGTGCTGAAAACGGCAAAACAGCGCAAACCCGTGCAAGATTATTGGCTTAATGGCTCGGGCCTTGCTGCTTATATGCAAGGGGAAGCATTGCAACCCGATCATTTGATTGAGACAGAGGGACTGTGGAAAGTCGACCCCAGGTTGGGCATTGCACTGGATGCAGATCGGCGCACTGCCGCAGTGGGGAAGATCTATACCACCGATGCCATCGATATGCATCCGGATGTTGGTTTTATCGTGATGATTGAAGGTGCTGAAGAGCTTTTGCCAACGGATGGTTTGCTGCGTTTCGGCGGCGATGGTCGGGCGGCTGAGATCAAACCCTGTGATTATTCCTGGCCACAGACGGACTGGCAGCAGCTTGAACAATCTCGCTGTTTCCGCCTGGTACTCACCAGTCCGGGGATCTTCGGCAACGGCTGGGCCTTGTCTGGGATGCAGCCGAATGGTCGCTGGCATTGTGGCACCGGTTCAGCCCGGCTGGTTTCGGCTGCCGTGTCACGTCCTGAAGTAATCAGTGGTTGGGATATTGCCGCCCACCAACCGAAACCCGCTCAATGCGTGGCGCCGACAGGCAGTGTCTATTGGCTGGATGACTGGCAGGGCGATGTTTCTGAACTGGAAAAAGTGGTACGAGACGGCTTGCTATGCCCGGACAGAACGCGACAGGTAGAAGGTTTTAATCATTGCATGATAACGGCATGGAATCACCGGGAGAAACTCAATGCAAGCAATCAGGCTGAAAGCTAAAGTTACCGCCAATCACAGATTGGAACTGTCCCTTCCAGAGGAAATACCGGAAGGTGACGCCGAAGTGATTATTATGTACTCGAATACACAGAAAGCACCGCAAGGCAAGGGGTTGTTGTCCTTTCTGGAATCCCTTGATGGCCAAGATTATCCGCGTAGATCCATGCAGGATATTATGGCGTATATACAAGAGGAGCGTGTGAGTTGGGACGATCAAACATGATCTATCTGGATAGCTGTGTAGTGATTCCATTAACGGAATGGGATTTGGCCACCTGTATTTGGGCCAAATACGTATTGCAGGTTCCCGATGCCTTGCATTTAGCCGCTGCATCCGAGTCGAATTGTCGAATTTTTTGTACCTGTGATAAAAAACTGGCACGCATAGCTGAAAAATTTATGGAGACACTGATCCCGATGTCATTACAAGGAGTCAATTATGTTTGAAGCTAGCAAGGCGATGTTTATTTATTGCACCTCACCGGTTCATGCCGGAGCCGGGCAGGCATTTGGTCTGATCGACAATCCGATTCAGCGCGAACGCCATACCCAACACCCGGTGATTGCCGGCTCCGGGGTGAAAGGGGCATTGCGCCATCATCTGTATCAAAAATGGGGGCCAAGTGATGAGGATCAGTCGGATAATAAGGAATTGACACGGGAGTTGCTCAATCGAATCTTTGGCCCGGATGGAAAGAACGGTGAACGGACAAGCGATTACGCCGGAGCCATCAGTTTTTCCGATGCCCAACTGGTGGCCTTTCCGGTGCGCAGTGTCAAAAACGGCTTTGTCTATGCCACCTCGCCGTTGTGCCTGCAACGGGCGAAACGCTTGTTACAGATGTGTGGGGAATCTGTGCATTGGGATATCCCAGAGGTTCAGGACGAACATGCCAGTTTGATCAATCCGACGCTGCTGAGTGATAACAGCCTGTTGCTGGAAAGCCAGCAGTTTACGGCGAAACTGGATGGCAACGGAGAAGGCATGAAAGCGGCCGCCGAATCACTGGCCACGTTTGCCCTGCCGGACGGTAAGGCCTACGACTATTTTCGTGAGAAGTTAAAAACCGATCTGGTGCTGCTTTCCGACACCGACTTTTCTTATTTTGTGCAGCAATCGACGGTGGTGGAGGCGCATGTTTGCATTGATGATGCAACGGGTACAGCTAAGGATGGCTCCTTGCACTACACCGAAAATCTGCCACCGGAATCCATCCTGCTGTCTGCGGTGATGGCCACGGTGGAGCGCAAGAAAGACAGTGTGTTACAGGCTGCGGCGGTGCTGGGGCATGTCGTTGCTGCATTGGATGGTCAACTGGCACAGCTTGGTGGCGACGCTACCACCGGGCGCGGCCAGGTCACGCTCTCATTTACGGGAGGCAGTCATGGCTAATACCGATCAAAGGCCTAACCTCGATCAAAAGCGCGCCGCATTCGCATGGAAGAGTGTTGAAGCCGCCAAACTTAAGATCGAGAAACACAATGAAGATCACAAAAATAGCAAAGATTATAAGGATTATAAAAACCTGGCCAAGGGTGCTCCGGCCATGATCATGAACAATGGCCTGATGCAGACCTTGGCATTTTTTCGATCCAAGGGGAAGGATCATAAGGGTGAAGGAAAATGGGATCATCACGACTTATTACTCAACAACCTGATTGTCTGGCTACATAAACAATGTGCCTACCCAGAAAGCTACAAACAGCTTATGGAGAAACTATTTGACGAAAAGAGCAGCAACTATCGTCGTGCTACCGAAGAGAGCATGCATCTGCTGCGCTGGCTTCGTCAATTCGCGGACAGTTGATGTATGCTCAGCAAACGATTCGGCTTGCCGGTGCGGATAACCCGGCACGCTCGCGAGAGAATGCGGGAGCGGAGCATCAGCAAGGAAGAATTACTGGAACTACTGGAGTGTGGCGAAGTCAGGAAAAAGGATGCGCAGCGGATGTGGGTGTATCATGAATTTACCGGGCGCGATGATAACCTCGTTTGTGCAGCGGTAGTGAAAGAGCAGGTGTTGGTGATCAAAACGGTGATGATTCGATGGGAGTTGGTGGAATGAAGATTTCGTATGACGAAAAGGAAGATGTACTATTTATCCGTTTCAGCAAAAAACCGATCGTGCGCGATATTTCGCATGGCTGGAATGTCGTGATTGGTATGGCGGAGGATGGCATCGGTCAAATTACGATCCTGAATGCAGATAAGGATGGATTTTTGCCCGTGGATGCACCGGAGACTTTGCTCCGGCACGCGGTGTAAAGGAGAAGATGATGCAAGCAGCCATTCCTCAATATATGCGTGATGTCAACCAGGCCGCTCCAGGCCATCGCTTTGGATTATATTTCCCGATCTGGAGTGAAAAATGGGAGTTAGAGAAGGATCTAAAAGCTAAGGTTGCCGAAGGGATTACACTACAAGAAGGGGATAACCAACGACTGTCTGGGCTCCTTGCGCGGCAACGCGGCTTAGCCATCGGCTTGGGCGATCATGTTTTTGTTGCCTTCGCTAAAGCGACCGCCCCCTTTGTGACTGGCATGGGTTACGAACACCCGCTGGAGAATGGCTTTGCCTTTCTAAACCCCTATGGTTTGCCCTATCTGCCTGGCTCGAGTATTAAAGGGGTATTGCGTGCATCTGCAGAGGAATTAATGCTCGATGAAACGATCATTGCTGAACTTTTTGGTGACAGTGCGCAGGATGGGAAACAAGGCGCTTTAAACTTCTGGGATGTACTGCCGCAGGGCAAGTTGGCAATCGACATTATGACGCCACACTACGGTGAATATTATCAAGGCAAAGAAAGTCCTCACGATGCCGGAAAACCGAATCCCATTGTGTTTCTTACGTTGGCTCCTGGGGCCAGTTTTGCATTCTATGTGCAGCAAATCCATGCCGTGGACTGTGATTGGCAGGCCGAGCTGGGGAAATGTTTTGATCATGCATTTGACTGGTTAGGATTTGGTGCAAAAACAGCAGTGGGTTATGGAGCCATGCAGTGGGAAGAGGATGCACAGGAAAAGTTCGCAGAAACTCAGGCAGGTGTTGTAGAGCAAGCACGCATCGAGGCCATGAGCCCGGAGCAGCGGAAGCTTGCAGAAATCGAACAGAAAAGATTGGGATGGGATCATAATCATGGTGATTTTCTGTCGTATGTTGAATCATGCATGGCAACAGAAGAGGCACTCTTCCCAAAAATACATCAGAAATTTTGTGATCTGCTGGAAGAATATTACCAAGGCATCATGGCCAATCCTGATGCTGTACAGGGGAAAAAGCAGAAGCCAAAGTACAAGGATCGGCCCAAAAGTCTGGCAAAAAAACTGATGGCTTTAAATCCATAGCATTATTCTCTACCGCAAAATGCACCGGTAATTGTTACGATATGAATGGAGCGAATTCCGTTAGGCCAGTGGTTTTTTCTGGAAAGCCGATGCAATAATGATGGAGTCGATGATCATGCAAGAAAAACCAGAGCAGAATTCCATTCTCATCACCTTTCTCGGCACGGGAAACTACCAATCTGCAGGTTATCAGCTCGATGGCAAGCATTTTACCAGTCAATATGTGGCTCAGGCTATTGCCAGTATCTTGCGGGTGGATGAAGTGCATGTATTGGCGACAAAAGAGGCCAGGCAATGCCATGGCAAAGGCATTACTCAGGCCGTAAAAAGCTCAGGTGCGGAGGTTTTCCTGCATGAAATCCCTGGTGGCTCCTGCAGGGAGCAACAGTGGGAACTGTTTGAAGCCATGCGCGCCCAACTCGTGCAATTTGCCGATGCCGCAGTGATTGTCGATATTACCCACGGTTTTCGCGCTCAGCCGTTTTTTGCTTCCACCGTCATATCCTTATTACGTGCGACCGAGCACGGTTGTGCTGATTTGCGCTTACTGTACGGCGAGTTTCAGCCGGGGCAGGATGCGGCCCCCATCTGGGATTTGACTTTATTTGTAGAATTGCAGGACTGGGTTCATGCCCTGGTGGTATTTTTGCGCAGCGGTCGAGCGGATATTTTGAACACGCTGGCCAGTCGCGCAGAAAGTGCTATTCGACGGAACCATTATCAGCAAGGCGGTGGCCACCAGGATATGCCCAAACTCAAGCCATTGGTGAATGCCATATCAAGGTTTGCGGACGACCTGGCTACCGTCAGAATTGCATCAATCCTGTTGGGAATTGAGGAGAATGCGACAAAACCGGGCACTTCAACCGCACAAGCATTGCTGCAGGCCTTGCAGCAGTGCAGCGGTGATGTCTCTCGCCTGATGCCGCCACTGCAGACGGTTCTCGAGGATTTGCGGAATATGGTCGCACCCATGTGTGGTGTGACGACTCTGTCAGGTGCGACGGGGCATGCTGCGCTGGTGGCGTTGGCCGAATTGTATAGTCGGTTAGGCCGTTATGCCGAAGCGGTTGTCGTGGTGCGCGAAGGATACATCTGCCTGTCTGCTGGTAAGGGAGCTTGTGATGTGGGTCGGGATTTTGCTGATGATGAACGCCAGGGAGCGGAACATGACTGGTATCAGGTAAACCCTGCACTTCAAAAACAGGTGGGGGATATCCGTAATGATATTGAACACGGCGGGTTCCGCAAACAACCGCTGGCAGGCAGTGCATTAAAAAAACGTGTGATCGACCTGGTGGATCGTTTTGCACAGGCTCAGGCAGTCGCTTCCTCCGAGCATAGAAAGCCGACAGGAAAAACTTTTTTTGTCTCACGTCATGCGGGTGCCGTGCTGTGGGCAAAAAACCACGGCATTGTTGTGGACCAACATGTCATACATTTGCAACCCGAAGAAGTGGGGACCGGGGACACGGTCATCGGTTCGTTGCCAGTACATTTGGTGGCGGCGATTTGCCAGCGGGGAGCGCAATATATCAATTTGTCCATGGACCTGCCCCGAGATCTGCGGGGGCGCGAGTTGACCGCGGAAGAGATGGAGCGTTGTGCTGCCAGACTGGAAAGCTTTGAAGTGTTGAACCGTGAAGTGTCCCCCGATATTTGGACAGGTTGATCAGCAAAGAAATTGTACGAAAAGATCACCTGCAAACAGGAACGATCCACCTTGACGAGTAAATCGGAGAAAGAAGACAAACATGAGCTGGACAGCGGCTGCTTTGAACGCTCGTTCCTGCCCATGTTGCAACAGGAATTTGCCATGGCAGGGTTCAAGAAGCTTCCTCCGCAACTACCAAGGGAGTTTGCTTCATTTCAGTAACCAGCATATTTGCATTTGAAATGCAAATATGCATAGCCTGCTCACGCCAAAGGACTCCATGAATTTACGCAACTTTTCGGGAACCGGGCGGCACCCGGTTATGTGATTCACCCGGGGGAAGTGCGTCTGCCCCTGGGTTCGGGAGTGCGGGCTATCCCTTTTGTTGATTTGATAGCATGAATCCGACAGTTCACCTCTGCTTGGTGTCGGATCAGCCGACGCCCAATATCACCCCGGCACTGGATCGGTCTTTCAGGCCCAAGCGGGTCATCCTGCTGGTCAGTCCCGAAAAACAGCGGCAAGCACAACAAATTCGGCAAGTGTTGCAACCTTCAGGGATTCGTGTTTCTCTCTGGCAGATCGATGATGCCATGGATGTTGAGCACATTCGCCTGCGGGTGCTCGAGCTCTTGCAGCCATTCCAGAATAATCCGGCGGTGGCTGACGATATCGCACTCAATGCCACCGGCGGCACCAAGCCCATGTCGATTGCTGCGTATGAAGTCTTTCGTGATTATGGGCTGCCGATCTTTTATGTCCATCCGGGCAAAGATCGCCTGATCTGGATGCATCCCTCTGACCGGGTATCATTTGCTCTCGAGGACAGAATACATCTGCCTCAATTCTTTCAGGCACATGGTGTTGAGGTCGAGCCAGGCAAGATGAATCGTACCATTCTCCCGGACGAACAGCACCAGCTGTCGGTCCGGATTATAGGCAATCTGTCGCGATTGTCTAAAGCCTTGGGGACGCTGAACTATCTCGCTAATAAAGCCGAGGGCTCACCTCGGGTCACGCTGTCTCAGGGGGAGAGATCATGGTCCGGATTAACCGAGCTTATCGGCTTGTTCGCGGATTGTGACAGGTTGAATTTTGATGGCGAGGCAATTTGTTTTGACAACGAGAAATCACGTTTTTTTGTCAACGGTGGCTGGCTGGAACAGCATGTGATGACGGTAGTCCACCAGATTCGCAATCAGCAGAGACAGCATATCCATGATTTAGCACAAGGGCTGGTAGTCAATCGTGGTGGGGTAAGAAACGAACTGGATGTGGTTTTTCTTAACGACAATAGTCTGTATCTGATCGAGTGCAAGACCGGGGACTTGGTAACGAACAAGGGTGTTGGAGGGCAAGTCGTCTATAAACTGGACTCGTTGACGGATGATTTGGGCGGTTTGCGTGCACGCGCCATGCTGGTCAGTTGTCGGCACCTGAAAAAAGCGGATCTTGAACGTGCCAAGCAGGCGGGCATTCGGATCTGTTCAGATTCGGGTTTAAAAAATTTGCAGTCTATGATTTGTCAATGGCTTGCTTGATCGCCATCACAAGCTTGTGAAAGCTGACAAGGTGTTTTTGAGCGTGGCATGATGTCGACATGGCCAGACATTTTTATCTTGCAGCCTATGATGTAGCCGACCCGAAGCGTTTGCATCGTGTTCTGGTGATCATCAAAGGTTATGCCACGGGTGGTCAGAAATCCGTTTATGAATGTTGGCTCAGCAGGACAGAAAGAAAAGCACTTCTGAACTCAACTGCCCAGGCCATTCATGCGGACAGGGATCGGTTTTTCCTGCTGCGTATGGATCCGCGCACGAAAACAGCGTTGCTGGGTCTCGCTCAGCCGCTTGTTGATCCGCATTTTTATTATCAGGGCTGAAAATGCAGACCCTGGTGATTGATCATAAAGAAAGTCAACTGACCTTGCGCGATCGGCGGGTGCGTATCGAGGTGCCGAATCAGAAGCCCCAGTTCATCCCGGTAGCGATGGTCAGTCGATTGGTCGTGACCACCGGCGTCTGGTTGCATACATCCGTGATCGGCGCATTGACCGCTGCTGGCGCAAGTATTCTTGTTCTATCCCCAAGAGATCATCGAAAAACGGCGATTATCTCGCCGCCTCTGGGTCGGGACCACGCCCTGCGTTTACAACAATATCGTTCAGCTTGTGATTCGGAAAAAACCGCCATGATTGCCGCTGCCATTGTGGCCATGAAACTTCGCGGTCAATTACGAACCTTGCGCAAGCTCAATACCCGAAAGGTCGCATGGAGAACAGCAGTTCGTGGCATTCTGGAACTGCTACCACGACTTGCGAAACCTTGTGCTCTGGAGACAATTCGTGGGATTGAAGGCGGTGGGGCAGCGATGTATTTCAAGGCAATCGCCGAAGCGCTGCCATCTTCATTGGGTTTTCGCAAGAGACAGCGCCGACCGCCACCGGATCCTGTCAATGCAATGCTGTCGCTGAGCTATACCTTGTTGCATTTTGAAGCGGTGAGAATCACCCAACAGGCAGGATTCGATGCCTGCATCGGCTTCCTTCACGCGCCGGAATACAGTCGTGAATCGCTGGCTTGTGATTGTATCGAGCCCTTGCGGCCGGTGATTGACGACTTTGTGCTTGAGCTTTTTCACAGCAGGGCAATTCGCAAGGAACATTTTGCTGCACAACAGAATATCTGCCGACTGGGGAAAACAGGCCGGGGCATTTTTTATATGCGCTGGGAACAGTTTGCTAAATTGCCGAGAAAGGCGTTGCACAAAGGCGTTATTTTGCTGCGAAAAACGATCCAGGAAAAGACTGAATGAAGCAGCCACTGTATCTGGGTAGTCGGGCTGTGGTGCGACTGGATGATGGCCCCAGCCTGGTGGTCAAGGTCGTGAAAAAAATACCCTGCAGATTTCCGTTGGCTAGGATCTCACGTATCGTGATGTTTGCCAGTACGAACTTTTCGAGCCTTGTCATTAAAGCTTGTATGAAGGCAAAGATTTCAATGGTTTGGCGTGCTACAAATGGGGTGTATTTAGCCAGTTTTAATCCTCTCTCGGTTGGTGAGACCTTATGGACGGAAAGAATTACGGATTTGTTATCACAGCGAGGTTGGAAAAATCGTTATCGGAATTGGTTGAATGCACAACACCATTTAGCGATGGTCAGTCTGGCCAGGCAGCTGCGGATCGTCTATGAGCCGAGGCGAGAGAAGGAATGGCTAAACCGATTATTCCACCATTACAGTATACGGCGGCAGTGGGCAGAATGCTTGCTGCAGATGTGGCGGACAATGGCAATATCTGCAGTGATTGAGTATTGGTTGGTACTGGAGGTCCCGCCGGAAATTATGCAGATACCGTCTCGTGGGTGGAAGTTGACAGAGGATATGGCTGACTGCCTGGCACTGGATATGCTGGTTGTTTTGATCAATGATGCTGATAAGTGGAGGAAGCTTCGTGGTGCAGACAAAGATACGGTGAACTTTATGGTGGTACAGGCTTTCGAACGTCGCCGGAAGCGTCAAATGAACCTGCTTGGTGGATTATATTTTCGCTTTCAACGATGGATTTTGGAGTGTGAACTGTGCCGGTAAACAAACGTTTGCCACTGTTAATCTGCTATGACATTGCGAATCCAAAAAGGCTTCAGAGAGTGCATCGGGTTGTTTCTCACAAAGCTGTTATGGTGCAATATTCCGTGTACTACACAGAAATGAACCGGACGGAAATTGGGCGTATAATAAGGGAAGTGGAAGAATGTGGCTCCTTCCGAAATTATGTGGGTAGACTCATGAAACCCAGATTCCAACCGGTATCGGTTAACCACTACATGTAGTGGTGGGCTGATAAGGAGAACGTGGTAGATGGCTGAGTTTTCCCGCAATCAGGTAGGTGATCAGAATCATGTTTTTTGTGGTGCTGTAGCCTCGGGCTCTGGCCTTGGCCGCCTGAATCACGGAGTTGATGGCCTCTACAGGTCCATTGCTCAGTTTGGAATCAAAACTGTTGAGAATGCCGTCCCAATGACGGCGGATCGTCAAGGCAAACTCTTTCATCTGTGGCACCCTACATCGACGTGCCCAGCTGTACCATTTTTGCAGAAGCCGTTCCGCTTCAATGCGGTTTTGTGCGATCCGGAAGATCTCTCGTAGTGCTTGTTTTAGCCGCCATGCGGTGGTGGTCTTCAGGCGCATCCGGCTCAACACGTGCATCTGGTTGATCTGATTTCTGGTCCACTTTTTCGAGTCTTTCAAGTAGCCCCAACGGCTCTTCTTGAGCAGCGGTTCCGTAGCCACCTCCTCTCGACGCACGGCATCAACCACCTTGTTGGCCATCTGGATGATGTGAAATTCATCAAAGGTGATCTTCGCCCACGGCAGGGTGTTTTCTACTCCAGAAATAAAGCTTGTCGACATATCAATACTGACATTTTTGATGTTCTCGGCACAGCCGCCATGGTCTTCCAGATCCTCAGCAAACTGCTCCACCACTTCGGCCTTACGTCCTGGTGTAGCAAACAGAACACGGTGCTGGTCCAGATCATGGAAGAGGCTGATATAGTCTTGTCCACGCCGACAGGCGGTCTCATCCAGACCGATATTTTGTACCGATGAAAAGTCCTCTTGTGCTCTGGCTTGCGGGATATAGTGTGCAAGGATGCCCCAGATCTGATCATGACTACGCAGCTTCAACAGCGCTTGTACCCGGGCGACGGGCATGGCCTGACAGAGCGTAATGATCAAGGCTTCCATGAGCAGGGTGAACCCGCTTTGCGGTCGTGCCCAGGGCACTTCAACCTGCGTCGTCTTGCCACACTGGGTACAGCGGACCCTGGGAATCTTGACATGGATGTAGGCATCGAACTGAAAGAAGCTCAGGTGTCGCCACTGGCGTTTTTTGGTGTCATGTACGGCCTGTGCCAGGGCACCACATGCTGGGCAGGTAAAGCGAGAACCCCTGGCAAAGGCCACATCAAAATCAATCCGATGTTGCTGCTCATCAAAGTGGACATCGACGACTTCCCAAGGGGGCTGCAAACCGAGTGCAGCAGTGAACAAGGGGGTTTGATCCATGTGGTTTCTCCTGAAGTTGGCAGCCGCCCTGTGGATCATGTGGAAATCTCAGCAGGCTGAGACCGGGGGAAAAGCTGGGGATAAAAGATTCGCAAGCTTACTTTTATCTGCCCAACTTTCCTCCCCTTTTCCACAAGCCCCACAGGGTCAACAATTACTATATATAGTGGTAAGCTTATCATCAGTTGGTTGTGTGTCACCCATAAAATTCAGGAAGGGACCCACATTTTCCTTATGTTGGGCGTGGCCCTGGGCGGCCTCAAAAAGACCGGTGTGCGATTGCCCGTGCTTTTGTAGCCAAAGCGGTTTACAACATGGCGACCACAGAGATCCTTCTGGATCGACTGCACTCGGACCTGCGTCTGCGGCGAATCTGTGGCTGGGAGCAAAGCACGGCGGTTCCCAGTGGAGCGACTTTTTCCCGGGCTTTTGCCGAGTTTTCTGAGGGGGCCTATACCCAGCGAGTTCACGAGGCCATCATTGCTGCGTATCTGGGAAAGTCGCTGATTGGCCACATTTCACGGGATTCTACGGCGATCAGTGTTCGCGAGAAACCGATCAAGAAAGCGAAGCCAGAGGAGAAGAAGGTCCCAAAGAAACGGGGTCGGCCTAAAAAAGGCCAAGAGCGAAGTCATGAACCCACCCGACTGGAAAGGCAAAGCGCCGGTATGAGTCTGGCCCAGATGGAGGCGGATTTACCCACAGTTTGTGCCGTAGGCACGAAACGCAACAGCAAGGGCTATAAGACGAGTTGGATCGGCTACAAACTGCCTATTGATGCAGCCGATGGTGGGATTCCGGTGAGTTGTCTACTCACCTGTGCTTCGCTACACGACAGCCAGGTGGCGATTCCATTGGCACAGATGACCCATCGGCGTGTGAGCAGTTGTTACGACCTGATGGATGCCGCCTATGATGCGCCGTTAATTCGGCAATATTGTGAATTATTGGGACATGTTCCCTTGATAGATGAGAACCCACGCACCAAGCAGCGCAAGGCCGAGAAGGAGTTAGAGCAAAAATGTCGGCGTCAAGCTGGCTACAAAACGGCTGAAGAAATCCGTTACCATGAACGCAGTACGGTTGAACGAGTCAATGGTCGGCTGAAAGATGATTTTGGCGCACGCAGGATACGCGTCAAAGGGCCGGAAAAAGTCATGACGCACCTCATGTTTGGCATCATTGCCCTGACGGTTGATCCATTGCTGCGATATATCGAATAACGCCGGTCAAGTTTTTCTCGATGAAGGATCATGGCTTTTGGTACTGCCAGGGACCATAATGCTAAAAAATCTTCGATTGCGCAAAAAAACAGGCCGTTTGATCCATTCACTTAAAAAATAGTACAAGATGGTTCTCATACTTTAAATTTGTGTGAAAAAAGATGTTTTCACCACGCTTTTCGTCTGAATTTTGCAAACGCCTCATATGATTTCTTCTCAGACTGTGTAGGAGATTATCTAAAACTTTCTTCTAACCTGTTCAAAGATATAGGGCAACCCCACCTGACAATTCTCACCCATATTTGGCTTGTCCAATATTTTGGCGCACAGCTTTTGCGGATCGGCTGGAGCCTATTGTTCGGTGTTTTTGTATCTTAGGGCCATTTGCTTTCCGGCTTATTTCCTCAAGACTCAGTTCTTCATCCATGTCTTGCCTCCACTTGGTGTAGTCGAAAGGTTCTCTTTGAATTAGTGCAACAAAGCGCTCCGCTTCAACATCACCAAGATTTTGTACAAGAATCTCAAAACCCTTCATCTTGATCTCTGTATCTGTGATCATGCCAATACCTCTTTTATGAATCCGATTGGGTCAGTTGAGCGTAATCACGATAATCGATGTGGAGATGTTCAGGTTATTTGATGGGGATTGGGGTGTGAGGGAACGGGAGCCTAATGGCCGTACTCCCTGCCGGAGGTGATGTTGATGAGGTCTGAGATTAGAAGGTTGGCAACTCGTCGTTGAAGTCCTCAAACAGATCCTGTTCAGAGCAATCACTTTCCTGGTGGTAACGTCGTAGCTGCGCGGCGTAGTGGTTTTCGAAG
>ENA-ORDP01000956-ORDP01000956.1-marine-sediment-metagenome-genome-assembly--contig:-NODE-956-length-17022-cov-3.959628_pt1 | contig 17022 bp, 16 predicted proteins | sample MGYA00248627_ERZ508539 | MGnify/ENA primary metagenome ERZ508539 (study PRJEB26208, sample SAMN05571518) | marine sediment metagenome | biome: deep sea; feature: Hydrothermal vent; material... | reverse complement strand
AGATGCATGCTATAAATTCAACTGCTGGCACCCTAACTCAATTCTGGCTTCATGCTCTCTCATGGAGGCGCAAGGAAGCAGGTTCTGAGTGGCGTGGATTGCCTGAGGAATATAAAGCTCTGTTTGCCAGGATAGTAGATGGCGATTCATACGGTGCGAAGATGGGACAAGTCATCCTCACTCAACAAATTCATTTTGTATTTTACCTTGATCACAAGTGGTCAAAAGAAAGACTGGGGCCTCTCTTCAGCTTTGATATAAATGAAGATCGAGCCATGCGTGTGTGGAGTGGTTTTTCCACTCAAGGACGCCTTTCTCCACCTGTCGTTGAGATATTGCGACCGCAGTTCCAGTCGCTGTTTGGTAAACTTCATAAATTCACCGATGTTGAGCGGCGCGGCCTCGTAGACCGTATAGCCGCTGTAGTCCACAATGAGGGAGGCGAGTGGTGGAAAAATGGTCTCCTAACCCAATTCATTGAAGCGGCAGGGGAAGATGACCTAGTCGAATTCACTGCTACTCTCGGACGGTTTTGGGAATCGTATAACGATAACAAGAGAAAAGAGGCGTGGGATGGTTGGATTAGCGCTTACATTGCTGGTCGCGCCGCTGGCAAGCCAAAGCCTTTTTCCTCTAGGGAAATCGGTGCGCTTGCTTCATGGGTGTTTCCATTTGCATTTATGGCTGACCGTTTCATCACTACACTTACTGAATTACCTGTGCCGGAACTTCGTCATGCCTATATTTTTCACCAGTTGGAAGAAAGCTCCCTTCCTTCAAATGCGCCCGAACCCACTACTCATCTAATTTCATGGCTGTTGAAGGGGGCTGTTCCCAATGAGTTTTACGAAGGGGGAGAGCTCATAAAAATTGTTGAGCGCCTCATCGAATCCGGAATTGAAAAAGATGTTCTAAGAAATAGCATCGGTGCCCAATGCGTAAGGCTTGAGCTACACAACGTGGCTGATTTTCTCTCTCTACAAAACCGATCTAACGACGCGGATGGAATTTATTAGCGCAATGTTCTTAGATACTCGACGATATTTACAGCGTCTTTTTTTGTGAAATATGGGTCAGGCATTATAGATTCTTTTTTGCCTTCTTCGATGGTGTAATATTCGCTTTTGGGAACGATAACCAACGAAGGGCGCAACATGGAATCGAGAAGATATTGGGGCCTATGAATTCCTCCGGCGAATGTCAGGTTCGGCCCGTCAGTCGGCTTCTCTTTTGATCCGGGGTATGTGTGGCAGTCGGCGCATCCGGCTGATATCATCAGCGCCTTTCCTTTTTTCGCGTCTCCTTTACCCTCAGGAGCCCACGCAAGACTTTTAATATACTCAGGATCGGGCGCGGCGCCGGTAAACCGGAGAAACTTCCAGGATGACAGAGATTTTTTGCCATCCCGCTCTTGCTTGTCTCCTCTCCACACGGCAAACGCGACAGGAAGCAAACCGGAATTCGCCGGATCAATCGAAAATTTTGAACCGCCGTCTTTCCCCGCCAGCCCCGCCAGCCCCGCCAGCCCCGCCAGCTTAAGCGTGATAGTCACTCTCCACACGCCATCGCGCCAGACACCTTTTGCTTTAACGCCGTCGAGCGCCATCGGGGTAAGGCTTCCGAACCCTTCGGCTTCTAAAGTCTCCACCTTGTCTCCCGCCTTCCACAAAATGACGGCCACCGGCTGGCCGGGGTCTCCCATCCCTATGTAGGGGAGCCGCTTGCCTGCGCCGAAGCTGAACGGGAACTCGATGGCGAAAGAGTCGGGAAATTTTCCTATGTCATGTTTTAGCGACGGCTGGTCATCTTTCCATTCGGCGTATATGGCCAGCTCCCCGGCGCTGTATACCGCTTTGATTTTTACCTCTGATTTTCCAGGGGCGCTTGCAGGCTGAACAGAAATCTGGGGATACAACTCGATATTAGCAAATCCGGCTCCGCTCCACGCTGGATCATCCGGGCTTTCCGGCGCCGCGCCATTGGTCATGGAGGCCACAATAAGCTCGCCGCTTTTACCAGGCTCATCCAACGGATCGGCTCCCGCCACGCTTGCCAATTGCGCGGTAAACAAAAGGGCCGTCGTGATCGCGTATATATATCCAAAAGCGCGCGTCATCATCATCGTCAAAAGCCCTGCTCCTCTTCATCGGTTATGGTAAACATCTCGTCATGCCTGTAAGCGATCAAGGTGTCCATAAGCTCTGAAGGCTCCCCTCTTTTTTTCTTCTCCCTCTCTATCTTTAGAGTCTCCAGTATTCTGGGTGTCTCCGGGCCGAACAAACCGGTCAAAAGTTTAATCGGTATTCTCGGCTTATCGGTAAGACGGCCTTGCTCGTCATATTTCGGGGGCGACAGCGGCGGCACATAATATACGTTGGGCTGGGTTCCGAAATCGGGGCGGAGCGGCACGGCGACTTTCCATTTCTTCACAAGGGCGTAAACCGGGCTGGCCTCGTCATCGAGGTATCCGACAAACCTTATGCGTCCAGGGCACTGCTTGGCGCAGGCTGGCGGTTTGCCTTGTTCAACCCTGGGATAGCAAAATATGCATTTTTCCGAACGGCTGAACATCGGGTTGAAGTAAACTTTCTTGTATGGGCATCCTGCCACGCAATGCTGATAACCCCGGCACCGGCTCTGGTCCACAAGAACGATTCCGTCCTCTTCGCGCTTATAAATCGCTTTTCTTGGGCACGAGGCGAGACATGCGGGGTTGGAGCAGTGGTTGCAAATTCGCGGCAGATAGAAAAAGAAGCTGTTGGGAAACTCTCCCTCGCCCTCATCCTCGTCCCAGTTTGGTGTAGTAAACTTTTCGTCCTCAGGCTTTAAGTGAGGGCGCGTAACACCAGTCCATGGAGTAGAGGGGCCGTCCGGCCCGATCCCAAGCGCTTCTTCATAATTGATCTCAAGCGGTTTTCCATAATCCTCGGTCAAAGAGGGAATCCGCCCCTCTTTCAATTCGCCTTCATCATTAAAACCTCCGCCGCTCTCTTGCCATCCTCGCGGATACCCTTTGCCGGGAGCGGTCTCCACATTGTTCCAGTACATGTAGTCCCTGCCGTTGCGGTTGGTCCACTGGGTCTTGCACGCCATTGTGCAGGTCTGGCACCCGATACATTTATTCAGATCCATCACCATGGCAATTTGCCTTTTAGACATGGCTCTCCTTATCCTTTTTTATGCTTTTTCCACTTCGACAGCGCTTTCCAACGCTATCTGATTACCGTCCCACTGGGCGCCGAATTTCAAATGGCCCCAGCCGCCCGCAAGCTCCAGAGGCGACAAAACGCCCGCCACGGCTGAATTGAGCCCTTCTCTTTTTTCGAACTGGTGCGGCTCCCAGGCATGATCCATCATCAAGGTTCCCGCCTGAACGTTCGGGTTGACTTTGGCCATTGCGATAAATTCGCCTATATCGTTAAGCACCCGAATCTTGTCGCCATCTTTTATTCCGCGCTTCTTTGCGTCCTCAGGACAAATCGAGACGTGAGGCGCTCCCCGTTGCATCTTGAGCATCCGCTTGCTGGTTCTCCATGTGGAGTGTATCCCCCACCTTGTATGCGGAGTGTAAAACTTGAGCGGAAACTTGGACGGATGCAAAGATCGCCTGGCCGTGGGCACAGTGGCGCCCAGCTTTAAAAACACTTCCTGATCTATATAAAACTGTTGCCTGCCAGACAGCGTAGGGTAAGGGCGGCGCAGGTAGACCTGTGTCTCGAACGAATGGTACGGCTTGGTGGCGTAAAGCGGAGAAGTGAAGCCTGCGTCCTTGTTTAACACGATAAAACCCCGCTCCACGGCATCCTCGAACTTCCACGGCTTGAACGCCGGAACGTTCTCGATGAGCCATTTGACAACGTCTTTGTCATTTTTCACTTTACCTTTCATGGTAAAATCCGAGACCAGCGTGTCCAGATCTCTCATCACAGGAGTGGTTTTGCTCACTTCTTTTTTGCCGACCTTCGTTTTTTTGGTAACCGTAAACTCTGGATCTTCTATCTTCGGTATACCCCGCGCCTTGGCGATATCCTGTATCTTATCGGAGAGCAGACTGCATATTTCCCACTCGCTTTTCGTCTCGCCAACAGGTTTGAGATCAGCCGGGGGGACAGTAAGGTTCACAAAACGGTGATACCCCACCTCTCCGCGTATGTCCCATCCCTCGTAATGACTGATCGCGGGCAAAACATAGTCGGCAAACTCCGCAGACGAGTCCATCCGGTAATTTACGTTTACGTAAAGTTTGGTTTTGCCTAAAACCTCGCGTTTGTAATGGCCGGATGATTTATTTCTGCGAAACAAGTTATCGGCGAAAATTATCCGCGCTTCAGGCTCTTCGTAATGGGTGAGCCATTTTTTATCTATACTTTTTTGGGCGAGGTCTATGACATCCTCCACACCCAGTCCGGCGCGCTCTTTGAACTCGCGGTCATTATCATAATGGCTACGCATGCTCTCCCACATTTTCCCGGACATCCATTCAGATAGAAAGCCAGATTCAAACCTGGCCGGTTTCGGCGAGGTGAGCGGGCCAATGCCACCAAGGCTCCACTGGCTCTCCGTGTCCAGCCCGCCCGTGTCGGCGGTGTGGCCGGTGAGGGCGCACAGCATCGCCTGGGCCCAGCATGTCAAAATTCCCCAGGCGTATTTGTGTATGGAAAACCCGACTGTCAGCCCGGCTTTCTCCGCTTTGGAAAACTCACGGGTGATATCTCGTACTACATCGGGGTGTATCCCGGTTTTATCACGGACAGCCTCCGGCGTAAATCGGGACGATTCGGCCCTGGCCAATTCAAATACGGTGGTGACCGCAATCGTCTCACCATCTTTGCCGGTCACATTATATTCGCCTTCAAGCGCAGGCTTGATCTTGCCAAGCCGCAAAGTATCCCGCCCGCTTCCTCTCGTTCCGGGAGCCTGCTTGATTGAGTCGCTGTTTAAATCCCAGAAGAAAAATTTCTCATCCGAGCCATCCGCTTTCATATCGTTTTCACGCAAGAGTTTGCGGTTGTCCAGCCTTACCAGAAAGGGAAGATCGGTCTGTTCCCTGATAAAATCTTTTTTGTACAACCCCTCCTCAAAAACCACGCTCACCATGCTCATGGCAAGGTAGCTGTCGCTTCCCGGTTGTACCGGAACCCACTGGTCGGCGTGGATGGAGGTCGGGTTGTAGTCTGGCGCTATGGTGACTATTTTGGCTCCGTTATATTTTCCCTCCCAAAGGTAATGGGCGTCGGGGATGCGGGTGACATTCGGGTTGATTCCCCACAGCAGGATGTAATCCATCTCGAACCATGCGTCAAGCGAGTGCCCCACGTTTGGCACGCCCAGAGCCAGGGTCGCGCCGGTGAACATATCTCCCACCGCGCTGGATGGATATATGCGAATCGAGCCAAGAAGCGATCCCAGGCGCAAAGGCCCTGCGCGCCGCCCCTGGGACAGGATGCCGGTGCCGGTATGGATCATCAGCCCGCCCGGCCCTTTTTCCTGCAAAGTGTCTACAATCCGCTCACTTATTTCAGTTAGAGCCTGATCCCATGATATTTTTTCCCATTTCCCTTCGCCCCGCTCGCCGGAGCGTTTCAGGGGGTAAAGGAGACGGTCTTTTTCATACATCGCCTGGGAATGGATGGCGCCCTTGTTACATCCCCTTGGGTTGGCGTCCGGGATGTCCCAGCTTATTTGAGGATATTGGGCAAGTTGCTCTTCTCTTTGCGCCACGCCATCATTGGAGCTGACCTGCCACGCGCAGTTACCCTGGCAGTTGGAGCAATGGAAAGCGAAACCGGTCGAGGTTCCCTCGGTCTTGACAAGCTCATCCCGGTAAAAATCCTCCCATTTCGTGTCGGGGTAGGATCGCAGGGGATCGTCCACTTGCAAAGCCTTGCCAAGAGCTGATGTGGGTATGCCAAGCCCCAGCCCGCATATCCCGGAGACTTTCAGAAACTTTCTGCGGTTAATTTTAGAATTATTTTGTTTGTTTTTCTTTTTCATACGCTTACTTTTTTTCCAAAAGCAGGTCTTTGACTATCGATTTTACACTCTCATCATCCCAGTCCAGCCCGCCCGCGACGCGAAAAGCGATTTTGCTTTCCCTGTTTACAAGGTAGGAGTATGGAACCCCCGAAACGCTGTATAGATTGCTTGTTATTCCGTCCGGATCATGAAGCGCTATAAAACTGACTCCCATATCTTTAATAAACTCCCTTACGGCGGCAGGAGAGGATTTATCCAGCGCGACGGCGACCACCTCAAACCCGCTCGGCTTAAATTCCCTGTAGAGCCTCTCCATCGACGGCATCTCCTTTTTACAAGGCGGGCACCAGGTGGCCCAGAAATTTAAGAGAACAACCTTGTCTCTTAAAGAGCTAAACCGAAACCGCTTGCCGCTTACCGTTTTCAAATGGAAATCTTCGGCGTCAACAACTCTTTTATAAGGAGTCAGCGTTTGCGCAGACGCGGATGGCGTCGTCATGGTCATGCCCACAGCCATAAAAAACAGAAGCGCTCTGAATATGCTACCGTTGACGGAGTTTTCTTGAAAGTTCATAAGATCCGGCGCCACACGAAATTATTTTTCCACGGGAAGCCGGGGGTCTCTTGACCAATCCTGCCACGAGCCTGTATATATCAGCACATTGTCATAGCCAATTAGCCTCATGGCAAACATCAGGTCTGTGGCGCGTCCGACGCCCTGGTGGCAATAGGTGACAACTTTAGAATCTTTTGTTATCCCCTTTTTCGCAAACTCTTGCTTCAATTCGTCCGCCGATTTGTAAGAGTTGGCGGCGCCGGCCAGCCTTTTCCAATTGAGGCGCACCGCGCCAGGTATGTGGCCGCCTCTCGAAGCGCCGCTTAAAACAGCCTCGCCGATATACTCTTTCAATGATCTTGCGTCTACCAGCATGATGTCTTTTCTACGCATGTTTTTCTTTACCCAGCCAAGGGTGACGACTTTTTTGGGCTGGGGTTTGGCGATAAATTTCGCTTTTGCAACTCTCACTTTATCTTTTGACACCGGCCAGCCTTCTTTTGCCCATCGCTTGAACCCACCGTCGAGCACGCTCACATTCTTATGCCCGAAAAAATCGAGCACGAACCAGAGGCCGGAGGCGGGCGGGCCCTCGCCGCCATCGTAAACAATCACCTGTGTGTCCGCGCCAATCCCGGCGGCGCCGAGAATATCTTCGGCCACATTCGGAAACACAGGGTAGCCTTTCTTTTTCCTTGCTGTGAAATCTACAAGCCTGTTGTAAAAAAGGCTTACCGCCCCTGGTATGTGGCCTTTGTTGTAATCTCCCTTTTTTCGAGCGTCCAGTATCCTTACATCAGGTTTTTTTAATTTACCCGCAAGCGATTTTGGAGTGATTAAAAGCTCCGGCCTTGAGTAGCCTTCCGCCCACGACGCGGACGCAAATGCCAGTTGAAGGACTAAACCCAGAATAAATAACTTCGTTATTCGCGTTAGCGCCATCCGTTTATCTCCCATGTTTTGTTTAGCTTTGATCTGGCTGTATGTTCCCCCGCCGGGGGAAAGCGGCTATAGTCATCCTTTGAAAAATACTTTTTTACCTGGCGGGTTGAGCACCGTCATCTTCCTGACGTTGAATTTGTCTTTCTCTATCCAGCCAATAACTTCCACTTCCAGTCCAAAAGCCTTGTCAAGCTCCACCTGATCGAGCTTTGGGCCAACGAGCTGGACTTTATAGAAATCTCCATCCTCTTCTGTCCACAGCACCATCGGGTTGGCCCAGTGCAGGTAGCACTCCCCTATTTTTCCTTTAATGGCGCATTTTTCACCGATTATGCGGCCTTTCATCTTCACAGATTCCATTGCGAACGCCGGCGCCGCCAGCGCCACCGCCAACAGTAGAGTAACGATAAGCCTGTTCATTTCATTCCCCTCCGCGCAGACATCGCTTGCGCTTGTTTATATTTAATGGACACCCATTTGAACGGTCAGGGCAAACAAACCCCTTCGAACATTTAACTCTCAACGCCGTAAACCTCGACAAGATATGCAATAAATAAATTGAATACTATAATTAAAAACCTGGAATGTACAGAATAAAATTATGGGAGCCTCTAAAAAGCGCTTTCGTAGCGAAATCGAGCGAAAAGTTGTCAGGCGAGGCGGCGAGACAAAATAGCCGCAAGCGTAGTAGTAACTACTCTGAGGACGATTTTGACTCGTCAACGAAGCATGGCGCCTTTTATAGCCGATTGTAGCAGAAATGGATTTTTAGAGGTTCCCTTATCGCTATATCAAGAGCCACCCTCCACAGGCAGTCCCTCGCTCTTCCACTTTTTCATTCCACCATCCACCAGGCAAACGTCTTTAACGCCCGCTTTTGATAAAATGCTAATCGTTTTTTTCGCTTTTGGAAACGTCCCGCACATTACGGCTATCCGCTTCTCTTTTCTGATGGCAGGGAGAGTTTTCATCCACTCATCTAAATCGGTAAGGGGCACGTTGATCGATTCTTTTACATACCCCTTCTCATAATCTTTCTTGTCCCTTGCGTCTATGAGCAACACTTCGTCGCCTGCGTCAAGCGCGTCTTTAAGCTGTTTGATGTCGATAATCCCGGATTTTCTAAACCTTTTGATGAAACCTGGCAGAAAAAACAGAAGCGCCAGCAAGGCGACCGCTAAAAGAACTTTCTGAATCATACCCTCTCCTCCTGTAAGCGCTTCCTTCCCCGTAAATCCCAGATAGGAATATGCCAGCGAGCCTGGAAACATGCATATAAAACTCGTAATTGTGTAGCTTGAAAATCTTATTTTTGTAAGACCTAATGCGTAATTCAGGAGATTGAAAGGAAAAACAGGAACAAGCCTGGTGAACGCCACAAAGCGCCATCCTTCCGCCTCCACTCCTTTTATGAGAGACTCCAGCCTGCCTCCCGACTTTCTCGCAACCCACTCCGAAGCCACATATCGCGAGATTAAAAACGATATTGACGCCCCGATGGTGGCGCCTAAAAGGCTGTATAAAGCTCCGCCAACAGGACCGAAAAAAATTCCACCCATTAAAGTCAGCGCCGAGCCTGGCAGAAATAAAATTGCGGCCAGAGCGTATAACAGGACAAAAATAACGGGCCCCCAAGGCCCCGCATTCACTATCCAACCCTCGACTATATCTGGATCAATGTTTTCCCTGAAATAGACAGCGTAAGATATCGCCAGCCCTAAAACTGTTAAAAGAGCCAGCCTGCAGATAGTTCCCTTTTTCACTATAAAACCCCTCAACTGATAAAATCTCGATCCTGATAACCCGGAAATTCTTTAAAACTACCCAAAACTTGCTTTTTCCTCATCCCTCTTGGTAATGTATAAAAGTAGATTGACAAATTACTGATATCATTTAGAATAGCCAGGAAAACTTATAGTATGTTCAATTGATCGATTGATTGAATGAGTTGCGCTTTATTTTATATAATTAAACAAACATGTCAAACGTTAATTTCAAACAGAGACTTTACGAACAGTTCGCAAGAGTAGGAAAAGCTCTTAGCAACGGGAACAGGCTTGAAATGCTGGAGTATCTTGCGCAAGGTGAGCGAAGTGTCGATTCGCTGGCCACTATCGCCAAGCTTTCCGTAGCAAACACTTCTCAGCATCTTCAGTTACTGCGTCAGTCGGGCCTGGTCAATGCGCGAAAAGAGGGGCAACGTGTGCTCTATAGCATTGCGGACGATTCTGTCCTTGAACTGCTTGAATCGTTGCGCAAAACCGCCGGAAAAAGCCTGGCCGAAGTGGAACTGCTGTTAAATTCGTATTGGAAAGTTAAAGACAGCCTTGAGCCTGTTCCGGCGGATGAGCTTATGAAACGTTCGGAGCAGGGGCTTGTGACCATTTATGATGTGCGCCCCCCGGAAGAGTTTAACGCGGGTCATATTCCAGGCTCCATCAATGTCCCTTTAAAAGAGTTGGAAAAACAGCTTAAGGAGACGCCGAAGGACAAGGAGATCGTCGCTTATTGCAGGGGGCCTCATTGTGTGCTCGCTTTTGACGCCGTAGCCTCCATGCGGGTCAAAGGTTTCAACGCAAGGCGCCTCGAAGATGGTTTCCCCGAATGGAAAAGGGCGGGCAGGCCGGTGGAGACCGGTAGCCAGAAAGACTGACTTAAGGTAAGGGAACCTCTAAAGTAAAAAGCTACGGCCTTACCAGCGTGTAACCTTTCGCCACCAGCTCCATAATTCGTTTTACGCCGGGCGCCTTAAGCTTGATCGACGATTCATTAAGCACAGGCGCGTGACCCATTTTTTTCGTCATGCCGGCGATTGTGTTGCTACAGGCGGTGAAATTCACGCCGCCCAGCGCCATACCGGCGATCCTGTCCTTGTTTTTATTTTTCGCGAAAAGAAGTTTTAAGCCAGGGCCGAACGCTACGATCTCCACATCTATATTGCTGTGGCCATACGCTTTTCTGATGTTCTTGGCCACATTTAAAACACGCGCCTGAGTTTTCGGGTCATCGTCGCTTATCTGGAGAACCAGTTTATACTCAGCCAGAGAATCATCGGTTTGTTGCGCCGCTGAAACGTTGCCTGAAAAAAGCATAAATACCATCGACGCTAACAGCACGCTAGATTTTGTTATAATCTTGTACATCTTCGACTCCAATATAAAATATATTCGTGTGGTTTTATTCGAAGGGACACCCAGACCCCTTTCCCAACATGAACGTCATTAATGAAGTAAATATAATTTGTTGTCAAGGTCAAATTAGTTGCAGAGCCAGCGTCAGATCCAGACTTCCCTGACACGCTTTAAAAACCGCACACACATTATCTGCGGCCAGGTGGTGGAAAGCCGAACGGTTTTAGCGAAAAGATTTTCGCTCATTCTTTTTCTTTTTGCGTAAACAGGGATGGCGCCAGAGGAGAGGGCCATCAGGATCCCGGTGAGAAGACCATCGTCTATCACGGCGATTTTCCTGATATCGATCTTGCATAAATCGCTGGCGATACCTAGTCCTGCAGGATCCGGTTTTTTCTCCGACTTGATATAACGCACTCCATCGACCAGGTTTTCATATCGCTGTTCCCTGATTTCGCGTTTTGACGATGTGTTGGAAAGAACGAAAACCTTTCCGGCGCCGAACGCCTTTACCGCGCCATTCAATATTTTTATCCCGGTTTCGTCGGGAGCGTCACTTCTGCTGGGGCCCAGAACACCATCATGGTCGAGGACAACCGCCCCCGCTCCGAGTTTCCTGAAACGCTCTTCGGTCAGCTCCTCCACATATATCGGCGCGTTTAGCCTCTCGTCGAGCGGTTTGGCGAGCCGCCATGCAAGGGTGATAACCGAAAATTTGTTCATCCCTTCCCTTGTCCGCGTGAATTGGTTTTACTCATTGCAGGGAACCTCTAAAAAGCGCTTTCGTAGCGAAATCGAGCGAAAAACTGGTATCAGTGTTACGGGCCGCCATAGCTCAGGCCGCGTGAAGAACTCTACTCAACGAGCCACTCTTTTATCCACTTTCTCTCGATAAGGCCACTACGGACAAAAGGATCGTCTGAGACGATCTTCTCAGCCTCGGCGAGGTCTTCCGCTTTGAAGGTAATCAACCCGCCCGATTTGTCGGCGAAAGGGGCGCCAGTGTAACCAATAAGCTCCAGCTCTTTCCAGTACGCCACATGAGACCCGACAGAACCCCCGATTTTTTCCGGTTCATTTTTCATAAAATAAAAATACGCGAACCTGCTATTCATAGAAGAATCCTTTATTTGTTTTTCTTTTTTTCCGAATCGCCAAGATCGCCCGTGTCGATCTCGTAGATCGGTTTTATATGATCCGCCTGGGAGTTTTTCAGCCCGATGACCCGCTTCATGCAAAAAACGCTAAGACCGATGATAAAGCTCCAGCTTAACGCTATCATTATCCATCCGCCCGCCGTCATGATTTCCTATCCTTTTTTCGCCATGCGATCTCCACAGCCGCGACGATACCCGCTAAAAATATGACCATTCCCAGCATAGTGGCCAGCGCGTATGGAAAATTCTCGTCAGACACTTTCCTTAATAACAGGTTATCAATTCCGTCCTGGTAAAACCAGTAGCTCAAAATAATAATCAGATAGGAGGGTGTTACATACTTGATTATGAACTTGAAAATCCTGGGTACTTTTATATCGGCGCCGTGATGGAGCTGGTCGAATCCTTTATCGATACCATATACCCAACCGAATATTATCACCTCGCCGGTCGCAAACAACACTATGGCGAACGTCCCGGCCCAGAAATCCATCATGTCCAAAACACCTTTATCCAGAAAGAAAATGGCCGGCTGGGCGGCGATGAAAGTGAACAGGCCAAGAAACGACACTGATTGTTTTCTTGTAAACCCGAACTCGTCCTCTAAAAAAGCGATGGCCGGCTGGAGCATTGATATCGAGCTTGTGACACCGGCGAGGAACAAAAGGAAAAACCAGATGAAGCCCAAAAGGGCGGTCATCGGCATCTGGTCGAAAATCATCGGCATCGTGACGAACCCCAGATTGAACGCGCCTCCTTCGGCCACTTCTTTTATCCCATCCGGGCCGAAGAAAATAAACGCCGCAGGGATGGCAATGGAGGCGCCGATGACCACTTCCATAAATTCGTTTATCGATATCGAAGACAACCCGGATAAAGCCACGTCGTCGTTTTCTTTTAAGTAGCTTGCGTAAGTGATAATCAGGCCGAGACCCACGGACGTTGTAAAAAAAATCTGGCCCGCCGCAGAAAGCCATACTTTCGCGTCCGTTAAGGCGGAGAAGTCCGGGTTCCACATAAAGCCAAGCCCCCCCGTAAGGCTCCATTCCGGCCTCGCCGGATCAGGCGCGCCGAGGGTCAGGACGCGAAACATTATTACCACGCCCAGCACGACCAGAATGGGCATGGCGATTTTGGAAATTGTTTCTATGCCTTTGACCACTCCGCGATAGATGACGAGAAAATTTATGACAAACGTGATGAGAAAAAACAGATAGGCCGAGCTTATGCCGGAGAACCACTGGTTGTCGGCCAGCCCCTGGAACGCCGTAAGGAAGTTTTTCGCCTCTCCCGCCGTCGCGGCGGCCCCCAGAGAGCCGGAAATCGCGTACCACGCATAGGCCAGGCACCACGACTCGATATAAACATAGTAAAAATAGATCATAAGCGGGATGAAAATCCCAAGAGAGCCGAAGTAGCGCGAGAACCTGTGGCTCCAGAAAACATTTAAAATGCCAGGCCCCGATCCATGTCCCCGTCCGCCTGCGGCCCGGCCCATTGTCCACTCCACCCAGCAAAGAGGGATGCCAAGAAGTAAAAGGGCTATGATGTACGGAATCATGAACGCGCCGCCGCCGTTTTGCGCCGCCTGAACCGGGAAACGAAGGAAGTTGCCAAGCCCGACGGCCGATCCGGCCACCGCGAGAATAATCCCTATTCTTGAGCTCCAGTTTTCCCTTGGCACTTTTTATCTAAACCCCGAACAAATAAAAGAGAAGCAGGAATCTGTCTTGACGAAAAAACGGTGGCCGATACGGGACCGGCCACCGTGAGCGAAGGAATAACAGTATTATTGTGAGGCCTCGATTTTCGCGTCGTCGGTATCTTCGATCGGCGCGTCCTCCACGTCGAGACGGGTAAACGAAATAACGTCGTGTGTTTCGGTTACCACGCCGCCGCCTTCCCGATGGGTGACGCCTGACACTCTGCCGCCGCTGACAAAGGCCCCGCCATGTTTGGCCCACAGAGGACTACCCAGATCATCGAAGACCAGGTAATACGAATCCTGATAGACGTGGCCGCCACCTACTTCGTGTACCCAGATGCTGTTGTCGCTAAAGGCTCCTTCCATGCCCGCGCCTTCGTTGCTGGTGCCTAACGCCGTCCTGCCGTCAGCCGATAGACCGACATAAATCGTGTCGGTGAACTTCGTAGAGCCTACGTAGTACTTAACGGTGTAAAACCCGCCTCCGGGTGTGGCCATAGCAGTCTGCGGCCAAAGAAAAGCCCCCGCTAACATCGCCAGTAAAATTACGAATATCGTCCTCTTTGCTCTCTTTTCCATATCTGTCCCCATTCAGGAAAAATTAACGCCGCCAGAGGGAATACGCGCCGCACAAGCGCACAAAACAGATATCTTTCGATCCCATCCTGTTATCGAGCTTCCCTTCCAAATTACGCAGAAACAACCTTAACTTGAGCCACCAAATTCAATAGATTAGGGTAATTATATTACCATGCATGAATTTTCATGGCAAATGCATGACGTGGCGCTGGCGAGGTGTGCGATTTCATTCGGCTATGTTGATGTTTTGCGCCGCGCCGCAGAATTTATGTTATAGTCTCCACGTTAAAACTATCGGGGCAGTTTAATATACATATTCTTTGTTAAATAATATTGAGGGACTGACATGAAAGCAAAATTTTTATCTGCGCTACTGTTAGTAATGGCGTTCACGATGATTTCCGGAACTGCGTATGCCCGGAAAAAACCGGTTCTGGGGGTGGACGAGTTTCGAAACGACACCCAGGCTTCATGGTGGAGAAGGGGCGTCGGAAGCGAGCTTGCGGGGATGCTCACCAACGAGCTTGGCTCTAATGGAAAATTCAAAATGGTGGAGCGCAAAAAACTTAACTCCGCGCTCAAAGAGCAGGATCTTGGGGCCTCCGGCAGGATCCGCAAAGGAACCGCCGCCAAAGTGGGAAAACTGACCGGCGCGCAATACCTGGTCATGGCCACCGTCTCCTCTTATGAAGAAGGAACTTCCAAACGGGGCGGGGGTTTTAGCTTCAAGGGAATATCTATCGGCGGAAAAAAAAGCAAAGCCTATATCGCCGTTGACCTGCGCGTGGTCAACACCACAACCGGCGACGTGGACTATTTCAGGACGGTCGAGGCGACCGCCAAAAGCGGCGGATTATCGTTTGGCCTTTCTCGCGGAGGATTCAGCGGCGCCCTGGGCGGCTCGGAAAAAACCCCCCACGGCAAAGCGATTCGCGCCTGTGTCATAGAGATCGCCGAGTATCTTGAATGCGTCATGGTGGACAAGGACTCTTGCATAGCCGATTATAAGGCAAAAGAGAAAAAACGCCGGAAGAAAACCAAAGGCGCCATCTCGCTCGAATAAACTTTTATCAGGGCGCGGGGTTTAATAACGGCTCCGCGCCTTTTTTTATCAGTGAGTAGATTTTCCCCTCCTTGCCTGAGGAGGGGAGCAAGGGGTGGTGTTCAATAAAAAATAACAACTGCACACCCCCTCGGCGCATCTGCGCCACTCCCCCTCGCAAAGGGGGAGAAAAAGATGGGGTACAGTCCTTGAAGGTAAAATTAAGGGGTGGTGTTCAATATTATGACAAACGCAAAACCTTTCGCCCTCCCAAAAACGGCCCTGGCTTTTCTTTCCGGGCTTGCGAAAAACAACAACAAAGCCTGGTTCACCGCGCATAAATCAGACTACGAAGAGAACCTGCTTGAGCCTCTTAAATTTCTTGTCATGGGCATGGGCGCGGCCTTTTCTAAAAAACTGCCCGGGCTCAACTACAGTCCGAAAGTCAACGGCTCTATTTTCCGAATCTACCGCGACGTCCGCTTTTCAAAAGATAAAAAGCCATACAAAACAAACGCAGGCGTTTTCCTCTGGGCGGGTTCATCTGCCAAGCTTACCTGCCCCGGAATTTATTTCCATCTGGAGGCGAAATCTGTAATGCTCGGCTCCGGCATTTACAGGATATCCAAAGAGACGATGGATCGGTACCGCAAACATGTCGCTGTCAAAGGATCAGCGCTGACCAGGGCGATCACCAAAGCGGAAAAAGCCGGGTTCAAGATTGACGGTGAGAAGTTAAAGCGTGTTCCTTCTGGCTTCGACCCGGATCATAAATACGCCGAGCTTCTAAAGATGAAAGGGCTCTGGGTCGGCAAAACTTTCCCATCATCGAAAGTGACGAAAGGCGACCTTATCGGCTGGCTCAAAAAAGAGTACGCGCCGACGCTTGATGTCGTCAAAGCGTTAGGGAAAGCTGTTTTTTAATAAAATTATAATAATTACCATCAATATGGTATATTCACAGATATTATTTGGTAAAGGATTGCAAACAAGTGGCTACAAAAAAACGTCGAAAAAAGGCCAAGTCTAAAAAAAATACAGCAGAAATAAAAACCAATCTTTCATCTGATGCCTTGCCTAGGCGAACACTAGAGCAAGCCATTAGAATTGCAACAATAATTCATAAAACTTATGCTGGCACAACAGCCTCTTGGAATGATATTGCCGAAGCTCTTAAAATAGGCCCAAAATCAAATCAAACAAAATATTTAATGTGGTCAGCCAAAGCCTATGGATTAGTGTCATTGGAACCAGGACAAATAATATCTCTTTCAGAAACAGGACGTAAAATTGTAGCTCCAAACGAAGAAAATGAAGCCCAAGAAGCAAAGATAAAAGCATTGTTAACCCCAACTTTATTAAGTAAGTTTTATACTGCTTACAATCATCATCCCATTCCCAGTGAAGAGCTTTTTCCGAATGTTCTAGAGAATAAATATAGCGTTCCAAGGAACTTGGTTAAAGAAGCACAAAAACTGATAATTGAAAATGCAAAATATGTAGGCATTTTGCAACAAGCTAGTGAAAGCGAAGAACTTAATATTATTTTATCAACATCCGATACTCGTTCTTCTAACGAAACTGTACTTAACGATGATATCGAAGATACGACAGATGAAACGGAAATTTCTAAAAAGGTAGATTGGGCAAAAATTTGTTTTTTTATTACACCAATAAGCAATGATGGTTCTGAAATTAGAAAGCACGCTGATCTTATGCTTACTGAATTACTTGAGCCAGTAGCAAAGGAATTCGATTTAAAAGTAATTCGTGCAGATAAAATTGATAAGTCAGGGCTGATCACGCAACAGATTTATGAATATTTAGTAAAGTCCAAACTGTGTGTAATGGATATGTCTTTTGGCAACCCAAATGCCTTCTATGAGCTTGGAATACGCCACATGACAAAACGCCCAACTATTCAAATCATAAGA
>ENA-ORDP01000955-ORDP01000955.1-marine-sediment-metagenome-genome-assembly--contig:-NODE-955-length-17053-cov-4.444229_pt1 | contig 17053 bp, 19 predicted proteins | sample MGYA00248627_ERZ508539 | MGnify/ENA primary metagenome ERZ508539 (study PRJEB26208, sample SAMN05571518) | marine sediment metagenome | biome: deep sea; feature: Hydrothermal vent; material... | reverse complement strand
CTCTCAGAGCGCGATGGAATTATCGGGGAATTTAATCGCGGTCTGAGACCGCTCCGGTAATAAAAAATAGCCCACACGATCAAAAAATATCACGTAGGAGCGCTCTCAGAGCGCGATGGAATTATCGGGGAATTTAATCGCGGTCTGAGACCGCTCCTACAAACCCAATGTTAATCAAAATGCGATCAATAACAAAAAACAGCGTCATTCCTGCGTGATTTTGGCGGGAATGACGAAAGTTTCTTATCCCGAGTTCAGGTTAACTATCTGAATCTCGCCCCTTAGTCAAAAGGTGGTCGGCTATCCGCCATGAGTTTATTCAAGTTCTTCTGCGCCTGCTTTGGTCTGGCCAGATCCCGCTCCTCTAGCATCTCGCATTCATCCTTTAGCATTTGCTCGATCGTGACCGGGTAATGTTTACAATCGTCGGGACGATCATAGTAGATGGCGCAATTATATTTATTTTGCCTGGGTAGTTTCTTCAGCCACGGGCATCGCTCTATTTGTTTGCCGGTATCGGGGTTCATCCAGATTTCCCCCGCGTGAACATAGCGGTATATCTCTGGCCGATAACTCTCCCACCATTCTATTTCGCTTGTCGTCGCAGACAGGCCGCCGTTACTGTAATTGATGCAGCATTTTCCACATTGATTACATTCTTTCACGGGTTTATTTTGTTGCCGGGCAAAGTATAAAGGCTGGAAAAAATAACCGGGCTTATGGTTTGTTGTGCGACACCAGCTTGTTCATGCGGGGCTCGATACCATCGACCCAGTCGATGATAGGTTGCCACTGCTGTTTGTCTTGTTGTACCCGCTGATCCCACATCTCAAAAATACCGATGCCTCTGGCTGAGGCGCGCACATAGTTTTGAGTATCACGCAGTGTAGCAATAAAAGGTAACTTCAGCGTGTTTAGAAATTTTTCCAGGGATTGATAAACCAGCGTACTTGTCTTGGCACGATTGGCGATGACACCGACCTGCACCCCGAAACTTCGTACTTTACCAATCAATAATAATTCTTCGATAAAACGGGTTGCGGCATGAATATCAATCGGGCTGGGTAAGACGGGCACCAGCACCAAATCCACCCGCGGGATAAGCTCCTGTAATTGCTGCCCCATGACCCCGGCCGGCGCGTCAATGATGACTCGGTCTGTCGCGGGTAATACGCGGCGGTGCCATGACATCGTGACGCCTGTGGTAGGGCGCGAATAGGCAGGCACGCCATAGATCTCGCTCTTCTCGTTGGGACGCAGATTCAACCATCTCATGCTCGAACCCTGTGGATCGTGATCGACCAGCGCGGTCGACATGCCCTGGCTGGCAAAATAGCTGGCGAGATTAGTCGCGACCGTGGTCTTGCCACAGCCACCTTTCGAATTTAAAACGAGTGTGCGTTGCATGGGTACCTTAGCTTCTTCTGCGTCCTTATTAAGAATAGACCCAACCAGTGTAATCAAACCGGTCGCGGGCCTCAAATTCGGTCAATTATCTCACATAAAATATGGTTAATAAATGTACATCTGGATCATTATTATAGACCATTGATTTTAATACTAAAATCAATGATGAAATTGTGTGCAATAGTTCCCATTTTAGCAGTGAACAGGCCTCGCTTGACAAAACAGGGTCAACACCAGCATTATCCCCGCCACTTGACCAGACACTTGGTGCCTGATGGATTCTCGTCCTGAAGGTGAAACGGGAAGTTGGTGTGAATCCAACGCTGCCCCCGCAACGGTAAACAAGTATCGGTGAATCACTCACAGCCACTGCCATTTTGGTGGGAAGGCGATTTACCAGGAACCTGAAACAGTGGGTTCAACTTGTAAGCCCGGAGACCGGCCATTGTCTTTTCTTTAGGTGTGCGCGGGGGGCGTACAACAGGAATGATCCTGGGTTTTCCTCTGTGCACGTATTACCACTCCGCGGGTGCGCGAGTATTGAGGAAAATAATAATGAAATCAGCTTTACCTATTACTGCCATTTTTGGCATCGTTTTATCATCACCGGTTATTGCCGAACCCGTTATTAGCGAACAGGCACGATCAAATCAAGAGCAATCCCCTATTGTCGTGACCGCTAACCGTACCAGCGAAACGGCTGACGAATCACTGGCCTCAGTGACTGTCATTACCCGAGAAGATATAGAAAAAAGCCAGGCCCGAGAAATTACTGATTTATTAAGGCTGGAAGCGGGCATTGATATCTCAAAAAACGGCGGCCCTGGCGCCACAACCAACGTCTTTATACGCGGTACGAATTCAAACCATACCTTGTTTCTGATTGATGGCATGCGCGTTTCGTCTGCGACAACAGGAACCTTTCCGCTTGAGCGTTTGACGTTAAATGACATCGATCATATCGAGATTGTCCGTGGCCCACGTTCGACGCAGTATGGTTCCGAGGCGATCGGTGGCATTATCCAGATTTTTACCCGCAAAAACGAATCCCGCTATGTCCGAGTCGGCGCAGGTAGTTTTGCCACCCGGCAGGCCTCTGCCGGCGTGGTTGTGGGTAAAGAATTCATCCTGCGCTTGAATGGCAGTTACGAACAGGCAAATGGTTTTTCCTCAACCAATGCGAATGCGGGGTTTTCCTTTGACCCTGACAAGGATGCGTATCGAAAGAATAATGTTAACCTGTCGTTCACCGCACCGGTCAACGAATCCATTGAGCTGGGATTAGCCGGCTGGGCGAGTAACTCACAATCTGAATTTGACCGGGGTGTCACTGATACCGAAAGCCAGAATATTATTGCAAATTTCAAGCAACAGGTTAACGAGACATGGTCGCATAAACTATCAGCCGGTTATTACTCAGACGAGAGTATCACCACCTCCAGCTTCCCCTCCGAAATTACGACCAGACGAAATCAGTTCGACTGGCAAAATGATATTGTCCTGAGTGATGCCTACTTGTTGCTTGTCGGTTTCACGCGTTATGAGGACAAGGCGAAGAATATTAATACCGGGGCATCGGCCACTGCGTTTGATGAGCACATCGACAATAATGCAGTTTTTACCAACCTGAGTTATTCCGGCACGACGCATGACTTTTTGTTTTCGTTACGCGAAGATGATCACAGTACGTTTGGAAGCCATACCACCGGGCTGGCATCGTGGGGCATGAAAATCACCCCTGACATGCGTGTAACGGCAAGTATCAGTAACGCCTTTCGCGCACCCACTATTAACGAGCTGTATCATCCTGGGTTTGATTTTGGTAGTGGCCCACAGTTTGCGGGAGACCCAAACCTTAAACCGGAAACCTCAGATGGTGGAGAAGTGGGTCTGCGCTGGAAAATTAACAAACAACAAAGGCTCAACATCACCTACTTCAGCAATTGGATAAAAAATCTGATCGTTTATGAAGGTACCAATTTTCAGGCTATCAATAGAGCCAAAGCACGCACCCGGGGTTTAGAAATCCAACACGTCTATAACATAGACAAATGGACACTCAATACCAATGCGACCCTCCAGCGTGCCTATAGTCAGGACACCGATGCTGATCTGCTGCGCCGCCCACGTGAAAAACTCAGTATGGTCCTGGGCTACGCGCACAATAAACATACCAGCTCGCGCTTTGAGATATTGTACAGCTCTGAACGACTCGATGGCTTTGGTACGATAATAACACTGCCCAGCTATACCCTCTTTAATCTTGCGACCCGTATTAAAGTTGACGAGCATCTCTGGCTCGATGCGAGAATGGACAATATCACCGACAAACAGTACCAGCTGGCCAATGGTTTTAATACACCCGACCGTTCAATCTTTATCGGCATGACATACGAAATAGACTAAACATGAGCTAAAAATGAAAAGGCAACGATTCTATATAGCGGTATTCGTTTCGGCCATATTGCATCTGGCCGTGTTCACCTTTTGGTGGCATAGCCATGATGCCGTCGTCGTCTCCAGCCTGACACACGGAAGCCCGCTTACTATTTCTATTAGCCAGCCAACACCTTTAGCGGCCACGCAACCAAAACCATCAATACCAAAATCATCTATACAGAAAACAAAAAAAACCGCCCCCCCCGCGCAACGGCCGGAAATACTTTCTATGGCGCATGCGAGTCCTGTCAAAACAGCCACTCCCCAACATGAAAGTGAGCCGACAGCAAAAACACCTCTCGCCAGGAAATCCGAATCGGACAGGCAAAACGAACACCCAGTACACGATCAGGAACAGGATTTTGCCCTGATCAATAATCATATGATTGATTACCTCAGCACTGAATTTAAGCTACGCTTCAAGTATCCCGGACTTGCCCGAAAACGAGGCTGGCAAGGTGAGGTATTACTCTGGCTGGAAATTAACCGTCACGGAGAAATTTCCAGTATTGCGGTTAAACGTAGTTCAGGCTATAAGATACTGGATCGTAATGCGGTAAAAACATTTGAATTGATTGGCATGATCTCTCCAAAATTGACAACAGGGCTTAAAGCGACACTGGAAACTAAACTGGCCAGAGAACACCACCTGTCGATCCCTGTGATTTATAAACTTACTGGCGGTTAATAACCGCCACTACAAGGAAATCAAATGGGACATCGTCTTTCAAAGATCTATACACGCACCGGCGACAAGGGCACAACCGGTCTTGGTGATGGTTCACGGGTTGAAAAAGATCACTTGCGGGTCGAGACCTATGGCAGCGTCGATGAACTGAATAGCCATATTGGTGCCGTGCTTGCGCATGAGCTACCGGATGATGTCCGTCAAAGCCTCGAAGGTGTACAACACGATCTGTTTGATCTCGGTGGTGAGATTTGTGTCCCTGGGCACCAGGCGGTGGTGGCAAGCTACACCGAGCGACTGGAACATGAGCTGGATGCCTTTAATGAAAATCTGCCCGCCCTAAAAGAATTTATCCTGCCAGCAGGCGGTCATGCCACCTCACACTGCCATATCGCCCGTACTGTGTGTCGTCGTGCAGAGCGACGGCTCTACTCGCTAAGCAAAGTGGATAAGGTCGGCGAACAGACCATGGCGTATGTTAACCGGCTCTCCGATCTACTTTTTGTTATTGCGCGAATCCTTGCCCGGCATGAAAATGGCGCAGAAGTGCTTTGGCAACCCAATCGGTTTGACCCATCATAATTAACCTGAACACCGAATAAAAAATATTGGTTTTGAAATATCATTACATAACCAAAAACGACGCCAGATAGTTTAGCTGATCGCCCATTTGTCGAGAAACAAATTCCGTTGTGAAACGCTGAGTTCATCAGATTCATATTGCGGATGACTAAAATCCACATAGGCTGGGCCACTGACCGTTAATAATTCTACCGAATTTATTTTTTCGATATCATCGTTAATTGTTTCCAGGGTTACCATCAGGTTGTCCAGCAAATCCTTACAGTCGGATTGTATATTGATTGACAGGGTATATTTTCGCATTTGAATCTCCTACTTGATACTATAATATAGGTGCTACTGATGACCCAGGTTTACCATTCGTCTCACCCGCAAATGACTGGCCAATCATGGCCTTGACCGGAATATAGAATGCACTGGCCAGAAAATAGATCGCCAGAATCAAAAACAAACCCCCTATCCAGCGCAGCAACTTATCACTGAAAAATTTCATCCTGCGAGTCCTCGCCGTCGCCCACACAAGCCCGAATAGAACCTGAATAATATGGCCCTGACAAAAACGGCAAGACTCGCGCAAATCAGGCCAACTAACAACTTCAACCATATGTCTGTACCCGTTTGTGCCTTTAGCGGAATCTGCACCCCCTGATATTGATCACGTTGTGAACCGAGCAGAAGCAGGTTATCTTTAGTAACACTGACAATCTCGTCATTTTGTTCTGTTGCTGTCGCGACCTGGATATACGAAAAAAACATCAGGAAAGCAACCAGCAGTAAAATGTGCTGTAAGAGATCCAGCGACCGCTGAGCAATCCTCACTAAAAGAGAGCGCCTAATTCGTTTGTAACCAGTATGGTACGCTGATGTCTCACAAACAGATTTCCTGGTAACTGATTTTCCGGTGATAAATTGCGTGTCATTATTTTTCATCGTTAGTCTCGCGGTAACCTAATGTACTGATGATCCAGCGTGCCATCCCTGGCCTTACTCTTCCTTAAACGCGCCGGTGGTTTCTTCAGGGTTAAGTCTGGTCGTTGGATATGACTGGCAATGGCATGAAATCGGGTAAGCCTGGGACTAATAATGACCAATCATGGCAATTGCACTTTTGTGCATTTATTCTGACAATAACTGTGCTAGTGTTCTGTACACGATGCGAGCCTGCTCCACGCTTTAGCAGAATCGATAACCGGAGGACAGGGAAAAATATGAGTAAAATCATAGCGATTGTTGAGGATGAGCCAACAATCAGACAAAACTATGCAGATGCACTGGCGAAGCAAGGCTACGAAGTACAGCAATACCCTGGTCGTGAAGAAGCGATAAAAGCATTCAATCAGCGACTGCCTGATCTCGCTTTGCTCGATATTGGCCTGAATGATGAGATCGATGGTGGCTTTGAGTTGTGTCGAGCCCTGCGTTCCATGTCAGACAACTTACCGATTATTTTCCTGACCGCGCGGGACAGTGACCTTGATACGATCTCTGGCCTGCGCCTGGGCGCGGATGACTATTTAACTAAAGATATCAGTATCCCAAACCTGTGTGCCCGCATCAGTGCCTTCTTCCGACGACGGGATAGTTTGCTATCACCCACTCATCAGGATGAACTGATCGAACGAGGCCCACTGGTGATGGATATGAATCGCTTCACCGCCCATTGGAACAAGCAACGCGTCGACCTGACCCTGACCGAGTTCTGGATTGTTCATACCCTGGCGTTAAGACCCGGGCATGTGAAAAATAGAGAGCAACTAATGGACGACGCCAAAATTGTCGTCGATGATGCAACTATCACCTCACACATTAAACGCATCAGAAACAAATTTTCTCTATTAGATAAAGAATTTGATTGCGTCGATACCGTTTATGGCATGGGCTATCGCTGGACAGAAAAGTAACACTATCGAAAAACCACAAGATGATTAAATTACACTGAAGACATGGCCAGGCGATCCTTTTCACGTTTTTGTATCAGTATTCGTATCAAGCTCATGCTGGTGGCTTCGACACTATTGATCATCCCCTGGATCGGTAGCATTTATATTCAGGAGATGGAATCCTACCTTCGCAAGCAACAGGAAGAAGTCCTGTTGACACGCACCCAGATGGTCGCCGCCGTCATGCAGGGTCGACCCGACCTGTTTAATACCCAAACCGTGGCACCACTACCGATACAACGTATTTATCATATCTTCGTTCGGCCATTACACTCGCGTATCCAGTTAGATGGTTATCTTGATGACTGGTTGCCCTACGAGAATCGTATGCAATTATTTGACGCAAAAAATGCCTTCAAAGGGTCAGAGTCTAGCTCTTTGTCGTATCAACTCCAGCTTGGTACCTATGGCAAACATTTATATGTTGTCTTCAAGGTAGACGATGATAAAATTATCTATCGACGACCTAATAGTCCTTATCTACACCGCAGTGACCATCTGAAAATCGTACTGGAAGATGCACATGGAAAACTTAAGCGCTATATTGTTACAACCCTCGCACCCGGATGGGTGAGTGCATATCAGGTCTCCAATGACCTTTACAACCCCAAACCCATTCGCCCTGAAACCAGAATTAAAGGCGCGTGGCAAGAAACAGCTAGCGGCTATAATATCGAACTGCGTATCCCCCTAAAGAATTTAGGCCGTCGCATATCCTTTGCGATCGCAGATGTTGATAACCCGGAAAACCGCGAAATCGATACCATCATTGCAACCGCCGGCCTGGAAGAACTCGAAAGCCTTGGCACGCTCATGTTCCCTTCTCAGGAAGCAGAAACCCTGCTGGCCCGACTGCAGCGACCATTAACCCGTACCTGGGTTATCGACCAGACCAACAGGGTGATCGCACGCACCGGTTCACTCATACAACAGGATGAAGATAATATAGATGCCGATGCAGACCCAAAGTACAGTCTCTTAACCGGCTTGATGTCATTAATATATAAAATGATCCTCAAACAGCCTGCAACAGAATTCCAGGATGATTTACTCAACGCCTCACGCCTGAACAGTGTAGAATTTCGCCATGCCTTGCAAGGTGACCCGGACATACGCTGGCGGCAGACACCGGACAAAGAAGTCAACATCCTGACGGCAACCTACCCCGTTTTAAAGAATAACAAAGTCATCGGTGCCATCGCCATTGAACAAACCAGTAACTCAATATTACTGGTACAAAATCGGGCGATGGAAATTATGTTTAACCTGAGTGCGCTGGCCTTTTTAATCGCCAGTATAACGCTATTGGCCTTTGCGACACGTTTATCATGGCGTGTAAGACGATTGCGTGATGCCACTAACGAGGCGATTACCAGTGATGGAAGGGTTGTGGGCAATATTGATGTTTCACATGCCAGCGATGAGATTGGCGATTTATCTCGTGGTGTCGCCGATATGTTGGACAGACTTTCACAATATAACCGTTATCTGGAGAGCATGGCGAGTAAGTTATCACATGAATTGCGCACACCGATCACTGTGGTAAGGTCATCATTGGATAATCTTAGTGAAACAGCCGATCCAGATGAGATAAAAACCTATAGCGACCGCGCCCGTCAGGGCATCGAACGTCTCAACAACATACTGACGCGGATGAGTGAAGCAACCCGATTAGAACAAACGATGCGAAGCGAACAACTTAGCGCCTTCAATATTGAGGAAATAATAGCAGGCTGCATCGAAGGCTATCGATCAGTTTATTCAGGGGTAGAGTTTAACTTTCAGTATGCGAAAGATGCCCAGTACGAATTAACCGGCTCGCCGGATCTGATTGCACAACTACTCGACAAGCTCACAAGCAACGCGGTTGATTTTCATTGTCCGGATACCCCTGTCGATTTTCATTTAAGCAGGGGCAACAGTATTATCAAGCTTGTCATCACCAATACCGGGCCAACCCTGCCAGATGAAATGCAAGCGAACCTGTTCGAGTCCATGGTTTCAATTCGCGATAAAAAAGCCGAGCAACCCCATCTTGGACTTGGCCTGTATATTGTTCGTTTAATCACAGAATTTCATCATGGCCAGGTCGTTGCAAAAAACCGTCGCGATGGCTCCGGGGTCGAATTCCACATCGAATTTCCCTGTTGAGCTTCTCTCATTAGCTAAATAACTGCTCCTAAATGGCAGCCACTTTATGCAGTGTAAATCGCCGGACAGGTTTGTGTAAGAACGGTCTCAGACCGCGATAAACACCCATGTTTACCGCTTCATCGCGGTCTGAGACCACTCCTATAAAACCAAACCCAACGTTTATCTAAATGAATTAAGTGGATATCTTTTCGGAACAATTATTTAGACTTAATTTTTTCCCGCCAAATCCGGCCGGATCATAATTCATCATTTTTTGTATCCGTCTCGTCTTTTTCTCCCCCATCGGCGCCATATTTTTTTTGTTTAATTGTATCCGTAGATATTGAACGGGTTAAAACCCTTACCTAGAGAGGATACACGCATGAACCTTAAATTTACAAAAAACAGAATCGCACTCCCTGTCTGTCTGGCATTAGCAGCAAGTGCCTTGGCCGTTGGCTGCGCGGGTAATGACGCAAAAAAAAATCAGACCGCTGAAATTAAACCATCAGCACCCGTGATAACCATTTCCCAAAGTGAAGCGTCGGTCAAAGACACGGCACTGGAAAGCAAACAGGAGAAAGTAAAAACCGAAGTCGTTCAGGGCGTAGAAAATTCTACAGCAGCCGTTAGCACCTATCCGGATATCGATTTAAGCGAGAACTCCCAACCTGAGCAATTAATCTTCCAGTTTAGTTTTGATAAATCAGAGCTATCGGACAAAGATAAGCAAATCGTCATCCAGCATGCCCGATACCTGTTCGACAACCCTGAAATGATTCTTAAAATCCAGGGACATACCGATCATTACGGTTCGAAAGCATACAACGAGTATCTTAGTAAGAAACGTTCCGATGCCGTTGCCAAAATTCTTATTGAAGAAGGCATCCAGGAATCCCAGCTCAAGATCGTTGCGATGGCAAATGAAGCACCTTTGGCAGATATAGAGGATACACGCATGAACCGCCGGGTTGAACTTGAATATAGCGAGATAAATCTAGTAAGCACTAACTGACCGAGCACGCTTTTAGGGACCAAACGACCCTTCACTGATCGTTCCCTCCTCCTGTTCTCTCCATCAGTGAGTTTGGTCCCTATTTTTTTAATCTATATCTTTTCATATTTAACCGCGCTCTATCGGCCTGCTTGCACATAAGCTCCGCCGCGTCCAAAATACGAATTGATTGTCGATGGATCAAATCAGGATCAATATAAAAGATATTCTTATATTTAACGGCCGATATTGATGGCCATTTTTCCCACATGTCCCGCCATTCTGGTTGCATCAATGCTAATTTATTGACAATAATCATATCTGGATTGTGACTAATAACTGATTCAACGGTTATCTTTGGCGCAAGAATAATTGCACTTTCAAAAACATTTTTCAGTCCACACAGTCGCATAATATTGCTTATTGAATGCTTACCATTAATTGTATAAATGGGTTGGTACCATATCTGATAAAAAGCGTTAAGCTCAACTTTATTTTTGTTGCTAGCATTTAGGTGTTTTAAGCGTGTGTTAAAAGCCTTTGCTATCCTATTGGCCTGTGCTGTGTGGCCCGTTAATATTCCGATATTTTTTAAAGTGCGCGAAATGTCTAAAAGCGCTCGTGGTTCACTTTTATAGATTGGAATTCCTAAGTTCTCTAATTGTTTTAATTGCCGGCTATTATTAACGCTAGTCCAGGAAATAACGAGATCAGGCTGAAAGGAGACTAACTTCTCTAAGACGAATCGTTCGTAATTCCCCACTACTGGTTTTTCTTTAGCGGCTACAGGGTAGTCACTGGATTGTACTGTGGCTACAAGCTGATCCTGTGCGCCAACTGAATACATCATTTCGGTTAATGAAGGCGCCAGGGTAATCACTCGCTGCGCAGGCTTGACAAGTTCTATCGTTCTTCCTTCATCGTCAACGACTGAGACGGCGAATACACTGGTAGTAATAAAAAATAATAAAAAAACGCTAAAATATTTTTTCATTTTGATAAAAACTCAATCGCCGCAAAGTCCAGCAAAACCAGAAGTTCAATTATTTCAATTAGCGCGCCGGCGGTATCGCCGGTCGTTCCTCCCAACCTGCGTACCAGCATAACCCGGTAGAGAAAAATGGCTAACACAATCGAGGCTAATATATAGATGGCTTTCCAGTGTAGAACAATCAAAGCAAGCAGACAGACCAGGCCAATCACCCCCCATGCCAGTTTTCGGGGCATTGCCACGATCATCTTTGTACCAATGCCATTTGCTCTGACGTAATCCGTGGTTAACAACAAAGCGATAACCGCCGTCCTCGCCAATACCGGTGTAATGAGTATTGCCAATAGTAATGGCCCATGAATATCATTTAGTGCCAGTATTTTTAACGTAAGTAGCAGGACAATCGTAATAACCGCGGCAACACCGGCATGAGTATCTTTCAGGATGGCCAGGGTCTTGTCACGGTCGCCATGCCCCCCTAACCAGGCGTCCGCTGTATCTGCTAACCCATCCAGATGCAATGCACCCGTCGCAATCACCCAAATCGTGACTAATAAAGCCGAGGTGAGCAAATTGTCAAAAACGCTGAGAAAAAATACCGCCGCAAACAGGCCAAACCCGAGAAAGAGGCCAACCAGAGGATAAAACAGGATCGAACAACCTTGCACAGTCCGATCGTCCTGCCTCTTTAACCACTCGGCAGGGACAGGAAAAATACTAAGAAAGCAGAGCGCTGCCAGAAAACTCTGCCACATCAGAGTTTGCCGTCATGAAAAATGAGTTGGGGGTAAAACTGGTTGTCATCGTGGTCAATCATAATTCTGGTGAGTCCCGCATTCGAGATTTTTATTCTAAATACGTTTTCGATTGGCATGCCCAGAATGTATTGCAGCGACATCCTGATCACCCCCGCATGACAAACGACGAGTACCTGCTGCCCTGCATGATTGTGAAGCAATTTATTCCAGGCAGATTCAATCCGTGTCCTGAAATCAACTAGCGGTTCCGCACCTTGAGGGCGGTGGACCACTGGATCCTGCCAAAAAGCCTCCAGTGCGCCGGGCGTTTGTTGCTGAATTTGTTCTGCACACTTTCCCTCCCATGCACCAAAACCTATTTCCATAAATTGTGGATCCAATTTTACTGCCAGCTGGTGCCGTTCACCAAGTTCCTTCGCGAATTCGGCGCAGCGTGAAAGCGGTGATGAAACAATACTATCCCAGGGACAATGGTCCCCTACCGCAGCGCGCATTTGTTGCCATCCCCTGTCGCTTAGGGGGTCGTCAATCTGTCCTCGGTACCGGTGGCCACCAACTGGCTCACCGTGACGGATCAAATCAATGGTGGTTGTCACTTCTTTTCCTTTTCTGCTACACCCGCCTGAGCAAAGGTCGCCATATTATTATGTAACGCCAGCGCGTGCTTGATTATTGAAACCGCCACCGCCGCGCCACTGCCCTCGCCCAGACGCATATTCAGATCGATGAGTGGGTGAGCATTCAGGGAATCCAGAATATGCGTATGCCCCGGTTCCTTGGATTGATGAGAAAACACAAACCAGTCACGCGATCCTTTGTTCAGCGCCTGAGCATACAAGGCCGCCACACTGGTAATAAAACCATCTACCAGGACAGGAATCTGATTTTGCGCACAATATATATAAGCCCCGACCAGAGCCACGATCTCAACCCCGGCGAAATAGCGTAACTTATCCAATATCGTCACAGTTTCTTTTTTGTGGAAATGCAGTGCCTTTTCAATAACAAAGCGTTTGTGATCCACACCTTTTATATCCAGCCCGGTGCCTGGCCCAACCAGTTGTTCCACACTCATGTCCAGCAGCGATGCCGCCAGGGCAGAGGCGCTGGTGGTATTACCAATGCCCATTTCGCCACCGATAAACAATTGTATGTTATCGTCGATCGACTGTTGCACGATCTCTCGTCCGGCCGCAAGCGCCTTTTCAAGTGCCTCAAAACTCATCGCGGGATGATGCGCAAAGTTTGCGGTGCCATCGACAATACGTTTCACGATCACTTTAGCAGACGAACTGGCGGGCGCATTAACGCCGACATCGACCACCATCAGCCTGGCGTTTACTTCTTTTGCCAGCACACTGATCGCGGCCCCCCCGTGCACAAAATTTTCTACCATCTGCGCCGTCACGGCCTGTGGAAAAGCGCTCACTTTCTCTTCCGTGATCCCGTGATCGCCTGCAAAGATAGCGATATGGATGTTATCCAGCTCAGGATGGATAGTCCCTTGCATGCCTGCTAACGTAATAGCGATCTCTTCAAGTCGGCCAAGCGCACCCGGCGGTTTGGTAAGCTGAAGTTGATACGCCCGCGCAGCTTCGACTATTTTCTGATCAGGTTTACTAACAACCTGTTGTATCCATTCAATCTGTTGCTTCATCTTTGATCCTGTTGGCTATACCGGCCGTCATTTGGGTAACACGATGACAGCGTGCAGCCAGACGTTGGTGAAGTCGTCCTGCTTCATCCACAAACTGGCGGGTCGCTTCACCCAACGGCACAATGCCCATCCCTACTTCATTGCTCACGAAGATAACGGATGGGGTTAGTTCGGGTAAGGTTGAGAACAGCAGGGCAATTTCACGCTGCGCTTGCTCATTATCTACGGCGAGTAAATTTGTTAACCATAGCGTCAGACAATCAACGATTATAAATTCTGACTGATTGGCGTGTTGTTTTAATACACTGGCTAACTTGATCGGTTCTTCGATAGTCTGCCAGTCACGCGGTCGCGACAGCTTATGCTGTTCAATCCGCATCGCCATTTCATTATCTCCCGCTGTGGCCGTCGCGATATACAGGACATCACCCTTTTTACGTCCGGAATCCTGTTTACAATATTCCAGCGCAGACTGCTGCGCGTAGGCACTTTTCCCGGAGCGTGCACCACCTATGACCAGTTCGAGCATAAAGTTAAATCAGACTATCCAGCTAACGATGACGATAACAGCAAGGAAGGTAATGCATGCCAGAACGGCACGTTTTGTCAGGGAAAGGCACTCGACGACCGCGCTAATAGTCCCTTGTCTTTCTTCTTCGGCTGTCACATCCAGAATGTGTAAAGCACCCAGCCCGGTTTCGATCAACAGTTCATCACTATCACGCTGCCATAGATCTGAAAGATGGCGCAATGAGTGTAGCGCATCTACAAAACTTCCTACCACGGCGTAACACAACACTGTGAAGCGGGCTGGCACCCACATCAGGATCTGATAGAAATCCATAATAGCGCGGGCGAAACCCGTTTGAGTGCCGGCATAACGTCCCTGCAACAAACACGACAGGCGAAACATTGCCGCACCGACAGGACCGAGCACGATAAACCAGAAAAACACACCAAGAATGCTGCTACATCCTTTTATAAGCAAGGCTTCCTTGACCTGCTGCGCGGTAATGGCTACATCATCATCGACATCACTCACATCCATGGTCAGAATTTTTGCCGCGTGCGATTTCGCCTCAGCAGTATCCTCATCCTGTAAAGACTTAATATAGTCCTGTGTCTGACGAATCGGATCACTCGGACCGAGTGACATTGATAACACGGCAACACCAAATACAAACTCGAAGGCACCCCAGACACCCCCCAACATGGCTGCGACTAGCCACACCGCAAACAAAACCGGGGCGAGGATCGCGAGCACAACCACCGGGCCATCGCGAAAACGGGTTGATTCAGTCCGGTGGCAGACCCAATCGGTTAATTGGGAAAACCAGTCAAACCGGCGCCAGTTTTGCAGAGATTTGACACTTAACTCAATACCAATGCTTAGAATAATGGAAATGAAAAAAGTCACAGATTACAGGATCCTTTCCGCTGTTTATGTTTCTAGTCTATCCTAATCTGGCATCCAGTACATGAGCCAATTTCGCCCAGTCAAAGCCTGAACCCGGGTCTGTTTTGCGCCCCGGCGCAATATCGGAGTGAGCCGCGATACGATCCTTCGAGATACCGGGATACGCCAGTAGAATAGCCTCGATCGCCGCCCGCAAAGACTCATACTGGCTGACGGTGTATTCAGTATCATCGGTTCCCTCAAGCTCAATGCCAATAGAAAAATCATTACACTGCGACCGCCCCTCATATTGCGACTGGCCGGCATGCCAGGCCCGTTTATCGAAAGGGACAAACTGGATAACCTCGCCATTACGACGAATAAACAGGTGAGCCGACACCCGCATGTCTTTAATTTTTTCAAACGCGAGATCCGCCGAAGGGTCCAGCCGATTGGTGAAAAAATGCTCGACGAAGACACCACCAAACTGGCCGGGAGGCAGGCTGATCCCGTGCAGGACGATCAGGCTGATATCATCAGGATCCGGACGGTCATCGCAATTCGGCGAGGCAATATACAACGTATCCATTAGCAAGGAAGATGGTCTATCGATTTTCATGTTCATCAATAATGCTCTCTCAAATCAAGTGGCAAAATGATTATTTGCCCGCCCGTACGAATAAGTTTGATATTATCAGATGTAAACAAATTTCCATCAACAATAAACCACACTGGGGTAAGACATGGAATCCATCACAACCATTCTTAATACTATCAATGGCTATGTTTGGGGGCCGTTTACCCTGATTTTATTGCTCGGAACCGGTATTTATCTGACCATCGGTTTGCGCCTGCTGACCTTGCGCAAACTGGTTACTGGATTTCGCTATCTCTGGCAAGGTCGAAAACCCAGTGACGCAGAAGGTGATATCACCCCCTTCAACGCCTTAATGACCGCCTTATCCGCCACCGTCGGTACAGGAAACATCGTCGGTGTTGCCGGTGCCATTGCTATCGGTGGCCCCGGCGCCATCTTCTGGATGTGGATTACGGCGTTGGTGGGCATGGCAACAAAATATGCCTCTTGTTCTTTAGCGTTAAAATTTCGCCATATTCATAATGACGGCAGTATTTCTGGCGGCCCCATGTATACCTTATTAAATGGCTTGAAAATGCCTAAGCTTGCCGCGCTGTTTGCACTATTCACTCTGGTTGCCTCCTTTGGTATTGGTAACATGGTGCAAGCCAACTCGGTTGTTGATGGCCTGGCTCGCGCTTTGCCTGATATCCCGCAAAACAAAACATTTATTGGCTTTATTATGGCAATACTTGTCGGGCTGGTGATCATTGGTGGCATTAAACGTATTGCAAAAGTTGCCTCCGTTATTGTGCCTTTTATGGCCGTTGCTTACTGTGGTATTGCACTCCTCATTCTGGTTACCAACTACGCTCAGATACCCGATGCGCTGTGGACCATTATTAACCTCGCACTAAACCCAATGGCTGCCGGCGGTACTTATTTTCAAAGTTTAACATTTCTTTTTTTATTGTTTCTTGGTCAATATTCATTACTGATTTCCAAAGTAAACTTTAAATATTTTATTAATGACAAAATAGATTGTTAATGATAGTAATATTAAAATTGTTGATACCATTATTATTTGCTCAATGACAGCCTTGGTGATTGTGATTACGGGCAACTGGGGAGATGCACGTCCACAAGATGTCAGCGGCGCCAACCTGACCGTACTTTCATTTGGACAAGCCTTGTCTTTTTTGGGAAGCTGGGGTAAAACACTGGGCTACAGTATTGTTGGGTTTGGTTTAGCCTTTTTCGCTTACTCCACTATGATCGCCTGGTCTTACTACGGTGATCGCAGTGCAGAATTTTTATTCGGTAAAAAAGCAATCCTGCCTTATCGAATTATATTTATCGTGCTGATTGTGGTAGGCGCAAGCGTTCCACTAAAACTGGTTTGGAACTTTGCCGATATTGCCAATATGTTAATGGCCGTACCTAATTTAATCAGCTTAATTTTACTCGCCGGATTAGTGAAAAAATTAACCG
>ENA-ORDP01000954-ORDP01000954.1-marine-sediment-metagenome-genome-assembly--contig:-NODE-954-length-17062-cov-63.563650_pt1 | contig 17062 bp, 19 predicted proteins | sample MGYA00248627_ERZ508539 | MGnify/ENA primary metagenome ERZ508539 (study PRJEB26208, sample SAMN05571518) | marine sediment metagenome | biome: deep sea; feature: Hydrothermal vent; material... | reverse complement strand
CGCCCATCGCGTACCCGGCGATGGCCATGCCCTCGACCACCGCATGCGGGTTGAAGCGCAGGATGTCACGATCCTTGCAGGTGCCGGGCTCGCTCTCGTCGGAGTTGCACACGAGGTACTTGCGGACCGGCGCGTTGCGCGGCATGAAACTCCACTTCAGTCCGGTCGGAAAGCCGGCCCCGCCGCGCCCTCGCAGGGCCGACTTCTTGACTATTTCGATGACCTGCTCCGGCGGGATCTTCTCGCGTAGGATCTTCTCCCACGCCTCATAACCCCCGACCTTGCGATAGTTTTCCAAGGTCCATGGCTCATCGAATTTCCGAGTCGCAAAACAGATCTCGTCCGCCATCGCCTCACTCCAACCCGTCGAGGATGGCATCGACCTTCTCGGGCGTCAGATGCTCGTAGTACCGGTCGTCCACCGACATCATGGGTGCGCCGACACAGGCCGCGAGGCACTCCTCCTCCACCTTGAGGGTGATGCGCCCGTCCGGCGTCGTCTCCCCGAGCCGGATACCGAGCTTGCCCTCCACGTACCGGACGATCTCCTCACCTCCGCAGAGCATGCACGAGATGTTGTTGCAGATCGAGACTTTGTGCCGCCCCACCGGATGGATGTCCAGCATGGAATAGAAACTCACCACCTCGTAGACCGACACGCACGCCATGCCCAGGTAGGCCGCGACCGCATCCATCAGCTCGGTCGTCAGCCAGCCGCCGTTCTGTTCCTGGACGATCGTCAGTGCCGAGAGCACCGCCGAGCGTCGGTGATCCTCGGGGTACTTGGCCACCCAGTGGTCGATCGCCTTGCGCGATTCCGGGCTCAGCAGCCCCACCCCGCCCCGCTCGTCCTGATACTCGAACTGCGCCATTTCCGGTAGGTTCCCAGTCCCCGCCCGCAGTCAGCGGTCGATTTCTCCGAAGACGATGTCCAACGTGCCGATCAGCGCCACACAGTCCTGCAACATGTGCCCGCGCGCCATCTCGTCGAGTGCCGCCAGATGCGCGAACCCGGGGGCACGGATCTTGAGCCGGTAAGGCTTGTTGGCCCCGTCCGACACCAAGTAGATGCCGAACTCGCCCTTCGGGTGCTCGATCGCCGCGTAGGCCTCGCCCTCGGGGACGCAGAACCCTTCGGTAAACAGTTTGAAATGGTGGATCAGCGATTCCATGTCCGCTTTCATTTCCTCGCGCGGAGGCGGTGTGACCTTGTGGTCCTGGACCACCACCGGGCCCGGGTTACGGCGCAGCCAGTCGATGCACTGGCGCACGATGCGGTTGGACTGGCGCATCTCCTCGATGCGGACCAGGTAACGGTCGTAACAGTCGCCGTTCACCCCCACCGGGATGTCGAAATCCACCCTGTCGTAGACCTCGTAGGGCTGTTTTTTGCGCAGGTCCCACTCGACCCCGGAGCCACGCAGCATCGGGCCGGTGAATCCAAGCTGCCGAGCCCGTTCCGGCGAGACCACGCCGATATCGACCGTGCGCTGCTTCCAGATCCGGTTGTCGGTGAGCAGCGCCTCGTATTCGTCGATGTACCCGGGGAAACGCCCGGTGAAGTCCTCGATGAAGTCCAGCAGGGATCCCTGCCGGGCCCGGTTCATGCGCTTCAGGTCCCGGGCGCTGCGCCCGCGCCACTGCGAGGGTTGGTGCTGCGGCATCTGCTCGGGGAGATCCCGATACACCCCGCCCGGGCGGTAGTAGGTCGCATGCATACGCGCCCCCGAGACCGCTTCGTAGCAATCGAAGAGATCTTCGCGCTCGCGGAAGCAATACAAAAAGACGGTCATGGCGCCCACGTCGAGGGCGTGGGTACCCAGCCACAGGAGGTGGTTGAGGAGGCGCGTGATCTCGTCGAACATCACGCGGATGTACTGCGCCCGCAGCGGCGGCTCGATCCCCAGCAGGCGCTCCATGGCAAGCACGTAGGCGTGCTCGTTGCACATCATGGACACGTAGTCGAGCCGGTCCATGTAGCCGATGCTCTGGTTGTACGGCTTGCTCTCGGCCAGCTTTTCGGTCGCGCGGTGCAACAATCCGACGTGCGGGTCCGCGCGCACGATCACCTCGCCGTCCATCTCCAGCACCAGGCGCAGGACCCCGTGGGCCGCCGGGTGCTGGGGGCCGAGGTTCATCGTGAAGTTGCGAATTTCAGGCATGCCGATTCCGCCTCGAACCTATTCACTCGAAGCCCGCCCGGTCGATGGGGGGCACGATCCGGAACGCTACTATGTGGCCGCCGACTCCCGGTCCCCTTTCCGCTCGTCGACCCGATCCACCTCGTAGCGGTGGTCGTGACGGATCACCCGAGGCACGAGGACCCGGGACTGGATACTCACCGGCTCGTAGACCACGCGACCGCGCTCGGGATCGTAGCGCACCTCCACCGTGCCGCTCAGCGGGAAATCCTTGCGGAACGGGTGCCCCACGAATCCGTAGTCGGTGAGGATACGGCGCAGGTCCGGGTGGCCCTCGAAGACGATGCCGAACAGATCGAAGGCCTCGCGCTCGAACCAGTTGGCGCTGTGCCACACGCCCGTCACCGAGGGCAGCACCGGGAAGTCCTCGTCCGCGGCGTAGGTACGCACGCGCAAGCGCCGGTTGTGCGGCAACGACAACAGGTGATAGACCACGGCGAAACGCGGCGTCTCGGGGCGCGGCGTCTCGTGCAACTCCTCGCCCGGACCACGGACGCCGCGGCTGAACCCCCGGCCGGTGGCCTCCCCGGCGACCCATTCCGCCTCGCCGTACTCCGCGTAGTCGACGCCGCACAGGTCGATCAACTCGTCGAAGCCCAATTCGGCTTCCTCGCGCAGGGCGGCGCAGACCTCCAACACACGCGCGGGGGAAACCTCGATCGTGCATTCGCCGCAGGCGACCGTACAGGTCTCCAAGAGACCTTCAAGCCGCTCCTGAAGGTGCTGTGCGAATGCCTCGATCGTCTCTGCCATGGTGCTCTCGTCAGCGGGCGATCGTGTTGCTGCGGCGGATTTTATTGTGCAACTGCAGGACGCCGTAGATCAGGGCCTCCGCGGTGGGGGGACACCCGGGAACGTAGATATCCACCGGCACGATCCGATCGCAGCCACGCACCACCGAGTAGGAATAGTGGTAATAACCGCCGCCGTTGGCGCACGAACCCATGGAGATGACCCACTTGGGATCCGCCATCTGATCGTAGACCTTGCGTAGCGCAGGTGCCATCTTGTTCACGAGCGTCCCGGCGACGACCATCACGTCCGACTGGCGGGGACTGGGGCGGAAGATCATCCCGAAGCGGTCCATATCGTAGCGCGCCGCCGCGGCGTGCATCATCTCTATCGCGCAGCAGGCAAGCCCGAAGGTCATGGGCCACATCGAGCCGGTCCGCGCCCAGTTGACCAGCCGGTCGACCGAGGTGGTCATCCAGCCGCGCTCCTGCAGGAGCGGCAGCGGCGACTCCGCTACTCCCATTCCAGCGCCCCTTTCTTCCATTCGTAGAGGAATCCGACCACCAGGATCCCCAGGAACAGGGCCATCGCCGCCAAACCGAACAACCCGATATGGTGCAACGACACGGCCCAGGGAAACAGGAACGCGATCTCCAGATCGAAGATGATGAACAGGATCGCGACCAAGTAGTAGCGCACGTCGAACTTCATGCGCGAATCTTCGAAGGCCTCGAAGCCGCACTCGTAGGGGGAGAGCTTCGCGGGGTCCGGCCGGTGGGGGCCGAGAAGGAATCCAGCCGTGATCGCGATCACGCCGATGAACAGGGCGACCACGATGAAGATCAGTACCGGCAAGTAATTTCCCAGCATGCTCCCGCTCCTGGAAAACCAATGGTCCCGCGCACACCACACAACGCCGCGCGGGCAGTCTAGGCCAGACGCGGAAGAGGTGTCAAGTAACAACACCCAAAGATCTCATTTTCGATCAAATGGTTAAGTTAAATCACTCCCGGAAAAGCTAGGGGCTTACCTCTACTGAGTTATTGAGCGGCCAGAAGGCTTGGTTGCCTTCGCAACCTTCCTCCCTTGATGGCACGACGGGGCGCGACCATCAGAAGAATTCGACATGGATCCGCACGATCCCAACCAGTGCATCAGCCAGGGACGACCCGCCCGGATGCACAACATATTGCAGGTCTGGCTGCAAGTAGACGTCGTAGTGCAGACGTAGCGCGTAGGTCACCTCGTAGGCGGTTTCGGCGCGTGCCCCCCGCACCCAGGCCCGGGCCACCCCTACGCTGAACAGGTCCGCGGACCGGCCGCGGAACGGTCCCTGCCAGCGCATCCCCATGCCTACATAACGCGGCACCGGATCGGTACCACGGGTGCTGGTCCCATACTGGAGAAACACCCCGAGGCGCCCACCCGAGGCCAGCCGCCAGCGACCCTCGGCGATGGTGTACATGCCGGTATCGCTTGAACCCGGGCCCGCGCGACCGCTCACGTAACGCCAGACGCCGACCTTCAGGCCGAATGCGCGCTGCCGGGCGTACCAGCCGCCCTCGGCCAATGCCAAGTACCCGCGATCGAAGAACGCCTCGGGACGCGATGGGTCCCCCTGGAAGACCCCGAGGCGCAATGCAGCGCCGTACCCGTGCAGCGCCGCCATGGCTCCGACACCAGCGTACGGGTAGATGGCCACAGGCACGTTGGCGGACAGGGTGGGCAGAATCCCGAACGAAGAATTGATCAGCGTGCTCGCCACGCCGACCACGGCAAAATGATAGTTGAGGTCCATCAGGCCGACGCGCAGATCTGCGACGTGCGTGACATGCTGGCGGTAATTGAGTTCGTAGAGCCGCACCCGCGAGGCCGCCGCCAAGTTGTCGACCCCCTGAATATCCCCCGCCGTGTCCGAAGAGGGTCGCCCGCTCGTCACCGCGAGGACCGTGGCCGTGAACAGGCCGCCGGGCCACCACCCCGAGAGCCTGGTGTCGAGCCCGAAGCCTGCCTGGGCAGCCAAATCCACTGTCGCCTCGCGCTCCAGGCCACCGCTCAAGTTGGCGACGCCCTCCAGATCCACATGGGCGGCCCAGGTGAGCCCTGCGCGCAGATGGTGCAGCGGCAGGTACTCAGCCGACAGGATGGGGGGGCGGCGCAGGGTGCCCGGGTGGGCATGGGACCCGACTGCGGCGCAGGCACCGATGGGGACACCGACGGCAATGGCGGTGGCGAATGCGGATCGCCATATATCCCGCCCGTGGTGTTTCGTCCCGGAGCCGCCAAGCGCCTGCTGTCGGAGTAACCATCGCCGCGTGGCCGAAGCGATGAAGGCAAGCATGCCCCGGATCCGACGGCAGGCACCGTCCGGTCCGACGCGCAAGGATATCCGGGCGCACAACGGGACGTGGCGGTGCGAACGCGGTCGCATCAGGCACCCATGAAGCGCCGTTGCGCCTCACGGTATTTCCCTGCAGTACACCTCCGCGGGCAGCGGCGGGGCGGGCGCCGGTGCTGATCGACGAACAGCGTGCCACGCCGCTCCTGCTGGAGTACCGCGCGGCTGTCGCTCGACTCCAGCGCGAAGTAGCCGACCTGCGCCGTGAAGTCACGGGCGTGGGCCTGCGCGCCCCAGTGGGCCCATCGGCGCAACCCGCCCAGGGTGAGCTTGGCCAACAGGGCGTCGAGGTGCTCAAGCATGGGCCGCAGCCCGCGCGGCACCTTGGCGGAGAGTTGGTGGATCAGCTCGAGATAGGAGCGCAGCAGTTGCGCGTCGACAAGACGCCGTGCGGCGATCGGGAGCGTGGCGAACAGCAACGCGATCACCTGCCCGCTCACCATCGAGGAGAGCTTCATCGCAGCCGTGACGCAGTCCGGGATGACGCCCTCGCCGACGGCGTTGGCCACGGCGGCATCGCCTCCAGATACGAGATGACCCGATCGGTGCCGCACCCCAGTTCGCACAGAAACTACCAAAGCCCATGTTATACGTGCACTAACTCATCCAATGGGTTGGTAATCTAGGGGCCAGGGTATTATTAGTCCAAGACTCTATTGTTATCGAACTCATAGGAATTTTCTATGCATCAAAGGGACATCTATCTGCGGCCCCTCTAAAGTGCCTTCAAACCGGGTTCAATGCGTGATCAGTTCAGCAGACGCAGGCCGTTAAAGACCACCAGCAGGCTCGCCCCCGTGTCTGCAAACACGGCCATCCAGAGCGTGGCGTCGCCACTCAAGGCCAGGACCAGGAAGATGATTTTTATCCCCAGCGCCAGGGCAATGTTCTGTTTCAAGACCGACGAGGCGCGACGGCTCAAAGCGATAAAATCAGCAATTTTGCGTGGATCATCGTCCATGATAGCGACATCGGCGGTTTCCAGCGCCGTGGCGGTGCCGGCCGCGCCCATAGCAAAGCCGATGTCGGCCCGCGCCAGGGCGGGGGCGTCATTGACGCCATCACCGACCATGCCCACCGCACCGTAACGGGTCTTGAGTTCGGCAATAGCGGCCTGTTTATCTTCCGGCAAGCAATTGCCGCGGGCGTCCTGAATATGGAGTTGACAGGCGATCGAACGCGCGGTAGCTGGGTTGTCGCCCGTGAGCATGACCGGCACGACGCGCAGCGCCCTGAGTGCTGCAATGGCCTGTGGGCTTTCTGGTCGCACGGTATCCGCCATGGCGAACAGGGCGGTGGACCCTGTCTCTACCGAGCACAGCACGATGGCGGTCTTCCCGGCATTTTCCAGTTTGGCCAGGCGTACCTCAAGCCTAGACGAGCACACCTCCAGTTCTTCTACCAAGCGGTGATTGCCCAGATACCACTGTTGACCTTCGACGCGACCCCTGACACCCCGGCCATTGAGTACGCCAAAGTCATCAACGAGCAGTGAAGGGCTGTCGGGTTGGCGCACACGCCATCCGCTGACCAGCGCCTGAGCGATCGGGTGTGTGCTGTGCTCATCGAGGCTTGCGGCAATGGACAGGGCGTGTTTAATCGACATGTCGCCCAGGGCCACGGCATCGGTCAGGACCGGCTTACCCTGGGTCAAGGTGCCGGTCTTGTCCAGTGCGACGGCCTTCAGCAGACGCCCGCTTTCGAGGTACGTGCCACCTTTGATCAGAATGCCGTGGCGTGCTGCGGCGGTGAGTCCACTGACCATGGTGACAGGGGTCGATACGACCAGGGCGCAGGGACAGGCAATAACCAGCATAACCAGGGCCTCATAAAACCAGCTACTCCAGCTCCCACCCAGCAGCAGCGGGCCAAGCACCGCCACCGCGGTGGCAAGGGCGACGACGATAGGCGTGTAATACCGGGCGAATTGATCGACGAAACGCTGCGTGGGTGCACGCTGTGATTGTGCCTCCTGGATAGTCCTGGCGATCCGCGCCAGCGTGCTTTCACCCGCCACGGTGGTGACGCGCGCGCTCAGTACGCCATCGGTGACAATACTGCCCGCGTACAGGGTATCGCCGGGTTGTTTATCGACCGGGAGACTTTCACCGGTGATCGGTGCCTGGTCGAGTGCGGCATGGCCCGATGCCACGCGCGCATCCAGCGGCACCCGCTCGCCGGTACGTACACGGATGAGATCGTCGATTGCCACACTGGTGACAGCTTGCGTCTGCCAGTCATTGCCGACGCGGACTGTGGCAGTTTCCGGTGCCAGGATGGTCAACGATTTAATGGCATTGCGGGCCCGTTCCAGTGAAAGTGCTTCAATGGCTTCTGCAACCGCGAACAGGAACACAACCATGGCTGCTTCTGGCCACTTGTCAATGAGTGCGGCCCCAGCCACGGCCACAGACATCAGAAAATAGATGTTCAACGTCAGGTTCTTCAGCGCCATCCAGCCTTTTTTCAGGGTCGGCAGTCCGACTGTCAGGATCGACACCCCGGCCAGCGTAGCGATGCCCCACGACAACTCTTGACCCGTTACCCAGGCGATGGCCTCGGCACTCACTGCGGTCAGCCCGCCGATGCCGAGCAGGATGATCTGTTTGGTGCTCATGGCGGGGCGTGCCCCGGCAGAAGAGGTCTCGGCGTCGAGCAGTACGGGTGCCATGTCCAACGCGCTGAGTGCCGCGGCAATGGGCTGTGGATCACCCAGGCGGTGGTGAACCGTCAGCTCCCTGTCGAGCAGATTGAAGTCGAGGCGGACGATGCCGGATATCAGCTCCAGCTTGTTGCGGATCAGGCGCTCCTCGGTCGGACAATCCATGTTTTCTATGCGGTAGCGGACCTGCTGGGTACCGCCCGGCGATGACGGGGGCTCGCTCGCCCGGGGTGCGGCACAGGGGGCCGTTGTGGCGGACGAGCAGCAAGCCTTGATCTGAGCAGAGTTACACTGCACCGCATTGTGCGGCACGGAGTTGTGCTGCATAGGGGAGGAATGCTTCATGATGACGTGTCTCCGGGAACCATAACCCCAGTAAACAGTCTGTATCTGCTACAGGGTCAAACCCTGTTTAAAAGGTGCTAAGCATGAGGATTGGAACACTGGCACAGCACAGTGGCTGTAATATTGAAACGGTGCGGTTTTACGAGAAGAAGGGCCTGTTGGACTCGCCAGGTCGGGAGGCCAACGGTTATCGCTGCTATGCAGATGCCCATCTGGTACAGCTCAACTTCATTCGTCATTGCCGTTCGCTGGGCATGGGCCTGGAGGATATACGCAGGTTGCATGAGCTGCAGGGCGATCCGGGTCTCGCCTGTGACGAGATCAACCAGCTCGTCGATACCCAGATCGCGCGCATCCATCAGCAGGTCGAAGCCCTGCGAATGCTGGAGCAGCAGTTACATGCATTGCGCAATACCTGCCGTGCCACATCCGATACCGACCAGTGCGCGATCATGCGCAATCTGGAGAAGGCCGCGAAAGGGGACGGATGTCCCTGCCACCCGGATAGGCCGGTGCCCGGAGGCTCCCTTGGCTAACAGACGACTGGACCTCGCAGAGACGCTGGCCATTTATGAGTTTATCTGCGCCGAACCCATACAACCCCATCGCGGAAACAGAGGGCCTCCCCAGCCGACGCCCACGAAAGGTAGGCTGACACCGGCTACCACTTTGTATAGGGCAGAAACTTCCCGGACAGGATCACCTTGACCCGATCTCCTTTGGGATCAGCCTCCTTTTCCACCTTCATCGTGAAATCGATTGCGCTCATGATACCGTCACCGAATTTCTCGTGTATCACGGCCTTCAGCGGCATCCCGTAGACCTGCATGATCTCGTAGAACCGATAGATCAGCGGATCGGTCGGGACCACCGATCCCAGTCCCTTCACTGGGCACGCGCACAATTCTGCCACGGTCGCGGGGTTCGCACCCAAAGCGGATACCAGTTCACGCGCCTCATCTTCGGACGCGCTGGCCTGCCGAAACAGCACGGCGGCCACCCATACCTCATCACGCCCGATCCGCTTCCCAAGTTCGGCGAAACTCAAGCCTTTTTCCGTCTTGGCCGCCATCAGCTGTTCAGCAAGGTTCGGCAGGTTCATCGCAGGCCCTCCTCGGTCGCAACGATCGAAGGGGTGACGCCGGTCGGTGCTGCGCCCAGGCTCCACGGAACACCCCACAGAGGCGTGCGATTGGCCCGCCGAAACTCTGGTGCTTGAATTCGACACAGTCTTCTGACCATCTCTTTTCTCCTGTAACATTAGATCGATCATGTTGCCAGCGGTCTAATTCCCGGAGGCCACTCTTTCATACGCCGACGAGATCGATGACCGACTCGTCAATACGGTCTCGACCAGACCCTTACGGACAAGTTGCCCGGCAGTACTTGTACCATCATCGAAAAAAAACCGACCCGGGAAACCGGAGAGGAGAGCGATAGCCCCCGGGTCCGGGTCGGAATGGAGGAGCACCTGGGTAATTCACTTGCATACGCAACATTGACACCACTCGTCAAGCCTCGAAGGTTTCTCAGTACCTGATCAACCGACTAATGCCGCAACCTGTAACCGGTGTCTGCTGCAGATCGCCGGCCTAGGGGAGCCCTAGCAGTAATCTCGTTCAAAAAGCAACATTCACCTGCGCGGAGAGGAAGTTTGGATTTTTTCCCTGTTTGATCCCTTTCTTCCCACCGGTTATTGCGAATAGGTCGTGGGATCCGTTGCCACTGAACATATGCGAATAGCCAAAAAGCAGTATTACGTGCCGCTGCACCTTGTAGGCGTAGGTTACATCGAGCTCGTTACCGAACTCGCTGCTCACCCCACTGGCAGTATTGGCGAATCGAAAGTTATGCATGGCAAACTGCAGACCCATTCGCGGCGCAGGGTTGAAATTCGCCGACACAAACGAATCCTGGAGTCCATAGCCATGGGTGTCTCCCGGGATTGAAAGGAGAAAGTAGTCCATGTACCCATAGTATGCATGGTTGGTGGGATACAGGGTATCGAATGCCCCGTAGTCACCTGTCTTGACGTTCTTGTCACCGGAGAGATAGTCCACGCCGCCCCAAATCAGCGGGTGCCACTTGGCGTGATTTCCGAAGTACCAGCCCAGCTGGGCCGAGAACATATAGGCCTTGATGCTCTGATTACCCGTCGCAGGACCCCGGTTTCCGGTCTGTCCATACGCCTCTCCGCGCCAGTAGGCGCCCGCCTCATCCGGATGCATTAGCAGCGTGGTGTAAAATGGGGAAAGATATCGCCCCTTCTCATCGGTCCTCGCGATGAAGATCCCGAAGGTATTACGCTCAGAATCCGATAGCGCGGCCTGTCCGGAAAATGGGATACCAATAAGGTTGTTATCCCGCAGGTACGTAAGCTCCAAGCGGGTGCGCGGGAGCAGGCTCGTATTCAGCCAATGGAAAATGTAGAGGTTCTGCGAATTACCGCTTCCGGCCGGCAACGGGCCGCCGCCCGTGAGCGCGTTGACCTCTCCGGCAACCTGGAACGCTATCACATCAAAATGGTTGGACGGCGTTCCCCACGTGAGGCGGGCACCGTCAAATGAACGCCCGCGCTGCGACCAGCGGAAATCCCCCACTAGACGTTGGTCAGCCAGAGTCTGTTCGAAACGCCCGAGGCGCAGGTCGAGCCTATGGGGGAGCTTCCAGTCAAGGAACGCTTGATGAAAATCAAAGTTTTCCGGCGTACCGAAGTCCACCGCGGCGCCGGTCTCGTTATTTCCGAAGACGCCCACCTTCTGCGGCTGTATGAAGACACGGAGGTTATCACCGGAACGGAAATCAAAGTTCAACCGCACCCGGTAGTTCGCAGAATGCTTAAACACGTCTTCTTTCAGGGCTGGGAACGTTTGCTCACGCATCCGCAGCTGTGCCCCAATGTTCAGCGACGTGTTATCTGCCTTGATTTTGAATCCGGCCTGCGCTAGTGGACACACTAGGACCCCCGTTAGAACTCCCGCAATGATCGCGGTTTGTTTCCGGAATTTCATAACATGCCTCCTCGCCCTTCGGCGTTATTCATTGACCAAAATTGCAAATTCTGTCAGTTGGTGTCGATATAAGCCGTTGCTCAAAATACGGATAGGCCTGCTGATCAAAAAATGCGCAAGCCGTCCGTATGTGGATAGAGACTCTCAGAAGGACAGTACCCGAAATCTGAAGCATGGTTTCCATGTGTTGGTTGTCTTGCAATTCTTGAACTTGGTCATCGGTTTCTACTCACAGTACCGTGGTGTCTGCGGTCTGCACCCTAGCTCGTGACCTGCGCTGCTCGACCTCAAGGGCAGCGTGCCTCCGAAGCCCTGCCAGCCGGTCCGATAATCACTCGCATAATCCGGAAAAATAATCCGGAAAAATAATAGCGGGAGGAGACGCATGGGATTCATCCGCCGCTGCTTCGGACGTATTTTCCGAGCTTTTTATAATTTTGTAACAACCCTGAATCCGCAAGACCCTATATAAATTAAATTCTGCCATCGCCATGGGTAACCGAGCGAACAATAATGCGATCATAGTGCTTAAAACGATAGAACAGCATCGAGGCAATCCAACTCATAACAAATATCCCTACAATGGCGAGCCCAAGAATTCCAAAATGCCCATTGAGCAGATTAAACTCACTCCATACTGAGCCTGTCAGTCCATAGTCCTGGGCCAACATCGCGACCACCTCGATGCCGCCAATCACTAATGCGACAAGGACTGAGATGGACGTTATCGTAAGGTTGTAATAAAGCTTGCGTATCGGTTTGTTGTAGGCCCAGCCATAGGCTCCCAACATCAACACGCCATCGGTTGTATCCATGAACGACATGCCGGCTGCAAACACTGCTGGAAACGCCAAGATGGCCCAAAGAGAAAGGCCCTTCGCCGCTTCGGCCGCAGCGATACTCAATAGGCCAATTTCAGTGATGGTGTCAAAGCCCAATCCAAATAAAAACCCAATGAACAGCATATGCCAACTTCGATTAATCAGTCCGAAAAGCGGCCGAAAAATACGAGATAAGAACCCACGCTTGTTTAAAAGCATATCGAAATCTTCTTCCGAATACGCACCTCCATTGCGCACGTGCTTGAACGTGCGGTAGGTAGCTCGAGCTATTGTTGCATTTAGCGCTGCCATAATGAATAAAAACGATGCAGAGACAAGCGTACCAACCACTCCGGTCACGTTACGTAGGGATTCAAAAGATCCATTCAACGACCCCACCGTCACAAAGATTGCTATAGTCGCGAAGAGCAAAATCAATGAATGTCCGATGGAAAAGAAAAAGCCAACCCATATAGGCTGTTGCCTTTGTTGCATCATTTTCCGTGTAACGCAATCGATTGCCGCGATGTGGTCGGCATCAAATGCGTGGCGCAGGCCAAATGTATATGCCAGGACGGCAGTTCCGAGGAGGACCGGATGATGATTAAACGCAATTAGTGCCCATAGCCAAGCGGCTATATTGAAGAGCACAATGAAAAAATAAATTCCCCTTACTCTCTTTTTTACCGACGATTTAGTGGAGCATGCGCTGAATATCGAAGCCACTAATGAGAATATGAAGCGCATAATCAAGTCCCCCGATAGAGCACAGCAGTTCTTTCCGACAAATAGTGTCTCGGTACCATGGCTATCCACAAACAATCGTAGCGGTTAGCTCGGGCCTGTCGCGAGTGGTTCCCCACATGTGGCGGAAATTTTCATTGCTCTCGGACCCAGCTATAACGCCGGATTAGCGCCACTGCAATGCTGTCAATGATGAAGCCAGTGATTCCGATGACTACAATCATGCCGGCGAGATGACTGTACTGCAGCGTTTCTCGAGCATCCTCGATGGCATAGCCAAGGCCAGAGGTAACTCCTAAAAATTCCGCGGGAACCAAGACGATCCATGCGACACCGAGTGCGAGCCGAATGCCCGTCAGTATGTCTTGCGCGATCGCTGGCATAACGATTTGGGTAAGCATGTGCCAAGGTCTAGCACCGAGATTTCGGGCAACTTTAAACCATGCAGGGTCGACTTTGGCTAGTCCGCTTGCTGTGGAGAACGTCACCGGCCACATTGAAGCCGCAGCGATAAGAAAGATAATCGCCTGATCCCACGTTGCGAACACGATCACCGCGATCGGCTCCCACGAGAGGGGGCTGATCATACGCAGGAACTGGAATGGCAAGTGGGTTGATTCGCGGAAGGACCGGCTGAGCCCAATGGCGATCCCAAGGGGCAGGCCGATAGCGACAGAGTAAAGGAGGCCGTAGCCGATCCGATAGAGACTAGACTCCGTGGCCCGTGTTACCGTCCCGTCCTGGAGCATGACCCACAGCGCTTGGAACGCGGGTATAGGTCCAAAGCCGGCGAACGCGCGCGTATTCGGATTATGATAAAGTAGCCAGCCTCCGATCCACCAGACCCCAAAAAGACAGCCAAGGCCGAAGATCGGGAAAAACGAGCGCCTTAACAACTTTCCGACTGACCTGGACTTGACCCGGCGGATCGTTCTAGGCAACTTCCCCGAAGGAGCGACTGTGTTAGTCTCGCTCACAGGTCAATGACCTCAACGCGCGAGTAGGGGCTGGGTCCGCGGGACACACTCGGGTCTTTTTTCCACGCAGGGTATTTCTCGAGAGACCTCTTCACGAACTCGTAGTTTACGAGGTCCTTAGCGACAAAATCCGGAGTGAGTTTATTCAGAAAACCAGTATCTCCAGTGACCAATGTATGTTTTTGAACGCTAGTAACATGTTTCATCGCGGAAGGATAAGGCCACCCATCGAAATTGATGCGGTCCTCATGCCATTGCGGATTCTGAATCGCCTCCCGATAGTACGCCGGGTTGTAAAATAGCATGGCACGCTCAACCACCTTGGCAGGAAAGGGAAGATACCCCTGACCATCGCGGGACAGCAGATGCGCCGATTCTTTTCGGTGAGCGTCGAGGTAAATCTGGGCTTGGACAATAGCGTCGTTCACTGCCTGGGTCCAGGCTGCACGTTCGGGGTCAACGGTGTCAGCCTCGTGCATGCAAACAACGCAACAGGGGTGCCCTTTCCAGATGTCTCCGGTAAAGCGGAGTATCTTTCCTCCGGCTTTGAGTTCTCCGAGGGCGTTAAACGGTTCCGCCACACAATAGGCATCGATCTTCCTCGCAGCTAGCGCCGGGGGCATGTCGGGTGGCGCCAGGACCAGTAGATTGCATTCGTCGGGTGCCAGATGGGCAGTTTGCGGCCGAATGACCGGCGTGATGCCGTGTTTTTTCAGCTCGAGTTGCGAAATAATGTTATGGATCGAGTACCAAAATGGCATCGCGAACTGCTTTCCACCGAAATCCTTGAAACTATTGATTCCGCTGTGTTCACCGACGGTGATTGCCGAGCCATTGGTATGGTCCCATGCAGTGATCTTTACCGGATAGCCGTTGCTATAGCGCATCCAAATTGGGATTGGAATAAGGAGATGCGTTAGGTTGAATCGGTGGGCTGTGAATGCCTCAATCAACGGCGACCAACCGCGGATGAGCGTAGGGCGGGTCGAATCGAGGCCATGCTGCTTAAGGAATCCCTTCGCATGTGCGATGAGAAGTGCCGCTGCGTCGGTTATCGGAATGTAGCCGATACGGACCACCGGATCGAAAGTCTTGGGCAAAGCATGCACCGGCGGAATGGCACTCCCGAGTGCCGCGAGTCCGGCCACTCTAAGGAGTGAACGGCGGGTAACGCTGGTTCCCAAGATGCGCCTAAAAAGCGGGTCACTCCCGAGGTCTGGATGTTGGCTGTGACTTGCGTCTGTGCTAAATTCTGTATCCTGAGGTTGGATCGGAGCCTGAGCCTTATCTCCGGCGTCTTTCTTGATGGCCATCTGTCAATCTCCTTTAGTTGGTAAGTCCAGTCGCGGCTGGGTAACGTCGAAGGAGTCTGCCATAATCTTGAGATCAAATTCGGCGGAGGAGCCACCCTCGGTGTCCACGTCGTCGCCACATTTTTCGGAGGCCACACCTGGATCGTGATTAGCAGCCGCCGCCTCAAAACACTTCATAAGCCGGTCCCGTACCGCTTGCACATCCGGATTCTTTTGATCGCGTGGATCACTGAGTATGATCGGAAGACACCGCACGATCCGACCGGGCGCTCCGGCCATGACTAACGTTCGATCGGCCATAAGCACTGCTTCGTCAATGTTGTGCGTGACAATTACCAACGTGAAGCCAAGCCGCTTCGCGATCGAACGGACATCGCGCTGTAGGGCCGCGCGAGTGAAGGCATCAAGCGCTGAGAAGGGCTCGTCTAGCAGCAGCAGCTCAGGCTCCATTACCAGCGAGCGGGCAAGCGCTACGCGCTGCTGCTGCCCGCCAGACAGATCCTGCACATTCGCTTCTGCGCAGTTTTCAAGCTCCACGAGACGAAGCGCCACATCGACGCGCTCCCGGATTTCCGCCTTCCGCCGATGGGCGAAGCGAAGTCCGATGCCGACATTCTGGGAAACGCGCATCCATGGATACAGCGAGGGCTGTTGGAACATCATAATCCAACGCGGTGATGGTCCCTGAACGAGTTTGCCATCAATATGAATTGTGCCCCCCGTGGGTCGCAGGAGACCGGCTATAATATGGAGAAGGGTGGTTTTGCCACAACCGGAACGGCCAATGATAGCGAGTGCCTCCCCGGGTTGTACCTCGGCCGAAACCCCCTCGAAGGTAAGCGGTTTACGTGCACCGAATCGATGAACGAGATCGTCAATTTTTATATTCGCGCCGTGTGCCGCCATCTGGGTTATCATCCTTTAAGTGTCGTAACAGTTTGATAGAGCTATGGTAACCTATAATGTGGCTCTGCAAGGAACGTCCGAGCAAATGGATTCGACGAACCCATCCTCTTCCCAGCGGCGATCGAACCCAGGGAGAGACTTACCAATGTCGAGGGCCTCGAACATCCAGATCGGATTGGCCCCCTACAGGGAGGGCCGGGTTGTCCACGCCGTATTGCTCAGCCAGACCCTTCCTTGACCCCGAATTTTCTTGAGCAGTGAGATCGGAGAAGGGTCCTGATTCTGCGAAGCCATGTCGGCGCCAGGATCTTTCTTGTCCAAAGCGGTCATAGCTCGCCCCTCAATGATCGTGGTGCACCGGGTGGGTGTCTGGGTGCACGAGGCGCTTGGCATTTGCCGCAATTTCGGGTCTTGGCACCGCCACGCCGATCAAGCAATCCCGCGTCACGATCTCGGCCAGCTGCTCCTCGGTCCAGCCCTCTGTGCCGGCGGGCCGCACCGGCATCACCATGTAACGACACTTCTGGTTCGAGTCTGCTACTCTTATTTCCACGTCTTCGGGAAGCTGAAGACCGAACTCGGAGAGCACTTGGCGCGCCCAGTGAGCCAGCCGGAGACGAGAGTTCGACGGCTGATTCCGCTCGGGCGAATGACTCAGGATCTGCCGAGGGTAGTGCGAGCACAGCACGCTCACGACCACATGCTTCACCTTTGGTGTGTCCTCCAGGACGTGGAAGTCGGTGTAATCACTCTCACCAAAGCCGGTCGGACTCAGCCTGTCGAGACCGACTTCCAGGCTGGCCTTGATGCCATCTTCCAAGGCAAGCTTCTTGAACTCGGGATCCAGCCATGCCTTGGCGACAAGGCGCGCGGCCGGAAATGAGCCTATGCTATGCGCTGCCATTGCCTTATCCTCTCTGGTCGGTGTCCGTTGGCCCGGTTATACCAGCTC
>ENA-ORDP01000953-ORDP01000953.1-marine-sediment-metagenome-genome-assembly--contig:-NODE-953-length-17063-cov-13.345249_pt1 | contig 17063 bp, 14 predicted proteins | sample MGYA00248627_ERZ508539 | MGnify/ENA primary metagenome ERZ508539 (study PRJEB26208, sample SAMN05571518) | marine sediment metagenome | biome: deep sea; feature: Hydrothermal vent; material... | reverse complement strand
GCAGGACTGCTAACGCCACAAGTCGTGATGGCGGCATGGCCCAAATCGGCCTTTAAATCCAAGACCATAGACAGTGCGGTCAAGAACCTGCTGGGTACCAGCAGCATGGCGACCAGCGGCGACATCACCATCAAGGCCCCGCCGATTGCTGAAAATGGAGCCGTGGTTAATATCGCTGTCACCAGCAAGCTGAAAAATGTCTCTTCAATCAGTATTCTGGTTGAGAAGAATGCCCAGCCACTGACTTCCAGTTTCAACCTTTCCTCGGTGACCGAGCCATTTATCAAGACACGCGTCAAGATCGCCAAGACCTCCCGTGTGCTTGCAGTGGTGAAATCGGGCGGCAAGCTTTACAGCGCAAGTCGTGAAGTGAAGGTCACAATTGGTGGATGTGGCGGTTAGCGCAACATTCCGGAACAGAATAGAAAAGAACGAGGTATATTATGGCTGTAAATACAATACGTCCACGTGTGTGGGTTGATGGCGATCTCGCAATACTCAAGATGTTGATTACCCATCCTATGGAGACCGGGAGGCGTAAGAATAAAAAAACGGGCAAGAAGATTCCTGCGCATTATATTCAATCACTGATTGTTGAACACAACGACAAGGTTGTGCTCGACGGGATGTTAGGCCCGGCCGTTTCCAAAAATCCATTTATGCAATGCAAGTTTAAAGGTGCAAAGGCAGGCGACAAGGTTACCATCAAGTGGGCCGACAACAAAGGTGAAAGTGACAGCAAGGAAGTGAAAATTTCATAAAACCGGTCATTGCTAATGTCCCGTTAACTTTATGAAGCACATAACAATGTGAGGGCTTGCCGGTTTCATGTCCGGATTGCGGGTTGACCCGAAACGCACTTGCTGCTTACATTTCAGCTACATTCGTCACGGGTTAACGGACAACAGTGAAAACCGGTCTATATTTTACAGATCCGGCTCACCATAAGCCAGGTCGGTGGGTCTTCTTTAGTAGCGCTAAAGGAGACGTGCCGGCCTTTTTATTTGTAGTTATACGGAGAGCAAATGACAGCCGAGCTTTCAGTCATCGAGCTGGAGCCAGAAAAACCTGCCGAGGCATCGGTCATCTGGTTGCATGGCCTGGGTGCAGACGGGAATGACTTTGTTCCGGTGATCGAGGCCCTTGATCTGCCAGACTCTCCACCCATTCGGTTTATACTTCCTCACGCACCGGTACGGCCCATTACATTGAATGGCGGGCAGGCCATGCGGGGCTGGTACGATATCGTCGGTATCGGCCCTGAATATCCTGAAGACAAGGAGGGTATTCGTTCATCCCAGGCACGACTGCAATCGCTTATTTATAAGGAACAGAGCCGGGGTATCAGTACAGACAGGATTCTGCTGGCCGGATTTTCGCAGGGGGGCGCGATCGTATTACATACAGGCCTGAGGTATGAAAAACCGTTGGCCGGTATCCTTGCTCTTTCGACCTATTTGCCATTGCGCGACAGCCTGGCTTCCGAGCTGAGCCATGATCAGCGGCATACGCCATTGATGGTTATGCATGGATCGAATGATGCCGTGGTTCCGCCCGAGTTTGGCCGGCTATCCTGTGGTGCCATGAGACAGCAGGGCCTGGATATGACCTGGAAGGAGTACCCGATGGGGCATACCCTTTGTGCAGAACAGATCAAGGATATCAGGGGGTTTATTCTCAATTGCCTCCAGGAAACGAATCCAGACCTGTGAAACCGGCTGAATTTGTTTTTTACGGAACTAAATACTGATCCAGGTCACAATTTTTGCATGTCAGCCTTGTTTTTTTCTACTTAAGGTCCTATTTTATTAGTATCTGCTAATATTTTAATTAATCAAGGAATGGTCTTGAAAATAATATTTAACATATTGTTTTTATTAATAATAAGCTCGACTACGCTGGCGGCGCCCGACGGCAAGAGGCTTTATTCCCGGAATTGTGCCGCATGCCACGGTAATGATGGCATGGGAGGCGTCGGCGTACCGCTGGCATTGCCTGGTTTTATAGAGAGTGTCTCTGACCGGTACCTGTTCAGGACCATACGTCACGGACGCCCGGGTCGGGTTATGCCCGCCTTTAGTGACCTGAGTGATGCCCAGGTGGAGGCCATCGTTAACGTTATCCGGAACTGGTCAGGCAAGCCGGCACCGGTTTTTCTTCAGACAAAAATCAAGGGCGACGTTAAAAAGGGTAAAGATTTGTTCAAACAACACTGCACGGCCTGTCATGGCATGACAGGCGAAGGCGGTACGGGTACGGGTGTGACCTTTTCCCGGCCTCGCAAGCTACCCATTATTGCGCCAGCGATCAATAACCCGGGGTTCCTGTCTTCCGCCAGCGATGAAATGATCAGGCAGACATTGATCAAGGGCCGGCTTGGGACGCCAATGAATTCATACAGGGGAAATGGCCTGAAGGAAGATGATATCAATGACCTGGTTACCTATGTACGGTCGTTTGAAAGGCATCATCCCGTAAAAAAAGCCGCAAAAATCACCGATTACCTGAGTTACGAGTCATCCGAAAATATGGAGGATACCCTTATTGCAGTTAAACGGGCGATCCGCGGCTCCAATTTTAAACTTATTCGTATTCAAAAATTTGAAAAAGGTTTTGTCAAGGAAGGGCAGGAGGACGCCAAAAAGGTTATCGTTTATTTTTGCAACTTTAACATGCTGGACAGGGCGCTCAAAATTGATCCGCGCGTGGGATTGTTTCTGCCCTGCCGCATAACCTTGCTGGAACAAAACGGAAAGGTACAAATGACCAGCATCAATCCTTCGGCCATGAGTAAAAAATTTGACAACGATGAGCTGAATAAACTGTGTGCGCAAATGACCAGAATGTATAAAGATATTCTTGAGGAGGCATCCCTTTGAGGCATATCAGATTAAAGTTAATCGTATTTCTGCTGACATTGCCGGGGTTCCTGAATATTGCCCTTGCACAGGATGTGATGATGGTACGTTCCAGTCTCAGATTTCCCGAGGCCATGGCGGCCCTGCAAAACTCGGTCATAGCCCATAAGTACACCCTGTCCAGGATACAGCGTGTTGACATTGGTCTTACCAGGGCAGGTTACAAAACCGACCGGTATCGAATAGTTTTTTTCGGGAAACAGCCGGAACTTGAAAAGATAACCGACAGGCATCCGCAAATGGCCGCCTTCCTGCCGCTTAAACTTGTTATTTTTGCAGAGGGAGATGAAACAATTATAGTTGCGTTAAACCCGTTGCACTACAGGCAGGTGGTGGATGATCATGACATGAACATTTTATATCAACGTTGGGCGAATGATATCCGCTCGATTATGGATGATGTTTCTCATGCAGAGTGACATGAATCCGGTTTTATACCGGCATAGTTTGCAGTGTTATATATTGTTAAGTGTGTAGTTAAGTCTTTCTTCAATCTGTTTTTTATAATTAAGTAACTCAACTGTTTGCAAGGTGTTATCACTGACCGACTGGTTCTGGTTCATGTCGATATCCGTTATATAGATCGGGTAGCGCTCACCTTTTTTTCGGGTACCGAGTATATGTAAAACTGCTTCGCGTAAAACATTTGAACCGAACTCAAGATTTGAGAATTCCTTGCCGTTGCAATAAAGGTACAGGCTGTCCTGATTCATATTGAAGATGTCGCCGATGACCTGTATATCAAAATAGTTATGTCTGCTTGATATGCGTGGCCTTTGTTTTATTTCAACATAGAAACCTGATTTGCTTGATTTATTGATGGTGTAAAATTCATAGGTATAGGTTTTGCCTGTAGATAATTCCGCTGATACCTGCATATTCCTTCGCTTGATAGCGGCATCAAAGAAATGCCTGTAATGACCGAGCATGGTCGGGATATCAAAATATTCCATCTCCTGGTAGTAAAGTGATCCGTGTTCATCCAGAACAAAAATGTCTGCGGTGTCATTTTTGTCATAATAGAATAACTGGATGACATTAGGCTGGTTATAACGTGGCAGAATGTTCAGTATACCAATATCGTTGGCATAACGATCAAACATGTAAGGACTGAATTGTTCCTGAGGCTCACCGAGAATTTTTATCAATTCACGTTCATTCTGGATATGCTGGTAGCGAGGCACTCCGTTTTCCATCTGCAGTAATACATGGCGCTTTTCAATACGCATGATATATCGTGCTGTGTGCTTCCATTTGTTCTTGTAAAAATACAGAATCAAATCATCCTGTAATTTAGCGATACGACGTGAGATTGAACCACCCTGTGAGGCTGAATAGCTATAGATGATTGCGGCGGATGGCTTCGCCTCTCGCGAAAGCGGTGTCCATGACAGGTATTCTGTCAGGCAATCCAGCACGCAATCACCATCGTCATATTTGCTTGTAAGGATTTCACCCCAACTTGTGATAACCAGACTGCAACAGCTTTGTAACAGATTTTGCCACTTTCCCCCGAAGCTTAATGGATCTGACCGATTACTGGTCAGTTGCAGCCCCCTTCTTGAGTGAGATAAAAACGGGTCGATACCGAGATTAACAAAAATAGCGGAGTTAACAATGGTGGCAGGTCCGCTTAGTTGTTTGACGCTGGATTTACTGATCTTTCCACCAGGGAAACGGCTCTGGAATGTTTCGATCAGTTTCAGTAAATCAGCCGAGCTTATTCCCTGTAAATAGTTTTGAAGCGTGACCATGGTCTCGTTACCGATAAGCCCGTTGAAGTAACTCCATGCAACGAGCTCAAGAATACCCTGACTACGCTTGATGGGTACCTGCCTTGCTTTACTATCCGGCTTGTATTCCCTTCTGTATAAAAGCCATGTTGGTGTGCCATTTACCATCAGATGCACGAATGCCAGCCTGCGTTCAGAGACATCGGCAGAGATACCCTGGTTGACCAACTCGATTTTGCCTGCCTTGCGTTCAAATGTTGTATAAAGTCTGCGCCCCAGAATGTTAAGGTCTTCCTGGCTTATGTTGGTTTCCATGGTGTGCTGGCGGGCCAGGTCAGTTAACATTCTATAGCTGTTTGTCAGTTCCTTGACCAGTATTTTTCGTTCCTCCTGAACCCTGTCAATTTTCCAGCTATCCCTCGTGTCCAGTAGCAGCAGGTCATCGCGTGTCCATTTCCACAGGCTGGTCAGTTCCGACATTATCTCATGTGTTCGTGATTTAACATGCTGTGTATTGTCTGTCAGCCATTCGTTTACCTTGAAGTAAAAACAACGTCTGGCAAGTTGCAGCCGCTCCTGTGACTCGCTATGGGAAAAATATTCATCCAGCTTGCTAATCATAAGTACATAGGAATCAAGTTTGTCTATATTGGTTTCACCATCATAGATGGCTCGCTTCAGGCGGGTGCACAACAGTTCGGTGTTCGGGTATTCACTTGCGTAAGATTCCATCAGAAGCAGTTTTAATATTGATTTGTAGGGGGATGTGATGGCCTTGTTTAGCTGCCAGAGAGCGGCCCCGTAAAATTCTGCCGGCGATATGCTGTTGACATCGCCAAAATCAACAATATCATTTTCTGCGATAATTTTTTTTGACAGGAGCTTTTCAAGGTATTGGTAGTAATTATTCTCCTGATCAGGCGGCACAAGCCACCATGCCGGGACACGGCCTGCCAGCAGCAGACCCGATCGGTAGAATTCTTCGATGAGTAGCAAGTGCTGGGCACTGCCACTGCTTTCTTCCGACATGCTTTCGATTCTGCCCTCACGAATGGATTCCGGTGTGAGAAGAAAAAAATTCGCCTCAAGGCTTATTGATGCGGCCCACACCGTTAGCTTGTCACATTTCTGCTGTAATGCATAAACGTCTTCCTCGGAGAGGTCAGAACGATGACAGACCCATATATCCAGATCACTTTTATCTGTGTAGGCAATTGTGCCGGCACTGCCGATCACGTAAAGGGCGTAGATGTGATATTCACGTAATGGAGATCTTTTATCCCCATAATTTTTTACCAGGCTTCTTGCTGCATCAATGCTTTCGCTGGCGGGGCTGTAGTCATAAATCCCGATGGGACACTCTTCTCCGACGTGTCCCGGCAGGCGCAAATCATTATAATGAAATAGTAGGGGAACAATATCCAGGAATTGCCTCTGACGGTGTCTGAGTGTATTCCTGACCGTATTGAGACGGTCTTTATTTACTTTCAGAAAACGGTCCTTGATAGCCAGTACGGATTTGTCGTCGTCAGAATAGAACCGTTTTTTTTTCTCCTGTGCCATTATTTATATATTGCCATTTATTTCTTGTGTCCATACAGTTGCGCAACATCCTGACCGATGGTTTGGCTGCCTGAATTTTTAACCAGATTATTATCACACTCTTTGAGCAGATCAGTCGAGTTGGAGCCCTTGGCCCAGTTTGCGGTACCAAAATTGACATGGCAGTTATCATCCCACTGGCAAATCATTTTCCTTAGTTTGCTGATCAGATTTGCCGCTGACTTATGTTCAGTTTCCGGTAAAATAATAGTGAACTGACCTTCACCGGAGCGCGCGATCAGGTCAGACCAGCGCAGTTGCTCTTTCAATAAGCGGCTGATCTTGAGTATCTTGTGTTTGAAATCCGGATTGTCCCTGTCTGCTTCAAAAGCGAGCTTGATGATGGACAAAGGTGTTTCGTATCGTCTGCATTGAGAAACCTGGGACTCAAGAATTAGCAGAAGCGCCCGGTGTGTCAGCAGGCTGGTATCCCGGTCAATGAGCTGGAGTTGTTTTGCCTCTTCTTTTAATCGCTGGTTTTCGTTATACAGATCGACGATGTATGTGATATTGGTGAAGACATGTAACGTGCCAGTATCGCCATCTTTGCCTGCATGCACTATGTGGTTGTACTTGTAGGTAGATCCATCAGTCGTGGTGATGCTTGTGTGATTTTCTGATTCCAGCAATTTTTTCAAGTGATGATGAATATCCAGTCCATTTTGACCAATGACCTGCTCAGCATTGAGGCCCATGAGTGTACACAGACCTTCACCTATCCGGGTGACATTATATGAGCTGTCCAGTTGTACAATGTCGCTTGGACAGCACTCCAGGATGGACTGGTTAGCGACATTTAATTTATCCATGATCATATAGACATTCTCCATTGTTAAAATTACTGGCAGACTGTCAGTATTTTGACACATTTCCATTGTTGTTTTTATATCCATGATTTATACGTCCTTTATGTTATTAACGGTCACACAAAGGAATGCTTTAGAAATAAATAGGCTCTGCGTATTAAAGTGGCCCGACAAGTTTATACCGATGTGGGCGCGGGCGAATACTGATCCGCATAAAAGTCAGGGAGGTGAGGAGCCGGCAGGCTTACTTGTCATATTCCTCCGCCCTTTTTGCCTGTCCCCGAACCCGCTCCGCCGGGTAGCGGGTTTCGTTAATTGTGACCTTCTCTTCAGCGGCCTGGATCAGGTCAATACCGAGCCTGTCTGCGATCCTGACCAGAAAAATCAGTATATCGGCGAGCTCCAGGCCGACCTCATGTTTTTTCCCGGCGGCCAGGTTATTGCTGGCATCTTCTGTAAGCCATTGAAAATGCTCTACTAATTCAGCTGCCTCGGCAATCAGGGCCATCGACAGGTTTTTGGGTGAATGAAACTGGTCCCAGTCCCGTTGCCGTGCAAATTCAGCCAGTTTTTGCCTCAGGATCTCCAGGCTGTCAGTGTCCATATCATTTCCCCGTCCGGTTTTACTAAACATATCATTATCCGGGCCTGATTTCAGGCTGTATTCTGCCGGCGTATGGGAACAGGGCACTTCATTTTTACCCGCGCCAGTCGACATAGTTAAAAGAATAACTGTGAAAGGTCGAAGAAAGAGCCTGCATGAATATCGAGCGGAAAAATGCCCTGTTTATTGTCTCTCTGGTGCTTGTTGTGCTGGCAAGCATGTACGTCATCACCGTTTTTTTGATTGGTAGATATGTCAGCAATGAAGCCCTTGTGGAATTGAATAACGCCAATGTCGTTAGCCAGAATTTTTTTAATCACCGGCGCTATCAATTGGCCCAGAACAGTAAATTTTTAAAGGATCAGCTGGAGTCCGGTAATCCGGATTCATTAAAAAACAGCTCGGTAATGCGGGGCCGCCTCAAGCAATTGCTGCAATATACAAGCGGTGACTTTCTTTTGTTCTACAGGGAGCAAGCAGGTACAAAGATCGCAACAGGGGTTTCGCGCCGGGCTGTTTTTTCTTCCAAACGGGTGCTGGATCTGGCCGGCCTGAAAAGAATCGTAAAAAAAGCGGGCTTAAAAAAAAGGCTGCTTAACAGCTATGAAATTATTGATGATGAAGTTGTCAATATAGTTGCTGTCCCGATTGTGCAGAAAAATAAAACATTGGCCGGGGTGATGATTCAGGGCAAGGTAATTACAAAAAGTGATATCCAGAACCTGAAGGATATCCACCATCTGGACATTGTGCTTTACAGGCCTGATGCCGTGTTCACCAATACGGTACCCGAATTTGCCTACCAGGCAGATATTTTCTCAAAGACCGACGGGTTTAATAGTATCAGGAAGTTAAATATTGCAGGGATAAATTACTACAGTATGAAATATCCGCTATATGATGGCGCGCATAAAGAACCGTCATTATTTATTCTGCTTAGTATTTCGCTCGATAAAAAAATGAAAACATACGATATGATTTTCGAGAATACAATATATGCAGGACTGATCGTGATGCTTTTTGTCGCCCTTATCGGAATTTATATCAGCAGGGCAGAATTATCCAGGCCATTAAAGAGCCTGGCCCACATCAGCCAGGAAATCGGCAGGGGAAATTTGACAATTGATGTGCCAAATATGTCACGCAAGGATGAATTGGGGGAATTGGCCGTATCACTCGACCAGATGAGAAACAACATCATCAATATGGAGTATCAGGAAGGCCTGGTAAAGAACCGCATGTCAGATTTTGCAGGGATTTCATCAGACTGGCTATGGGAGGCAGATACCGATGGATTATTCACTTATTTGTCGCCTTCCGTTAAACAATCACTGGGTTATGAGGTAGATGAAATGCTTGGCAAGGATATAGCCAGTATCTTCATGCGCGATAACCTTGATGAGATAAGCAGGCATTATTTAAATGATGCAAAACACCGGGGTTTCAAGGATATCGAACTTTGGGTAACGAACAAGCCGGGCTATCGAATATGCTTGAGATTTAATGCCACTCCATACCATATCAATAATACCTTTGCAGGATATCGCGGCACCGCCAGCGACATAACTAAAATGAAAAATAATGAGGACAGGTTACTGCGGCTTGCAAACAAGGATCATCTGACCGGTTTATCCAATCGTGCCCGGTTTATGGAGGATCTGGACAGGGAGATACAGGTTGCTGAAAGAATGGGTACAAAAGGGGCATTATTGCTTATTGATCTTGACCATTTCAAATTAATAAATGACACGGCAGGTCATGCTGCCGGGGATGAAGTTATTGTGCAGTTTGCCGGTCTTCTAAGGAAGCTGGCACGTTCAACTGATCATGTTGCAAGATTAAGTGGCGATGAATTCGTTATAGCTTTTGTTAATACAGACAGTGTACTCATGAAAAATCGTGTTGAGGATATTGTAAAAAAGATCAACCAGCTCAAGCCGATGTACAGTGGAAAGATCATGAATACGACAGCCAGTGTAGGCGTTGCTATTTTTCCGGATCATTCAAGTGACCCTGTCGAGCTGATGGCAAAGGCAGATACAGCGATGTATATCGCAAAATCCGAAGGAAGGAATCGTGCGCATATTTATGAGCCGGATGACCAGCAGCAAGAAAAAATGGGTTCAGACCTGACCTGGAAGGACAGGATACACAATGCCCTTGAGAATGAATTGTTTGAACTCGCTTATCAGCCGATACAGCCAACAACCGGTGAAGCGGCATCCAGGTATGAAGTTCTGGTGCGCATGCGCGCGTCTAATGGCAAGTTACATTACCCGGGTGATTTTATACCGACGGCCGAACAGTTCGGGCTGATCCGTGAACTCGATTCGTGGGTTGTTAAAAAGGCCATCGGTGTATTGAGTGGCCTGCCGGGGTCACAGAGCCATGTTACATTTACCATTAATCTGTCTGGTCTGTCAGTCGGTGAGCCGGCGATATTCGAGTTGATCAAGGCTGAACTTGAAAAAACCGATCTTGATCGAAAAAGAATTATTTTTGAGGTAACAGAGAGTGCTGCGTTTCAGGATATAACCCGCGCCATTAATTTTATAGACAAGGTAAAGGAGCTGGGTTGCAGGATAGCACTGGATGATTTCGGTGTGGGATTTTCCTCTTTCTCATACCTTAAGCAGCTCAATGCCGATGTGCTGAAAATAGACGGAAGTTTTATACGTGATATTCACCGAAATAAAGATGACCAGTTATTCGTCAAGGCACTGGTTGATGTCGCCAGGGGGATGGGAATGATTACCGTGGCGGAATTTGTCGAGACCAGGGAGGTGTATGAGATGGTACGTATTCTCGGGGTGGATTATGTGCAGGGCTACTATATCGGAAAGCCGGAAGTAGGGCGTTTTGACAACCAGGACACCCAGGAGGAGCCCGCCGGACTCAGGTGTTTGTAACGAGGTGTGTGAGGGAAGGGGCCGGTTCCCCGCCGCCGCACGGCCGCATGGAGACAGGGCAAGGCATGGAGCAGTTGCCGGGAATCATTCCGGGCTCAACAGGTTGCCAGGGGCAAGTATTTATTCGGTATCAAGTGTCTCCCTTGCCCGAAGTATCGCCGCCCTTACCTGCCCGGGGGCCGTACCACCGATGTGGTTTCGAGAGGCGACGGACCCTTCAAGGGTCAGAACCTCGAATACATCATTTTCTATCCTGTCTGAAAAGGATTGCAGTTCCTCCAGGGACATGTCTGATAAATCTGTCTGCTTCTCGACACCCAGCCGTACTGCCCTGCCGACCACTTCGTGCGCATCACGAAAGGGCAGGCCCTTTCGCACCAGATAATCGGCCAGGTCTGTCGCAGTTGAAAACCCGGTTTTGGCTGCGTTGATCATGTTCTCCTTTTTGACATCCAGGTTTGGCATCATATCCGAGAAGCTGCGTAAACAATCGATGACCGTATCAACCGTGTCAAACAGGGGTTCCTTGTCTTCCTGATTATCCTTGTTATAGGCAAGTGGCTGTCCTTTCATTATCGTGATCAATGCTACCAGGTTGCCGATTACCCTGCCGGTTTTACCGCGCACCAGTTCAGGTACGTCCGGGTTCTTTTTTTGTGGCATGATCGATGAGCCGGTACAGAAGCGGTCGGGCAGGCCAACGAAGTCAAATTGGGCCGATGTCCAGAGAACCAGTTCCTCTGAAAAACGCGACATGTGGGTGAGCAGAATTGATGCTGCGGCATTAAACTCAATGGCAAAATCACGGTCGCTGACAGAGTCCAGTGAATTTTCCGATGCCTGGTCAAAGCCTAATAGTTCTGCGGTATAGGGCCGGTCAATGGGGAAACTGGTTCCGGCCAATGCTGCCGAGCCAAGCGGCAGGACGTTCATGCGTTTTCTGCAATCAAGGAACCTGCCGTGGTCCCTTTTAAGCATCTCGAACCAGGCCATCATGTGATGCCCGAATGTTATCGGTTGCGCGACCTGTAAATGTGTGAAGCCCGGCATGATGGTGTCGGCTTCGCGCTCTGCAAGATCGACCAGCACCGTCATCAGGCGGGTGAGTTCACTGGTGATGTGGTCAATGGAATCCCGCATATACAGACGAATATCCGTTGCAACCTGGTCGTTACGTGAGCGGCCCGTGTGTAATTTTTTTCCGGCATCACCGATACGTGATGTCAGCCTGGACTCGATGTTCATATGCACATCTTCCAGTTTAACCGACCAGGCAAAATTATCCGTCTCGATGTCGTTACGAATATCCTCCAGGCCGGTCAGAATCTGATCACATTCATCCTGAGTCAGAATGCCGGTATGGGCAAGCATGCGCGCATGGGCGATTGACCCTGCAATATCATAGGGATAGAGCCTTTTATCAAAAGCGATCGATGCCGTAAACTTTTCGACAAAGGCATCGGTCGGTTCCTTGAAACGGCCGTCCCATAACTTTTGCCTGTTTTTATCCTGGTCCATATTGCCGCACCCCGGGCTTAAAGATGACATGATTATATCAGAAACAATTAATGGTTATGTGAAATATGCGGGTTAAAGTATTCAGCTGTTAATTTTAGGCTAGAATAATAATCGTGAGTCGGTGAAATTACCAAATCAGAATGACAGAATGGAAAACAGTAAACAAACAACTGACCGGGAAGAAACGATATTTTTACCTGATTTCTGTGGTATCCGCATTGTGTTTACAGTTGTGGTGGTTGCAGAATTGCTGGCTTTTACAATCCTGCTGACAATGCCCCTTGAACAGAATCTTTCCTGGGACAAACTGGGGATGATTTCGTTGTTTATACAATGGATTGCATTATCCAGTGCTGCCATGCTGTGTATTTCCCGAAAGTGGCTGATCAGGTTCAACGATACAATGGCAGGGTATGTCAGCTATCTGATTGTGCTTGTAGTGACCTTGCTGGTCAGCGAAATAGCCTATTGGTCTATTGAATATATGGGGCTGGGTAAAAAAAATGATTGGCATCTTGATTTTCTGATGCGCAACATGGGTATCAGCGCCATTCTCGGCGGCATTATCTTGCGGTTTATTTTTCTCCAGTACCAGCAAAAAATGCATATGCAGGCCCATGCCGATGCCCGTATCCAGGCCTTGCAGGCAAGGATAAGACCGCATTTTTTATTCAACAGTATGAACACCATCGCGGCATTGATTCGTTCCCAGCCGGGAAATGCCGAAGAAGCCGTCGAGGATCTGGCAGACCTGTTTCGTGCAAGCCTGAATGAAGGAAAACAGCTGGTCAGCATGGCAGGTGAAATTGATAATGTCAGGCGGTATTTGCATATCGAGGAACTTCGTCTCGGTGACAGACTAAAAGTCAGCTGGCAGTTACAGGAGATTCCGATGGATGCACAGATTCCGGTGCTGGCTTTGCAACCTTTACTTGAAAATGCTATCTATCATGGCATTGAAATGTTGCCTGATGGCGGTGAAATACAGGTGTGTGGCAAGCGGCAGGACGACTGGCTGAATATTACCATTACCAATCCGTGCCTGCCGCCGGAACAGTCAATACGCACCCAGGGTAATAAAATGGCTATCAAGAATATAAACGAAAGATTAATGATTGCTTTTGGCCCACCATCAGGTTTGAAGTTAAACCGGCAGGAAAAAACCTGCCAACTGGATATTATTTTTCCATACAGGACTTCCGAGTGAATATTCTGATCACAGATGATGAAGCACCTGCACGAGCCCGGTTACGCGCATTAACAGAAGAACTCGGTCATACCGTTCTGGGTGAGGCTACGCATGGCGAGCAGGCATTGCAGATGTGCGAATCACTTCACCCTGAAGTTATCCTGCTTGATATTCGCATGCCCGGTATGGATGGAATAGAAACAGCGAGGCATTTGATGATCCTGGAAAACCCGCCTGCCATTATTTTTGTTACTGCATTTGACCAGCATGCCCTGCAGGCCTTTGAAACCAATGCGGTGGATTATCTGCTCAAGCCTATTCGCAAGGAACGACTCATGGAGTCGCTGGACAAGGCTGGCAGGCTGAACCGCGTACAGTTATCACAGATCAGTGACGATGGTAACAAGGCCAGAACGCATATCTGTTCCCGCACGAGAAATCAGATCAAGCTTGTTCCTGTTTTTAATATTATTTATTTCATGGCAGACCAGAAATATATCAGTGTTATTTCAAAGGAAGGTGAGGTGCTGATTGAGGAATCACTTAAATCACTGGAAGATGAATTCGGTGATCGTTTTATCCGCATTCACCGGAATGCACTGGTGGCCAGGGACTGTATCCTGTCAATGGAGAAGTCTGCGGACGGCGGTCATTTTTTGTTATTGAAGGATGTCGATAAAATGCTCGAGATCAGCCGTCGTCATGTGTCTGGCGTCCGGAAAATAATAAAAGAACTCGGATGAGGAATACGGGCAGGCCAGTCTTACATTACCGCACCTGTATTTCTGGCCAGGTTTTCAGCATCAGGCCGGAGTTTTTCCAAAGAAAGCTCAATGGCCCGGTCAACCCGCCCACCAAACATCTCGACTGTATTAATACCCAGCAGGCGTTCACTCAGCTCAAGCCCCGCAGGGTCAAGAAATAACATGGTGGGTGTCACAAAAATATCATAGTGATCTGAAAAATCTTCCATGCTGATAGTTTCACCATTAAAGTCGCGCAGTGTCGAGTCATCATCCATCACGACCTTGCGGATAATAACACGGTCATAATAGTCGCCACTGAGGATCATGGGTTTGAGTATCTCGTTTTCGAGTAGTTCGCAAAACGAACAGTCAGAGGCCGAAAAGACCAGCAGTATGGGCAGGTTCTTTTTTCGTGACTCGACGGAAACTGAATGCAGGTCAAGCACTGCCGTCACCTGAACCGGGGACGGGTGCGACCCGGCGCTCGCATTGACTATGCCGATGCCGGACAGGGCAGTGAGTATGGCCAGTATTTTTGTTATTTTCATCATCATCGTTTTGTAGCAATATTCACATGGTCGCAAGTTTGACTGTCTGACGGCCAACAAGTTGCACAAACCGATTTGTTAAGCCAGACACACATTCTGTCATAAATTAAGGCTATTTGCACAAAATGTGCTTACGCTATGGGGTCTCGTTTATGGTATAATTTCCTTAACATATTGACTTAATTGAAAAAATAACCGGGGAAAATAATGAATTCCGACTGCATACGCATCGCCACCCGAAGAAGCCAGCTGGCGCTCTGGCAGGCCGAATATGTCGGCAAACGCCTCCGGGAATGCCATCCCGGGCTTGTTATCAAGCTGGTTACCATGATAACCCAGGGGGACCGGGTGCTGGATTCACCATTGGCCAGGATCGGCGGCAAGGGTTTGTTTGTAAAAGAGCTTGAGCAAAGTATGTTGCGCAATGAAAGCGATATCGCTGTCCACTCAATGAAGGATGTCCCGGTCGATTTACCGGATGGTCTGATTATCCCGGTTATCCTCGAGCGTGAAAATCCGCTCGATGCCTTTGTCTCCAATGATTATGCCTCACTGGAGACATTGCCCGCGGGCGCGGTGGTCGGAACCTCCAGCCTTCGCAGGCGCTCACAGCTTGCAGCCATTCGGCCGGATATTGAAATCCGGGATTTACGAGGAAATGTTAATACCCGTCTGGCCAAACTGGACAAGGGTGACTACCAGGCCATTATTCTTGCCAGCGCCGGTTTGATCCGGCTGGGCATGAAGGAAAGGATACGTGAAACACTGTCGCCCGACGTCATGTTGCCAGCCATCGCACAAGGCGCCATTGGTATTGAATGCCGTCAGGGAGACTCGAGAGTTGAGGCTCTATTGTCACCACTTGACGATGATAAAACCCATAAAAGAGTGCAGGCCGAGCGGGCGATGAATGCCCGATTGCAGGGGGGCTGTCAGGTTCCCATCGGCGGCTATGCTGAATTTGATGAGGGTGTCATTGTCATGCGTGGTCTTGTCGGCCGGCCGGACGGAAGCGAAACAGTAAAAGGCGTGATCAGTGGCCGTCCGGAAGATGGTGAAGAACTGGGGCTAGTGTTGGCGGAGGACCTGCTTTCACGTGGCGCCGATGTGATCCTCAACGAACTGTTCGAAGATAACGATTAAATGGCTGGCATCAGTAATGAGTGACAATACCGGCCATCAGGGCTTGTCGGGTTGGGCAGTACTGGTAACACGCCCGGTTGACCAGGCCGCCCGCTTGTGTGAACTGATTGAGCAGGCAGGTGGCAGGCCGGTGCGTTTTCCTGTCATTGAAATATGCACCCCGCATGATGAAAATCGTGCCGACCGGTTTGTCAGTCACCTCGATGATTATGATATAGCAGTATTCATCAGCGCCAACGCCGTTCGATTTGCATTTAACAAAATCAGTAAAACGTCCAGTTTCCCCGGGCGTACCCTGGTCGCGGCCATAGGACTTACGACAGCAAAAAAGCTGGAAGATTTCGGTTGCCACGTTGACATCGTGCCTCAAAATAATTTCAATAGCGAGGCATTACTCGACGTACCGGAAATGAGAGACGTATCCGGGAAAAAAATAATTATTTTTTGCGGTGAAGGGGGTCGTGAATACCTGGCCGACAGTTTGCAAAAAAGAGGGGCGGACGTTTCCTGTGCCGAGGTCTATCGCCGCGTGCTGCCAAAAGCCGATGTTGCCGGTCTTTTACATCAATGGCAAAACAAGGGAGTGAATGCCGTCACGGTAACCAGCCAGGAGGCGCTGCAAAACCTGTCCGAATTGCTCGGGGACCAGGGCCGTGATTTATTATGCAAAACACCTCTTGTCGTGATAAGTGATAGAATATTGGACCAGGTGAATGAAATGGGTATCAGTGCACCGGTTATGGCCGCAAGCGAGGCGAGTGACACAGGTATGCTGGAGGCCCTGGTGAGTCTCAGGGCAATAAAATAATGCGGGTTTTATATGAGTGATGAACAGAAACAGTCTGACCAGGAAGTTGAAGGTACCGTTGAGGGTACGCAGTTAGCTGATGTCAACCCGCCATTAGCGGATGCAGTTCCGGAAAACGCGGGCAAACAGTCTTCATCGACCGTATTAAAAGTTGTGATAGCGTTAACACTGATTATTGCCCTGTTCGGCACAGCTGCCAGTTACATGGTATGGATGCAGCAGCAAGGAATCACCTCCAGTGTTGATGCACGCATCAATAAAAAATTACAGGACAGCCTGCGACCACTACAGTCGGAGCAGAAAAAACAGCTCGATGCAATTGAGTCAAGGCTTGAGCAAAACCGCAAAACCATACAGCGCACCTTGCAATCCCAGCAGTCATTTCAACATCACATAAAAAGGGAAGCGGATAATGATGTTAATCTGATCGAGGCAGAGTCATTACTTCGTCTTGCAGGAAACAGACTGAAATTGTCGGGAGATATTGAAACGGCCATTCTCGCGTTACATGCGGCCGCCGGTATCATTACGAATTACAG
>ENA-ORDP01000952-ORDP01000952.1-marine-sediment-metagenome-genome-assembly--contig:-NODE-952-length-17141-cov-7.149011_pt1 | contig 17141 bp, 5 predicted proteins | sample MGYA00248627_ERZ508539 | MGnify/ENA primary metagenome ERZ508539 (study PRJEB26208, sample SAMN05571518) | marine sediment metagenome | biome: deep sea; feature: Hydrothermal vent; material... | reverse complement strand
CGACGGCGACCGACATGGCGGACTGGCTGGTCCGGGTTCTGGGAATGCCTTTTCGGGGCGCCCACCACGTCACCGGGCGGCTGGTCCGGCTGGCGGATGAAAGGAAATGCGGTTTGGCCGATTTGCCGCTGGCCGAAATGCGGAATCTGGAACCCGCCATCACCAAGGACGTATTTAACGTCCTCGGCGTCGCCAGGGCGCTGGCAAGCCGGACCAGCGCCGGCGGCGCCGCTCCCGTTCTGGTCGCCAGGGCGGCGAAAGAGGCCGGACAGGAAATCCCCGCCTATGTTGCCTCGCAACTGACATCCGGCAAGCTGGAAATGTCCTGCGAGGACCCGGACGCGCCGGAAAACTGGCCGCGCAACATGTTTGTGTGGCGCTCAAACCTGCTGGGATCCAGTGGCAAGGGGCATGAATATTTTCTCAAGCATCTACTGGGTACGGATCACGGTGTTCTGGGCAAGGATCTGGGCGAGGAAGGCCGGCAAAAACCGATTGAGGCCAGGTGGCACGACGAAGCCCCGCGCGGCAAGCTCGACCTGCTGGTCACGATAGATTTTCGCATGTCCACCACGGCGGTCTATTCCGACATCGTTCTGCCCACCGCAAGCTGGTACGAAAAAAATGATCTGAACACCAGCGACATGCATCCGTTCATCCACCCGCTTCAAGCGGCGGTTGACCCTGCCTACGACAGTAAATCTGACTGGGAAATTTTCAAATTCATCGCGAAGAAATTTTCCGAGATCGTCCCCGGTTATCTGGGGGAAGAGACCGATATCGTGTCGCTTCCCACGCTGCATGACACCCCGACCGAACTTGCGCAGGATCAGGTGAAGGACTGGAAGAAAGGTGAATGTGATCTGATTCCAGGCAAAACAGCACCGGCATTTGTGCCGGTTCAGCGGGATTTTCCAAACCTTTATAAATGTTACACGGCACTGGGTCCGCTAATGGAAAAGGTCGGCAACGGTGGCAAGGGGATCGCCTGGGACACCCAGGTTGAGGTGCAGCACCTGAAAGATCTGAACGGCATCGTCACCGATGAGGGCGTCAGCGAAGGCCTGGCCAAAATCGATACCGACATCGACGCCACCGAAGTCATCCTGATGCTGGCGCCGGAAACCAATGGCGAAGTGGCCGTCAAGGCCTGGGAGGCGCTTTCGCAGAACACTGGTCGCGACCATACCCATCTGGCAAAGCCAAGAGAGGATGAAAAAATCCGCTTTCGCGATGTGGCGGCGCAACCGCGCAAGATCATCTCATCGCCCACCTGGTCGGGGATCGAAAGCGAACATGTCAGCTATAACGCGGGCTATACCAATGTGCATGAACTGATCCCGTGGCGCACGCTTTCGGGCCGCCAGCAGCTTTATCAGGATCATCTGTGGATGCGCGCCTTTGGTGAAGTTTTCTGCACCTGGCGCCCACCTATTGACACCCGGACGATCACCCGGGAGGTGAATGCCTCGGCCCGCTCAGGCGAGCCGTTCCTGGTGTTGAATTTTATTACGCCGCACCAGAAATGGGGCATCCACTCGACCTATTCTGACAACTTGCTGATGTTGACGCTGAACCGGGGCGGACCGGTGGTCTGGTTGTCCGAGGTGGACGCCAAAAAGGCCGGGATCAAGGACAATGACTGGGTCGAGGCCTATAACACGAACGGTGCATTAACCGCGCGGGCAGTGGTCTCGCAGCGGATAAAAGAGGGCACTTTGTTTATGTATCACGCACAGGAAAAGATCGTGAATGTACCCGGATCCGAGCAGACCGGAAAACGCGGAGGCATTCACAATTCCGTGACTCGTACAACCCTGAAACCCACCCATATGATTGGCGGCTATGCCCAGCAATCCTATGGCTTTAATTACTACGGAACGGTCGGATCGAACCGGGATGAATTTATCATCCTGCGCAAAATGACCAAGGTGGACTGGCTTGATCGGCCTGCAAAAGTGGAGGCAGAAGCATGAAAGTTCGCGCACAAATAGGCATGGTGTTAAACCTTGATAAATGTATCGGCTGCCATACCTGCTCGGTCACCTGCAAGAACGTCTGGACCAGCCGCGACGGTGTCGAATACGCCTGGTTCAACAATGTCGAAACCAAACCCGGCATCGGCTATCCCAGAGATTGGGAAAACCAGAAACGCTGGAACGGCGGCTGGGAACGAACCGGATCGGGCAAATTGCAGCCTAAACAGGGGGCGAAATGGCGGATTCTGGCGAATATCTTTGCCAACCCGAACCTGCCGGAAATAGATGACTTCTATGAACCCTTCGATTTCGACTATGACCATCTGAAATCGGCTCCGGAAATGGAGGCCTTCCCAACCGCACGTCCGCGATCCAAAATCTCGGGACAACGAATGGAGAAAATCGAAGGGGGACCCAACTGGGAGGAAATTCTGGGCGGCGAGTTCGATAAACGCAGCAAAGACTATAATTTTGAGGGCATCCAGAAGGACATCTACGGGGAATATGAAAACACCTTTATGATGTATCTGCCACGGCTCTGCGAACACTGCCTGAATCCGGCCTGCGTCGCGTCCTGTCCGTCTGGTGCTATCTACAAACGCGAAGAAGACGGTATCGTTCTGATCGATCAGGAAAAATGCCGGGGCTGGCGCATGTGTGTCTCCGGCTGCCCGTACAAAAAGATTTATTACAACTGGGAAAGCGGCAAGTCCGAGAAGTGCACCTTTTGTTATCCCCGAATCGAAAGCGGTCTGCCGACCGTCTGTTCCGAGACCTGTGTCGGGCGCATCCGGTATCTGGGTGTGATGCTTTATGATGCCGACAAAATCAAAGACGTTGCCTCAGTCGAAAACGAGCAGGCGCTTTATGACGCCCAGCTTGGTGCCTTCCTTGACCCCAATGATCCCGAGGTGCAGGCGGCGGCTCGTGCCGAAGGCATTGCGGAAGACTGGATGACTGCGGCAAAAAACTCGCCCGTCTGGAAAATGGCAATGGACTGGAAAATCGCCTTTCCGCTGCATCCCGAGTACCGGACCTTGCCAATGGTCTGGTATATCCCGCCGCTCTCCCCCATCCAGAACGCGGTCGAGGCAGGAAAAATCTGGGCCGACCAGGGCATTCCAGACGTGAAATCTCTAAGAATTCCGGTACGGTATCTGGCCAACATGCTGACAGCGGGGGATGAGACTCCTATCGTGGCTGCACTTGAACGGATGCTGGCGATGCGCCGTTATATGCGCTCGAAATCGATCGACGGCGTCATAGATATCGAGATCGCCAAACAGGTCGGGCTGGAGCCACGACAGATCGAGGAAATGTACCACATCATGGCACTCGCAAATTATGAGGACCGTTTTGTCGTACCCACCACCCACCGTGAACAGGTTCAGGACGCCTATGACCTGCGCGGTGAATGCGGTTTTACTGACACAAATGGCTGTTCAACCGGCTCAGGCGGCGGCAAACTGTTCGGCTCGCGTACATTCATCATTCCGAAGGAGTCCATACGATGAGCAAAACGTTCAAAGCCCTCTCGGCGCTCTTGTGCTATCCCAGCAACGAATTGAAAGAGGCCACTGACGAGATTACCGGGCTGTTGGCACAGGAGGCGATCCTGTCGCCTGGCGCGCTCAAAGCCCTGAAACCGCTATTGGCGGATCTCGCGGAAATGGATCTTTATGACCTTCAGGAACGTTATGTCCTGCTGTTTGACCGTTCGCGCACCCTGTCGCTCAACCTGTTTGAGCATGTTCATGGCGAAAGCCGCGAGCGGGGGCCGGCGATGGTCGATCTGCTGGAAACCTATCGCGCTGGCGGTTTTGATATAGTCGGGACGGAATTACCGGATCATTTGCCCATCCTGCTGGAATATCTGTCAACACGTTCTATGGACGAGTCGCAGGACATGTTGGCCAACGCGGGGCACATCCTTGCCGCCCTGGCCGAGCGTCTGCACCGGCGAGACAGTGACTATGCGGCGGTTCTTGCCGGGCTGGCTGAGTTTGCGGGGGTGAAAAGCTCGGCCGACCTGGTCCAGGAACTCCTGAGCGTCAAGGATGATGACCCTGAAGATCTGGATGCACTCGATACCCTATGGGAAGAGGCCGAAGTCACTTTTGGCCCCGATCCCCGTGCGGGATGCCCCGTTAACCGCGATCCTCTGGCGTGTATGGATGACAACAGCACCTTGCCCGGAGTCCCGCCCAAACCACAGTCTGCCCCGGCATCTGTGATAAATGAATAGGAGGCGACGAGTATGAACCAGTTTCTTTTCGGAACACTTCCCTACATTGCCCTGACGGTGCTGCTGATTGGCTCAATCGCGCGCTATGAGCGTGATCCTTACACATGGAAATCCAAATCCAGTCAGTTATTACGCCGTAAACAGCTGGCCCTCGGATCCGTGCTGTTTCACGTCGGCGTTTTGGTGATTTTCTTTGGCCACCTGTTTGGCCTGCTAATCCCGATCCAGGTTTACGAGGCCCTCGGGATCGCTCCCCAGGCCAAGCAGCTTCTGGCGGCCCTGGCCGGCGGCGCCGCCGGGCTGGTGGCCATTACTGGCGCACTGATTCTGGCGCACCGGCGGCTGCTCGATCCGCGAGTGCGGGCTACCTCAAGCTTTGCGGATACCGGCATTCTGTTGCTGTTGATCGTCCAACTGGCGCTGGGTCTGATCTCGGTGCCGATCTCGTTGGCCGACCTTTCTGACGGTGGCGTGGTTCATTTTATGAACTGGGCCTTTGGGATCTTTACCTTTAACGCCCATGCAGCCAGCAATCTGGCAGAGGTGAATATCATCTTTAAAATACACATTGTACTGGGCCTGACGATCTTTATCCTGTTCCCGTTCACCCGCCTGGTGCATATGCTCTCAGCCCCGATCCGGTATGTCTGGCGACCCGGTTATCAGATCGTGCGCACCCGTCGGGAAAAAGCCTGATCGGCAAAGAAACCGCCATGGAGCCGGTACTCTCCGACGTGATCGTGAACGGCGAAACCATTCCCTCGGCACAAATTGCGGCCGAGGTTCAAAACCACACCGCCCCGCCCGGAAACCCCGCCCTTGCGTGGCAGGCCGCCGCAAGGGCGCTGGTCGTCCGGACCCTGTTGTTACAAGCCGCGAAACGGCTCGGGCTACAGTCGGCGTCGCGCAACGTTGACAGGAGCCGTGAGGAAACCCGCGATGACGCACTGATTCACGCCTATCTCGACACTGCACTGACCCCCGATCCTGTGAACGATGAAGATTGCACGCACGCGTATGCCGCTCATCCACAGCAATACCGCGCCCCGGATCTATTTGAGGCATCGCATATCCTGCTGGCAGTGAACCCGAACGACAACGCCGCACGGCAGCACGCAAGGCAGGCCGGGGAAAAGTTGCTGAAAACCATTTTGCCCAACCCGGACAGTTTTGCGCATCACGCCAAAAAGTCCTCCGACTGCCCTTCGGCCGCAGAGGGCGGTCGCCTGGGTCAGATCGGCAAGGGCGACACGGCTGAGGAATTTGAAGCCGTGCTGGCCACCCTTGCGGCCGGTGAAATCCATCCGGCCCTCGTCGAAACCCGTTATGGCGTCCATATCATCCGACTCGACAAAAAAGCCGAAGGCCGGGTTTTGCCCTTCGAAGCCGTGCACAAGCAGATTCAGCAGGCCCTGGAGAAAACCGCATGGGCGAAAGCCGCGCGTGATCTGGTTGCCGGGTTGATCCGCACGGCTGAGATTGCAGGCATTGACATGCCCAGCGATGCCTCTCTCTCTCAATAAAGTAATCCGAAAAATTCATATATAGCCTCTTTTTCACAGAAAACTATTGGGTTAGCTCTTATTTGGAGCGCTTATCTCGCTATTCTATTTTTCTGATCAGCATGTCGAAAGGTACCTTCATATCCCGCAGGCCTCTTAGTGGTCTATGTTAAAAATAAGGTAATGTGGCGACAAGAAATCTCATCTATACTGAATAGCCACACACACAAAACCGCCATAATAATGAATTGGGCCGATAGTCATTCACGAATACACTTTCACCTCTTACTCAGCATCTTATCTTGCTTGAATGCGATGAAGGATCGGTTTTCTCACCTGGAACGTAGAGCACTTTATCGGGGCAAATTTACCAGCGTTAAAGAGCTAAAAGATGGCATTGGGCGCTTCATTAAAGAATATGACTGAGATTTAGCTAAACCGTTTAAACGGACAAAATGCAGAAAAAAATTATAGCTTCAATGGAAAGGGAAAGGGCTGCGTCATCCAATTAATCGCATGGACCGCTAGCAATCAGTTTACATTGATATGAAAGTTAATGGGGTTGCAATGGAAATAACCACTAAATCCATTTCAAATAAGATCAAAAAATGGAATGACACCCATGTAAATTATCCCTCTAATGGGATCCTTCATGCTTTGATTGAGGAGCAAGCACAACGCACGCCGGAAACGGTAGCCATTACTTACGAAGATAAACTTCTCACCTATTCACAGCTTGAACAACGCGCCAATCAACTCGCCAGAAAATTACTTGAACTTGGCATAGGACCGGACAAACTGGTCGCGGTTGTAATGGATCGTTCACTGGAGATGGTGGTTGCCTTATTGGGAATATTGAAGGCTGGTGGAGCCTATGTGCCACTCGATCCAGGCTATCCGCAGGAACGACTTTCATTCATGTTGAATGATGCACAGGCCCCGGTATTACTAACACAATCGAAGTTCGCCGATCGGATTAAGACATCATCGGCTCATTGTCTGTGTCTTGATACAAATTGGTCTCAAATCGAACAGCAACCGGTTGAAAAACCTGAAGTTCAAATGACCCCAGATAATCTCGCCTATGTTATTTACACTTCCGGCTCTACCGGCAAGCCTAAAGGCGTCATGATTACCCACCGGGCGATATGCAATCGTCTTTTTGGTATGCAAGATCAGAATATGCTGGTACCGGATGATGTGGTACTACAAAAAACACCCTTCAGTTTTGATGTCTCCGTGTGGGAATTTTTCTGGCCGTTGTTAAGTGGTGCTCGACTGGTATTAGCTAAACCAGGCGGCCATAATGACAGTGCCTATCTTGCCAATTTAATTAAAAAGCAACAGATATCCGTTCTGCATTTTGTACCTTCAATGTTGGCGCTCTTTCTGGATCAACCACAACTGGAAGAATCCTGTCAATCACTACGACATGTGTTCTGTGGGGGTGAGACGCTTTCACATGAACTGCAGAACAAATATTTTTCACGTCTTTCAGCACAACTTCATCATCTCTACGGACCGACCGAGGCTGCCGTTGATGTGAGCTACTGGCACTGTAAAAAAAATACCGAGAACCACGTTGTGCCTATAGGCAGACCGGTAGCCAACACTCAACTTCATATACTTGATGGTCAAATGAGACCTGTAGATGTGGGTGAAACTGGTGAGCTTTATATTGGAGGGGTGCAGGTTGCACGCGGCTATCTCAATCGGCCTGAGCTCACGGCAGAAAAGTTTATCGAAGATCCGTTTCATAAAGGTGCGGGCAACCGTTTATATAAAACTGGTGATCTGGCCAGATATCTACCTGATGGCAATATCGAGTTTCTTGGGCGTATTGACCATCAGGTGAAAATTCGAGGCTTTCGGGTTGAGTTGGGTGAAGTTGAATACTCACTTGAAACTTATCAGGATATCAAACAAGCCATAGCCATTGTCCGTAAAGATGAACCAGATATGAGGCGATTGGTGGCCTATTGTGTCGTCAATGCGGGGCAAAAATTTAACCCGGCAAAAATACGAAAGCATCTGCAGGGGAAGATACCTGATTACATGGTGCCATCTGTATTTATGGAGTTGGATGCAATACCCCTAATGCCAAATGGTAAAGCAGATCGCAGTGCACTACCAGCACCTGACCGTCACCGCCCTGAACTGGGCAAGGCTTATGTGTCGCCGCGTGATGATCTTGAGATTTTTATCGCTGAGTTATGGATGGAACTTCTTAATCTCGATCAGATTGGCGTTCACGATCGCTTCTTCGAACTGGGCGGCGATTCAATACTAGCGGCTAAGTTCATAGTACGACTGCAGCGAGAATTAGGTGAATCCATTTATGTCACCTCAATTTTCGAAGCTCCTTCAATTGCAGAGTATGCTGACTTTCTAAAAAAAGATTATGCCAATGCTGTGTCACGTAGATTCATAGTAAGCACTCGTGCCGGGCATAGAAGGGTGGAAAAAAATACGATTGATCAAAGGGACATCGATCGAATGCGAGAATGTGTTCCAATGTTACCGGCATGGAAGGGGGGGGTGACTGAGCCGGGAAAGAATCCGCCGGCCCTGTTTATCCTTGGGCCACCACGATCAGGAACGACCTTGCTTCGCGTGATGCTTGCCGGGCATCCTGAATTGTTTGCGGCCACCGAGTTACAATTACTTGGTTTTAACACGCTAAAGGAGAGACGAAAAGCATTTATCGGAAAATTCAGCCTTTGGCTGGAAGGCAGCATCCGGGCCATTATGGAAATAAAGCATTGTGATGCTGATCACGCGAAGATGATCATGGAAAGTTTTGAACGCCAAAATCTTAGCATAAAACAGTTTTTCGCTATTTTGCAGGAATGGCAGGGGCAGAAGATGCTGGTGGATAAATCACCTGCCTATGCCCTGGATCCTGGCGCATTGGAAAAGGCAGAGAGAGATTTTGAAAATCCAGTATATATACACCTGGTAAGACACCCATATTCCATGGTGCGCTCTTTTGAGGATCATCATATGGATCAAGTTTTATTCTTGCATGAACAGCCATTTCCACCGCGCAAACTGGGTGAACTGGTGTGGTTGATCAGCCATCAAAATATCACGAATTTTCTCAAGCAGGTACCGCAGGAGCGACAATACCGCCTGAAATTTGAAGATCTGGTAACCAATCCACGTCAATCCATGACCGATCTTTGTAACCGGTTAGGTCTGGAATTCCATGAGTCGATTGTTAATCCATATCGTGATCTGGATAAAAGAATGACAGACGGTATTTACAGGGACTCCCATCCAATGGGTGATACCCGATTGCTGGAACGCGAGGCGATTGACCCAAAGGCTGCTGATGGTTGGCAAGGCGTCGTCACTGATAATTTCATCAGTGACATAACCTGGGAGTTGGCGATTGCATTTGGTTACGAACGTCCAGCGTCCATAGTTGAAGCAGATGCAAAAGTCTCTGAAATTCAGCGTAAGAGATCTTCGAGACGGCAAGGCCTGGCAGGCCGACGTCAGCGGGCAGAAAAACGACGTATACAAAATAAAAATAAGAAGGATCGGTATGAGTGACACGGATGATAGACAATACGAAAATGATATTGCCATTATTGGGATGGCAGGCCGCTTTCCGGGAGCAAAAGATGTTCCGGAATTCTGGGAAAATCTGAAAAACGGCGTCGAATCGATTGTTACTTTTAGTCCTGAGGAGCTACAGGCCAGTGGCGTTGATCCTGAACTGATTTCCAGTCCGGATTATGTTAAGGCTGGTGCGCCCCTGGATCAGGCAGAATATTTTGATGCCGCATTTTTTGGTTTCCAGCCAAAAGAAGCGGAACTCATGGATCCGCAACATCGCATGTTTCTCGAATGTGCCTGGTCGGCTTTGGAGGATGCGGGCTATGACAGTGAGAATTATGAAGGTCTTATTGGTGTTTATGGCGGGGTTTCCCGCAACACCTATACTCTGGGCATTTTAACATCCTGTCCTGACCGTCTGAAAACAGTAGCCGAGTATCAGGCTACGATTGCCAGTGAAAAAGATTATCCCGCTACCCGGGTTGCCTACAAGCTCAACCTTAAGGGACCTGCAATCAATATTCAAACGGCTTGTTCAACCTCGGGTGTGGCGATTCATATCGCGTGTCAGGGAATTATTGCGGGAGACTGCGATATGGCACTTGCTGGTGGGGGGCGCGTACAGACGCCAACACGCGCAGGGTATTGGTATGTGGAGGGGGGAACCCTGTCTCCCGATGGGCACTGTCGTACTTTTGATGCCAGAGCCAAAGGCATGGTGCGTGGAAGCGGCATGGGGTTTGTTGTGTTGAAACGTTTGAGCGATGCCATAGATAACGGCGATTGTGTACACGCTATTATCAAGGGATCAGCCATGAATAATGATGGTTCTGCCAAGATTGGTTTTACTGCCCCGAGCGTAAGCGGTCAGGCTTCAGTGATCGCTGATGCGCAGGCCATAGCCGATGTCGAGGCGGACAGTATTACCTATATCGAGGCTCATGGCACCGGTACGCCTCTTGGAGATCCCATAGAAATTGCCGCTTTAACAAAGGCCTTTAGAGAAACTACGAACAGAAATGGATATTGCGCCATTGGTTCGGTAAAAACTAATATTGGTCATCTTGGCTCGGGGGCAACGGTAGCATCTGTGATCAAGACTGTGTTGTCGCTTAAAAATAAAATATTGCCGCCCAGCCTAAATTTCGATCAACCGAATCCACAAATTGACTTTGCGAACAGTCCTTTTTTTGTCAATTCAGAATTGAAAGAGTGGCAAAGCAATGATGGACCACGCAGGGCTGGCGTCAGTTCTTTTGGTCTTGGTGGCACTAATGTGCATTTAATCCTGGAAGAGGCGCCAGCGTTCAAGATATCAACCCCATCACCACGTTCCTGCCAGTTGTTTTTGTTGTCCGCAAAAACAACAACATCACTGGAAACTGCGACAGAAAATCTGGCTTCTCATTTAAAAAAATATTCTGATACCAACCTGGCAGATGCCGCTTATACTTTACAGACAGGGAGGAAACGTTTTAATAAACGGCGTTTTGTTGTATCTGACAATGTGCATGGAGCGGTTAAATTATTAAAACATCCTGCAAGTACGCTAGCTGGAACATTGAATAATGATGCGACGGAATGCGATGTTGTCTTCATGTTTACTGGTCAGGGATCGCAATATATCAACATGGGCCTTGGCCTGTATGAAACAGAACCTGTTTTTCGTAGTCATATCGATCGTTGTGCCGAACTACTGACTCCATTACTGGACCATGACTTGCGCGCCATATTATTCCCCAAATCGCAGGATCTCAATTGGGCGGAGCAACAACTAAAACAAACCGCAATCACACAGCCAGCTTTATTTTCGCTTGAATACTCATTAGCACAGTTATGGCGTTCGTGGGGTATTACTCCTGTCTCGATGATTGGTCATAGCATTGGTGAATATGTTGCGGCATGTCTAAGTGGCGTGTTCACCCTCAAGGATGCACTCAAACTGGTGGCGATGCGCGGCCGCCTGATGCAATCCTTACCAACAGGATCGATGCTGGCAGTCTCACTTTCCGAAGAAGAATTAAATTCTTACTTGAATGATGATATATCCTTGGCTGTCGTCAACGCCAGGAATACCTGTGTTGTCTCGGGAGAAAATAAAATAATTGATACTTTTATGAGAGAGCTGGAGAAAAAAGAGATCGCTGCAAAACGCTTACATACTTCTCATGCATTTCATTCCCCCATGATGGAACCTGTTCTCGAAGAATTCACCCAGGTTATGAAAGAAATAAATATTTTTCCGCCTGAAATTCCATTTGTGTCCAATGTGACCGGAGACTGGATAAGTGACAGTGAGGCGACCAGTCCTGATTACTGGGCAAGACACTTGCGACAAACAGTACGCTATTATGATGGCCTTGGCGTTATTATGCAGGAGGAAAATATCGTCCTGCTAGAGGTTGGTCCCGGCCGGACCCTGGCAACATTGGCGCAGCAACATCCTGACAAAAAACAAAACCAGTCCGTTGTCACCAGCATTCGCCACCCTAAGGAAAAGGCTCCAGATGCTGAGATATTGTTAAGCGCTCTTGGACGACTATGGCTGGCAGGCTGTGATGTCGATTGGCAGGCATTTTATGCAGAAGAGAAGCGGCAACATGTATCACTGCCAACCTATCCGTTTGAAGGAAAACGACACTGGATTGATTGCGCCAATGCACAGGAACAAACATCTGTTACAAATTCTGCTGTAGAGAAATTTCCTGACAAACATATTGCAGGCAATGCAGAAGACGCACCTGTTGCAACAGAGGGAACGAGAGTTTCCCAGATCTTGCTGCATATTTTAAGTGATTCAAGTGGTTTGACTGGAAATGATATTGATCCTGATACCTCCTTTCTTCAATTAGGATTCGAGTCGCTATCCCTTACTCAAATCTGCGTCAGGATAAAAAAGAAACTTGATATTGAAGTGACGTTGCGTCAGGTACTGGAAGGCTATACAACATTCAGAAGTCTTTCCGAGTATCTGGAAACACACTGTAAAGAACCCGAAGATATTGGATCCAGAGAAGTTGACAGTTTTGCAAAGCCTCAAAAAATAAAAACCAATGAACAGGAAATAAATAATGATGATGCACTTGCGGTTGAATTGCGACGCACAGAGCTAACTCGGAAAGAACAAAATCTTTTGCAGGAACTGGATTCCATCCGGCAACAAATTTGTAACTTATCATCAGCAACTCCAGCATATTACGAAAAAGGACAAGGTGTTTCTGCTGGCATGGAATTTCCGCTGACCGAAGGACAATTGGAGATTTGGGCGGCGAGTCAAATTAGTCACGAAAACTCCTGTGCCTTCAATCTTTCCAACTGGATAAAAATGAAGGGTGATCTTGATATTGTCATGATGCAAGAGGCGATTCAGGACCTGATATCACGACACGAAGCATTACGTATCAATTTTCTTGCTGACGGGACGGGACAGGTTGTAAATCCTGTTCAACATATCACCATTCCGTTTGTTGATTTGTCAAAGAAAAGTGATGAGCAACGAAATGAAACACTGGATTTAATACGCAATGAAGAAATGGAATCCCCGTTTGATTTAACGGCCGACCCACTTATTCGTATCAAACTGATTCAAATCGGAGAAAGTGAGTTTCTTCTTTTTATCACGACACATCATATTATCTGTGATGGCTGGTCAACAGGAGTTTTATTACGCGATCTTGCCGAATTATATTCGGCACGAACTGAAGACAGACCACCCCAGTTACAGGATGTCATGCAGTATAGTGCGTTCACATCCTGGAATAATCGAATTCGCCATAGTGAAGAAGGAAAGCACTCCGATGATTACTGGCTTAAAATATATCAAGACTCCGTGCCCGTTCTGGATTTGCCGACGGATCGTCCTCGTCCGGCCTTTAAAACTTACACGGCTTCACGGGTGGACATGCGGTTTGAAAAAGAGTTTTCCAGGCAAATAAAACAGGAAGCGGCAAAACAGGGCGTTACCCTGTTTGTCTATCTGTTGTCCGGGTTTAGTACATTGTTAAGCCGGTTGTCCAATCAGGATGATATTGTTATCGGCATCTCCGCCGCAGGCCAGGGTATGGCCGGTGACTGGGGCCTGGTGGGCCACTGTGTCAACTTTCTCCCCCTCAGGGTAAAGTTTTCCGGGAAGGAACATACGATCGATCACATTAATTCTGTTCGCCAGGAAGTACTCAATGCTTTCGAGCACCAGAAAACATCTTTTGGCAGCCTGGTGAAACAAATAGACTTATCTCGTGACCCAAGTCGTATACCACTTGTTTCTTTGATTTTTAATATTGCAACATCCACACATGGCATCAATCTACCCGGCCTTGAAATAGAAGCAGGCTCTAACCCTCGACACTTTGAAAACTTCGACTTGTTCACCAATGTAGTGGATTCCGACAATGGATTTGAATTGCACTGGACCTATAACACCGACTTGTTTGATGAAGAGACGATTCATCTTAGAATGAAAGAATTTAAAGTCTTATTGCAAGCTATGGTGGAAACTCCTGAATTACCTGTATCGCAATTGCCACTTTTAACGCGTTCTGAATCCCGACAATTACTTATCGAATGGAATGACACCCATTGTGATTACCCGGCCGATGTTTGCCTGCATCAATTAATTGAACATCAGGCAGAACGTCAACCACAGCGCATTGCCGTGGTATTTGAAGATCAAGAAACAAGCTACCGTGAACTCAATATAAAATCCAATCAGCTTGCCCATCAGCTACGCTCATGGGGGGCGCGCCCCGGTACACTGGTCGCTATTGCAGTGGATCGTTCTGTGGAAATGATGGTGGGACTGTTAGGGATACTTAAGACAGGGGCGGCTTATTTGCCGGTAGATCCGACTTTTCCTGAGGATCGCATCGCCTTTATGTTTGACGATGCGAATGTACAAATTTTACTGACGCAGTCTCATTTACTGGGATCCCTGCCTGAAATCTCCGGCCAGGTATTGTCTATGGATACGGATTGGCCAACCATTTCAGCAAACAGCAAAGAAAATCTTGAGCCAGTCTCAACCGCCGAAGATCTTGCCTATGTTATTTACACCTCTGGCTCGACAGGTAAACCCAAAGGGGTAGAAATTGCGCATCGTGCAGTAGTCAATTTCCTGTATAGCATGAGTCATACTCCTGGTTTCCGTGATACAGATGTTATGTTGGCAATCACCACCTTATCATTTGATATTGCCGTACTGGAATTGTTTTTGCCCCTTTTTGCAGGTGGCAAGACTATCATTGTTAGCCGCGATGAAGCAGTGGATGGCACGAGGCTACTTTCCAGGTTGATATCCTCTAAGGCTACGGTGATGCAGGCGACACCCGCCAGTTGGCGATTACTGTTGACGGCGGGGTGGAAGGGTTCTGAATCCCTGAAGGTTTTGTGTGGTGGAGAAGCCTTGGATCTGGAACTGGCGATGGCACTGAGTGAACGTGCTGAAAGCGTCTGGAATATGTATGGGCCGACTGAAACCACGATATGGTCACTATGCCACAAGGTGAATGTGAGTGAGGATGTTATTTCTATAGGCCGACCCATCGCCAACACCCGGATCTACGTTGTGGATCACACTATGCAGCCTGTCCCAAGAGGTGTAATGGGTGAACTCTGTATCGGTGGACATGGCCTTGCCCGTGGTTATCGGCAACGTCCTGAATTGACGTCTGAACGTTTTATTGATAATCCCTTTTTGGGGCAAGAGAATTCAAAATTGTATCGAACAGGGGATCTTGTGCGATATCGGCCTGATGGATGCCTTGAATATCTGGGTCGCATGGACAATCAGGTAAAAGTAAGAGGATTCAGAATTGAATTAGGTGAAATTGAAAATGTTTTGATGAAAATCGATGCTGTCAAGCAGACTGTTGTTATCACAAGAGAAGACACCCCGGGCGATGTCAGGTTGATTGCATACTATGTTCCGGAAGAGAATAAACAAATAACTATTACTGACTTACGCAAACAGTTGCGAAGCAAGTTGCCTGATTACATGATTCCCCAGCATTTTGTAGAAATTAACGCTTTGCCGTTAACTGCAAATGGAAAAGTTGACCGCAAAGCTTTGCCCAACTCTTTTGCGCAAGCAGTCGACACAGCAGAAAAGGAATATCCTCAAACTGAAATGGAGAAAAAAATTGCCGGGATATGGCAGGAAATTCTGGGCATAAATGAAATAGGGAGGAACGATAATTTTATTGACCTGGGCGGGCACTCATTATTGTCCATGCAGGTTATTGCCAAAATCAAAAAAGAGATGGATGTTACGATAAGCCACAGGGCTATGTTTATGGATACCCTGGAAGAAATCGCTTCTCATTGTGAACAAACCATACCTTCAGATTTGGCACCATCAGCAACAGGTTTTAGAGAAAACCAAAGAATTTCTGCCGGCATTGAATTTCCGCTGACCGAAGGGCAACTGGAAATCTGGGCAGCAAGCAAAATCAGCCATGAAAATTCCTGTGCATTTAATTTGTCAAGCTGGATAAAGATGAAGGGAACTCTCGATATCTCCATAATACAAAAGGCTATCCAGGACCTGGTAGCTCGACACGAAGCATTACGCATCAATTTTCTCCCGGACGGGAGTGGACAAATCATCAATGCGGAACAGCTTGTTAGCGTTCCATTTATTGATCTGTCACAGCAAAGTGATAACCAGCGAAGTGAAACGTTGGATTCAATACGCCATCAAGAGATGGAATCGCCGTTTGATTTAACTTCCGACCCGCTTGTTCGCGCCAAACTGATCCAAGTCGGGCAAAGCGAGTATCTTCTTTTTATTACCACACATCATATTATTTGTGATGGCTGGTCGATGGAAATTTTATTACGCGATCTGGCTGAATTGTATTCGGCGAAAAGTGAAGGAAGAGCACCACAGTTACAGGATGTTATGCAATATAGTGAATTCACGTCCTGGAATAATAAAATTCGCCAGAGTGAAGAAGGTAAACGCTCTGACGATTATTGGCTTAAAATCTACCAGGACTCCGTGCCCGTACTGGATCTGCCAACGGATCGCCCTCGCCCGCCATTTAAAACCTACACGGCTTCACGGGTAGATATGCGACTGGGAAAAAAGCTTTCTAATCAAATAAAACAGGAAGCAGAAAAACAGAGGGTTACCCTGTTCATTTATCTGTTGTCTGGCTTTAGTACATTGTTAAGCCGTTTATCTAATCAGGATGATGTCGTTGTCGGTATTTCTCTTGCAGGCCAGGGGATGGTCGATGATTGGGGTCTGGTGGGGCATTGTGTCAACTTTCTTCCACTCAGGCTAAGGGTCGCAGAGAAGACAAATTCTGTCGATCACATCAAATCTGTCCGCCAGGAAGTGCTCAAAGCTTTCGAACATCAAAAAACATCTTTTGGCAGCTTGGTGAAGAAAATTGATTTTCCTCGTGATCCGAGTCGGGTACCACTGGTTTCTTTGATTTTTAATATTGCAGAATCCACAGATGACATTAAACTACCCGGCCTTGAGGTAGAAGTCGGTTCCAACCCGAGGCACTTTGAAAACTTTGACTTGTTTACCAATATCGTGGCTTCTGAAAATGGGTTGGAATTACAATGGACATATAATATCGATCTGTTTGATGCGGACACTATTCGTCTTAGAATGGAAGAATTTAAAGTGTTGCTGCAAGCCATGGTGGCAAGTCCTCAATCTCCTTTATCACAGTTACCTCTTTTAGCATCATCCGAAAGCAACCAATTATTGTATGCATGGAATAACACCCGTTGTGATTACCCGGCCGATGTTTGCCTGCATCAATTAATTGAACACCAGTCAGAACGTCAACCACAGCGCATTGCCGTGGTATTTGAAGATCAAGAAACAAGCTA
>ENA-ORDP01000951-ORDP01000951.1-marine-sediment-metagenome-genome-assembly--contig:-NODE-951-length-17143-cov-4.312793_pt1 | contig 17143 bp, 18 predicted proteins | sample MGYA00248627_ERZ508539 | MGnify/ENA primary metagenome ERZ508539 (study PRJEB26208, sample SAMN05571518) | marine sediment metagenome | biome: deep sea; feature: Hydrothermal vent; material... | reverse complement strand
CACTCCATCACTCCATCACTCCATCACTCCATCACTCCATCACTCCATCACTCCAATTCTCCATTCCTCCAATCTTCTTCCGGCGGGCATGCCTAAAATTTAATGTACTCCTGCGCGGCCCTTCCCATTTTATCAAACTTTACCCGTGCAATAAACTGCTCTCCAGGGAGAAATGAAAATGAGAGTTCACGCCAGGTTACAATCGTCTCATCCCCTTCCCTTTTGATCCCGGGCATGGGAAATCTCGAAAAGTAGAGGAAGTTCTTTACAACCCGTAACTGCTTTGATTCCTTTATCTCCGGTGCTTTTTCTGAATAAATGAACTTATCATTAACGCTGACCCTCCTTGTAAACAGATCAACCGTCCCAACTTTATATACCTTCCCTGAATCCGTGACAAACCACCATCTCAAAAAGTCGTTTGGCAGTGGAAAGAGGTGGTAATGATATTCGTCCATGCGTGTTCTGAGAAAATCCTCAGCAAACCCTTTGAGATAGAACCTGCCGGTCACATAAAGGGAGATTAAGACCATCGTTGCCACAGCTATCAGCCGTTTCATGTTATCTTTCTTCATGGTCAGTATCACACCCACCAGGAGAGCTCCTGTAATATAGGGGTCAATGACAAAGAGGAGGTCCAGTGAGTACTTTGACCAGTCAAGGGGAGAGAAGATTCTTACAGGATAGCGGTTGAAGAGGTCCAGTATGAGATGACTGCCGTAGCCTGCAAATGATATCACCGAGAAGTAAATAAATCCCTTTCTGAAGATTCCATGCATTAAAAACCCCATGAGCAGGGAAAACAGGACAAGACACCCTATGCCATGAGTAATCCCCCTGTGATACCTCAGAAAGACATCTGCTCCCCACAGGTATGTTATATAGTCAAGGTCCGGGGCATTAGCTGCAAATACAAGCGTTGCAAGAGATCCCTTCCTTTTTGGAAAACATTTAGACAGCAGCGTACCTGTGAGGATATGAGTTACAGGATCCATATTTACAGATAGTTTAATTCAGCAGGTGTAGAACTTGCAAACTTCTTTGTTGAGACTATATAATTAAAACCATTAACTTCAGATAGGGGGCTAATTTGGAACTCTTCAGGCTTGGCATCTCTGAAGCTCTGGATTTATTAGAGAAGGATGAGATTTCTTCAAGAGAGATACTGGACTCTGTATTCAGCAGGATTGAAGCTGTTGATGACAGGGTAAGGTCTTTTGTCTCTTTAACGAGGGACAGGGCATATGACCGTATGGAAGACCTGAAGGGATCTGAAAAAAGAGGCCTTCTTTCCGGTATTCCACTCGCTATAAAAGACAATATCTGCATAAAAGGGATTCAGACAACCTGCGCTTCAAAAATACTCGAGGGTTTTCTTCCTCCCTATGAAAGTTACGTGACTGAAAGGCTCTTTAAGAGCGGCTACATCCTGATTGGCAAGACAAATCTCGACGAGTTTGCCATGGGTTCATCCACTGAAAATTCAGGATATTTTGTGACGCATAATCCCTGGGACCTGGAGCGGGTTCCGGGCGGATCAAGCGGGGGGTCTGCTGCAGCGGTGGCGGCAGATGAGTGCCTGGGGGCCCTCGGCTCTGATACAGGAGGGTCGATAAGGCAGCCCGCTGCCTTCTGTGGAGTGGTAGGGTTCAAGCCTACATATGGAAGGGTATCGCGATACGGGCTTGTTGCCTTTGCATCGTCATTTGATCAGATCGGCCCCATAACAAAAAACGTAAAGGACGCCGCCCTTCTTCTGAACGTCATCTCAGGCCGGGACCCGATGGACAGCACATCCGTACCTGTAGAGGTGCCTGACTTTACAGCAGGACTCGACCGTGAGATCAAGGGACTGAAAGTCGGCGTGCCGAAGGAATATTTTATAGAAGGTCTTGACCCCGAGGTGGAGCTGGGCGTCAGGGACGCCGCAGGAGTGCTTGAGCGGCTCGGAGCAGAGATCGTTGAGGTATCACTGCCGCACACCGGGTATGCAGTTGCTGCTTACTATATCCTTGCCACATCTGAGGCAAGCTCGAATCTTGCCCGTTTTGACGGTGTGAAGTATGGATTCAGGGCAGAAGGTAAAGACCTGATTGATATGTATATGGAGACAAGGGCTCAGGGGTTCGGCCCTGAAGTGAAGCGGAGAATAATGCTTGGCGCTTACGCCCTTTCGGCTGGTTATTACGATGCCTATTATAAAAAAGCTCAACAGGTGAGGACCCTTATAAAGACGGACTTCGAAGAGACATTTAAGAATGTTGATGTTATAGTAACCCCGACAAGTCCCAGTGCTGCTTTCAGAATTGGTGATAAGGTCTCGGACCCCCTACAGATGTACCTCAGTGATATCTTTACCATATCCGTTAATCTCGCAGGTGTGCCTGCAATATCCATCCCCTGCGGATATACCTCTGAAGGCCTTCCCATCGGGTTTCAGGTTATCGGGAAACATTTTGATGAGGAGACTGTTCTAAGGGTTTCGTATGCCTATGAGCAGTCAACAGACTGGCATAAGAAGAGGCCGGGTCTGTAGGGTAAGGCAGGGGTTTTTTAAAAAAATTAAAATGGAAAAATTGGAACAGGAAAGAGAGGAAGAGGCGCTGGAACTCTTGTGGGTTCTTGAAGAAGAGAACAAGGGGGGGCTCAAACGCCTTAAAGGTTGCTCTGATGATGAAGGTATAGATGAGACTGTTGCTGAATTGCAGAAGAGTGGGCTCATCACCGTTGATGGGGGAGACGTGGAATTCACTCCCAAAGGCAGAGAGATTGCCGAGGGCGTGGTACGGAGACACAGGCTTGCCGAGAGGCTTTTCGCGGATGTCTTTGAGATGAAAGAAGAATATATCCATGAGGATGCCTGCAGGATGGAACATATCCTTAGCAAGGAACTGACCGACAGCGTCTGTACCTTTCTTGGCCACCCCCCGACATGTCCTCACGACAAGCCCATTCCAAGAGGGGAGTGTTGCAAGAAATACAGGGTGGATGTGGAACCACTGGTTATGAGGCTTGCTGATTTTGAAGTGGGACAAAGGGGCAGGATTGTCTATATCGTTTCTTCAGATCCGTCACGTCTTAACAGGTTGAATTCAATAGGCATAAATGCCGGTTCCAAATTAAAGCTCCTCCAGAAATGGCCATCAGTTGTAGTTCAGGTTGATGAAACCACTGTTGCAATTGATATCGATATTGCTAAGGAGATATTTATAAAGAAGATATCCTGATCGGCAATATTACTCTGAAGGTTGTCCCTTTATCCACCCTCTGTTTAACCTCTATTTTCCCTCCATGTTTTTTAATTATCCTGTAACTTATGGGAAGCCCCAGGCCTGTTCCCCTGTCCTTTTTAGTTGTGAAGAAGGGTTCGAATATTTTCTGGGCTACGTTGTCGGGAATGCCTGTGCCCGTGTCAGAGACCTCGATCATCACTGAGTTATCTATTTTTGCAGTCCCAATGCTGAGGGTGCCGCCATTTGACATTGACTGTACGGCGTTGTTGAACAGGTTGAGAAAGACCTGCTTGAGCTGACTTGCATCTGCATTTATTTGGGGTGTATGAGAAAAATTCTCGACAATATTAATTTCGGAATCCTTGAGGTTGAGAGAGACGAGTTCGATTACCTCTTTAAGTAGCCTGTTGATATCGACCTTGCTTATTTTGAGAGGCCATTTTTTTGAGAATTCCAGTAACTGCCGGACAATATCTCTTGCCCTGAGAGATTCGGATTCGATAATCTCAAGATCACGCATGATACTCTCAATATCTTCTTCCTCCCTCATGAGTTCTGCATATCCGAGTATGCTTGTCAGGGGATTATTGATTTCATGGGCAATATTGGCGGCAAGCTCGCCGATAGCAGCAAGTTTAGCCGCCTGTACAAGCTGTTCCTGTGTGTCCTTGAGTTTCTGCATCTGGGTGTGCAGATTCCTGTACAATTGGGCGTTATCCATGGCAACCGAGAAATTATTTGCAATTACGCTGAGAAGCCTTATGTCCTCTTCAACAAACTCTTCAGTCTCTTTATTGATGGTCATCAGAAAACCTGTAAGAACCCCTTTCTGCTTCAGCCATATTATAGCCAGGTTACGGATATTGTCGGTTTCTCTCAGCAGGAGTTGTTTCGTTACATGATCTTCGGGGAGGATGATTATAGATCGTTTATTGCTTTTGAGATAAAGACTGTTTATGAAAGAGGGCTCATACGACCAGTTTTCAACATCGCTGTCGGTGAAGCCATAGGCAGGGAAAGCCGAGGCATATCTGTCTCTCTCCCTGTTATATAAAAATACAAGAACTTTTTCCGCCCTGATGATCTCGGCAACACCGAAGACCAGCTCCCTTATGATATCCTGTTTATTGGTTACCATATGGAAGGAAAGGGTCAGTCTGTATAATCCGCTTAGCCTCATCATGTAGTTCATATTCCTCTCGTGACCTTCTTTCAGGGACAGACTCATCTCGTTGAATACCCGGGCAAGATGTGCAAACTCGGTGGTGCCGGAAAAATCTATGGTGTAACCGAGGTTGCCTGAAGCAACCTCTCTTGAGGCTTCAGAGAGTTCCCGTATCGGCTTGAGTATCTCGCTTGTAAGGTTAACCGCTATAATACAGCCTATCAGCATTATACTTAAAAGACTTGCAAGGAGGATCTGTTTTATGTGTTCAACTTTGCGCAAGGCCGTCCCGGATTTCTCCTTGAGTTTCTGATTAGTCATAAAGGCCATTTCACGCGTGTTCTGCAACAGCAGTTCTCCTATCTTTGCTGTTGCCATCTGCAATCTCTTTACCCTTGCAGGGTTTGCGGTGGTAGTTATAAAAGCGCTGAGCGCTTCCTTGTATTTCTCGGTGAATCTCTTCAATTTGATGAGTTTTCCGGTAAGTACAGCACTGTGGTGGCATCCCGTGCAACTGGTAATTGCCTTACCGAGGGAGTTAACGTTGTCGACGATTACATCCAGGTCCGGACCAAAAGCTGTCCCTATGGTGTAAAGGTTGGTCTGTACGGTCTGGAGGTTTATTACGAGGTTCTGGCGTATGATCTCGAGTTTGTGGAGGGTTATAACGCTCTTCAGGTCTTTTGTGACCTGAGATAATGCCATGATTGCTATCCCTCCGCTGAGGGCAAAAAGCAGAAAGATGAGTAAGAGATATTGCGTTATTTTTTTCTGCATTCATGGGCTCCGGCAGTTAAAAACCTGAAAGGATTTCCTTTCATCTGACCCTGTACCGGTATGTTCCTATATTCTCTCCAAGTGTTTTCAGCATTGCATAGACAGGCTTGAAGTCTTCAACAGATGCTCAGGGTACTTTTTAAAATCCTGTCCATCACTCTTTTCATCTTCTCAATTATATCAGGTAGTGAACGGTTGCCGGGATATCAGATTATACTTCAAATATGATAGGCACTATCATGGGTCTCCGGTTCATGGTCTTGTAAATATGCTTTTTCAGGGTATTCCTTATCCTGGCCTTCATGAGTGTGAGGTCCTGGAGCACTTCGGGATCAAGGCCTGTTATGGTCTCGGCAACCACTCTTCTCGCCTCGGAGATTACGTCGGTTGAGGCCTCCTCGAAGATGAATCCTCTTGATATTATGTCCGGGCCTGATATGATACGGCCCGATGGGTTTTCCATTGACAGGATTACAAGGACTATGCCGTCATGGGCAAGCCTCCATCTGTCCCTGAGCACTATATCCTTAATGTCGCCCTTTCCATCAATAAAGATCCTGCCGGAATGAACCTTTCCATTCTTTCTTGCCCCTTCACCGTTGATTTCAAGGACATTCCCGTCCTGCATTATAAATATATTCTCTTTAGGTATGTTCAGCTTCTCAGCTAATTTTGAGTGATAGATGAGGTGCCTGTACTCGCCGTGTACCGGCATAAAGTATTTGGGCCTTACAAGGTTGAGCATCAGTTTCAGCTCTTCCTTTGATGCATGTCCCGAGACGTGGACCTCGGAGACCTTTTCATAAATTACATCTGCTCCCCTGCGGAAGAGGTGGTTTATAATCTTTCCTATGGAACGCTCATTGCCGGGTATTACCTTTGCGGAAAGCACAACCGTATCGTCCGGCTTGATTTTTATGGTCTTGTGTTCACCTGTTGCAATTCTTGACAGAACACTCATGGGTTCACCCTGACTGCCTGTTGTGATTATGGCCACCTCCCGGGCAGGCAGTTTCCTGATTTCATCCAGGTTGAGCCATGTCTTTGCCGGGAGCCTGAGATACCCGAGGTCAAGGGCTATCTGTGCATTTGATACCATGCTTTTGCCGCATACGGCTATCTTTCTTCCGTGTTTTACGGCCACATCTATTACCTGCTGTATCCTGTGTATATTGGAAGCAAAGGTGGCAATAATGAGCCGACCGGGGGCAGCGGAAAATATGTCTTCAAAGGCCCTCCTGACCTCTTTTTCCGAATATGTGAATCCGCCTTTTTCAGCATTTGTACTGTCGGACATCAGGAGTAATGTCCCCCTGTCGCCATATCCAGAGAACTTGTGGAAATCCAGCAGCTCTCCATCCACGGGTGTCGGGTCAATCTTGAAATCACCTGTATGAACGATCAGACCATAAGGGGTGTGGATTCCGAGTCCCACTCCATCAACAATGCTGTGAGTTACACGTATAAACTCCACAGTGAACTCGCCAAGTTTAACGGTATCCCTGGGTTTTACGGTATGGAGTGGAGCAGAAACCTTGTGTTCGGACAGCTTTTCTTTAAGAAGGCCAAGTGTAAGCGGGGTGCCGTATACAGGTACTGAACCTCCAAGTTCCCTGATGAGGAAAGGCAGTGCTCCTGTGTGGTCTTCATGCCCGTGCGTTATGAGCACCGCCCTGACCTTTTCCCGGTTTTCTATGAGATAGGTAAAGTCGGGAATGACGAAATCAATGCCGAGCATCTCATCTTCAGGAAACATCAGTCCTGCATCCACGACTATAAGGTCATCGCCGTATTGCAGGACGGTCATATTCAGCCCGCCGACCTCTTCGACTCCGCCAAGGGGTATTATGTAAAGTGGCTCACTCACAAGGCATATTTAATTATGCAGTCCTGTTACCGGAAGACTCCCGGTAAATCGTCATTTTATCAGTATTTCAAGAAGTGCCTTTTGTGTGTGAAGTCTGTTTTCCGCCTGGTCAAAGACTACACTCTGCGGACCGTCTATGACCTCATCCGCAATCTCCTCGCCCCTGTGTGCAGGGAGACAGTGCATAACAATTACGTCCTTTTTTGCACAAGCAAGCAGCGAGGAATTAACCTGGTAGGCGCTGAATTTTCTCTTCTTCTTTTCAGCACTATCTTCCTGTCCCATGCTTACCCATACATCGGTATATATAACATCCGCCCTGCCTGCTGCCTCCCTGGGGTCTCTCAGAATAATAATTTCTCCCCTGCCGCTCCTTGCCTGCTCAAGTATGTCAAGGTCCGGCTCATAGCCTTCGGGACAGGCAATATTCAGCAACAGCCCCATCCTGCCTGCGGCTTCCATAAGGGAGTTTGCAACATTATTTCCATCACCGATATATGCGATTCGTACACCTTCAAGTATCCCTTTCTTCTCTTTAATGGTCATGAGGTCAGCCAGTACCTGGCAGGGGTGATGGAGGTCGCTTAGGCCGTTTATTACCGGAACATCGGAGTTGGCGGCAAACTCCTCAAGCTTTGTATGTTCAAAGGTTCTTATAATAATGCCGTTAAGATACCTTGAGAGTACCCTTGCAGTATCGGCAGTGCTTTCACCCCTTCCGATCTGAATTTCAGAAGGTTTCATATATATGGACTGTCCCCCGAGCTGATAAATACCAACTTCAAAGGATATCCGTGTCCTTGTAGAGGGCTTTTCAAAGAGCAGCCACAGGCTCCTCCCTATTAACGGGCATTTATTGGCATCTGCTCCGGCCTTCAGGGCAATTGCCCGTTCAACAATACTGTTGATCTCCTCTGAACCGAAGTCCCACAGTCTGAGAAAATCTCTTTTCATGACAGCCTCGAAAGAATATCTTCAACTATGTCCGTCACCGTATCTATCTCCTTTTCCGTTACTATCAACGGAGGGGTAAACCTCAGCGTGTTGTCGGCAGTACAATTAACCAGCACCCCTTTTTCCATACAGGCCTTGACTATAGGGGCACAATCCCTTGTCAGTTGCATTCCGATCATTAGCCCCAGCCCTCTTATCTCCACTATTATACTTGAAAACGTATCTTTAAGACCTGACAGCCGTTTGACAAAATATTTTCCCAGTCTCTCACATTCCGCAAGGAGGATACCGTCTTCAAGGAGTGTCTCGATTGTTGCAATCGCAGCCTGGGTTGTGAGAGGATTACCGCCAAAAGTGGAAGCATGGCTGCCCGGGACAAATGCTTCTGCCACCTCTTCCCTGGCAAGCAGTGACCCTATCGGAACTCCGCCTCCAAGACCCTTTGCCAGGGTCATTATATCCGGCTCTATGCCGAAGTGTTCATAGGCAAAGAGTTTGCCGGTCCTTCCCATTCCGGTCTGGACCTCATCGAGAATAAGGAGGATGCCATTTTCATCACAGATCCTTCTGATCTCCCTCAGATAATCAGGTGAAGGCACTATAACTCCGCCTTCACCCTGAATTGGTTCGAGCATTATGGCACACGTATTATCGTTTATTGTTTCCTGCAATGCTTCAAGGTCATCGAAGGGGACGTGTCTGAACCCGGGGACAAGGGGTTCAAAGCCTTTATGGAACTTTTCCTGACCGGTTGCCGTAAGGGTTGCAAGGGTTCGTCCGTGAAAGGAATTAAGGGCAGTGATTATTTCAAACCGCTCCTCCCCATAATGTTCCTTTGCGTATTTCCTGGCGAGTTTAAAGGCTCCCTCGTTGGCCTCTGCGCCGGAGTTGCAGAAAAAGACCTTGTCGGCAAAGGAGTTCTCCACGAGCAATCCGGCCAGTTTTATCTGTGGTTCTATATGATAGAGATTGGAGACGTGCAGGAGCCTCTGGGCCTGTTTCTGTATTGCCACCACCACTCTGGGGTGGCAATGCCCGAGGATGTTAACCGCAATACCTCCCACAAAGTCGAGATACTCCTTTCCGTCTATGCTGTACACCTTGGTTCCACGGCCCTTTCTTAAGATAAGGGGGTATTTGCTGTAAGTATTCATCAGATACTTTGAGGATTCTTCAAGAAGTCTTTTTATGTCCATACCGGTTCTCTTGAGTTTAGTTGTTTTGTTGTTTATGTTTCGATAATGCTTCTTTTACCGCTCCTGCAAGAAGCGGAAACATGATTTCGTGGTGTCCCGTAATATAATAACCCCGGCCCCCTGATGCAACAGGCCGGCGCACAACATTCTCCATGGGCCTGTAATGTCTGTTGAAATCCATTGTAACAGTAGTGATATTCTTCACCCTGTGTCCAAGGTTTCTCGCCACTGTAAGGGCCTTTAAAAAGACCTCGGGCATTACGACTGCAGAGCCGAGATTAATAAAGACCCCTCCTTCAAGGTCGGATATCACGGATGTAAGGGTCCTGAAATCAAGAAGACTGGTCTTGCCTATGGCTTCTCCGCTTGCCTCAGGATGCATATGTATAATATCCGTACCTATGGCTACATGAACTGTAGCGGGTATTGAGAGCCTGTATGCCTCGTAAAAAATGCTCATCCTTCTGTTGTGAAAGCCCCTTCCCTTCAGTATCATCCTGCCTATTGCACTTCCAAGGCCGATGTCCTCCTTTGCCCCACTTTTTATCGCCCTGTTTATCATAACCGCCGTCTCTTTTGCCATACCGAATGTCCCGTCTTCAAGCTCTGCGGCCACATCCTCTGAGGTCTCTCCCATATAGGATAGTTCGAAGTCATGGATTACAGTGGCACCATTTGCGGCTATGGCTGTTATTATCCCCTTCTGCATAAGATCTATTATAAGGGGTGAAATGCCTACCTTTATTGGATGAGCCCCCATTGCAAGCACAACCGGCCTGTCATTCAACCGTGCCCTTACTATGGCATTAATCACTTCCCTGAAGTCTCTGCCCGCAAGAATATCCGGCAGGGAGTTCATGAATTCATTAAAGGTGCCACCTTCCGGAAAAATCCCGGCCGCCTTTGATGCCTTCACCTTGCTCTTTCTATCCTTTAAAGAATATCTCCTGACCTGTTTTAAAGAGAGAGGTTTATATGTTTTCATGGAACAATCAAGAGTAAAGATATAAAATTTGCCGTATACAGCATGATTTATCATTTTAGCACAAATATATCCCGTTCTGGTAGTTTTCTTGTATTCATGACTCTTTTACATCTATAATATAAAGTATCAAATGAACACAGCGCTAAAATTATTCGTCAGCCGTCTGACTGTCAAGACCCTTCCCCAGGCCAAAAGGGTTACAAAGATTGTTATCGGGTTTACATTGCTGCTGCTGGGTATTGTGCTTATCGTGCTTCCGGGGCCTGCAACTGTGGTAATTCCCCTTTCCCTTGCTATCCTGGCAGGTGAATTTGTATGGGCAAAAAAACTCCTTGAGAGGTTTAATTCAGGAATAAGACACTTGAGGAACTGGAGAAAATGAGAGTTGTAAACTGCAAAAGATTATCCCGCAACCTGATATTTATAATCTGCATTCTCCAATACTCTTTTTTGCTTTCCTGCGGCTACACAGTTCACAGGACATCCGCGCTGCCGGTCAAATCTGTAAGGATCAGTGGTGTTGAAAACCATACTTTTGAGCCGGGACTTCAGGATTTATTTATAAACATCTTTACAGAGGAGCTGCTGAGAAGCGGAATCTCTTCCTCTGAAACCTCTAAATATGTCTTCTCAGCAGTCCTGACTGATTACAAGCTTAATACGATGAGTATTAAAAATGACCTTTCTGTTGAATACAGCATACAGATTGTCGCTGATATAACACTCCGGTTACCTGACGGCACCACGAGGAGGATGAAGGGGATAAGCTCCGAGTTTATGGAGACATTCGTTTCTGCAGACAATATTCAGGCTATTCAGGCTCAAAGAGAAGTCGCCACAAAGAAGGCCGTCAGGGACCTGAGCCAGAGGATTATTGCCGAGATGATTTACAATACAAACCTCGAATAAGGATAAAGGCTTGTTTCACCGCAGAGCACGCAGAGTTCGCAGAGAGAACAAATAATTTTTTTACTCTCTATTTTCTCTAAAATTTTATTCAATCTTCTTTCTCTGCGCCCTCTGCGCCCTCTGCGTGCTCTGCGGTTAATAATTTTTATTTGTAAGGAGCTGCAGATGAGTCAGAAACAGTTTTTAAAAGAGATTGAAAAGAACCTTCCATCCCCTGTCTATTATCTGTATGCAAAAGACTCCTTTCTCCTGAAGAATGCCGTTGACGGGATCAGGGAGCTGGTCCCTGAGGAGAGGAGGGAGTTTAATGTCATGATTTATGATATTGATTCGGCCCCATCTGTGTATACGATCATAGATGTCCTGAATACCCCCGGGTTTTTTGGTGAGAGGAAGATAGTGGTAGTGAGAAACATGCAGACGATGAAGAAGAAGGAATCAAAAGTTCTTTTCAGTTATCTCGACAACCCTTCTTCGGGTTCTGTTTTTGTGATGCTTTCACTCAAGCCCCCTGATAAGGGCATGAAGGAGAAGTTTAAAGGAAGTGTCAAGGTGTTCTCACTTGATATGAAGCCTCTCGAAATAAAGACATGGCTTGCTGAGCTTGCACGGCAGAGGGGGGTGGAGATAACATCCGATGCCATTGCCCTCCTCATGGCTACTGCCGGCAGTGATATGGGGGTACTTTACGAGGAAACGGAAAAGGCTACCCTTCTTGGCATGTCAAAGGTTGACGTAAATGATATAAGTGAGCTCATACATGGTTCAGCCTCCTACAGTGTCTTCACCCTCGTTGATGCACTGGTAACAAAAGACCGGACAAGGGTATTTAAAATTTACAGTGCAATGCGTGACAGCCTTGACCCGTTTGCCGTTCTTGGTGCGATAAACTGGAAGTATTCAGAATTGTCAAAGAGGGGCAGTAGCCGCAGAAAGGGATATTTCTCTGAAGTCTTCAGGTGTCTGTCAGAGGCTGACCGGAGATTAAAGACATCAGGAGGTGAATATCCCGTTGAGGAGCTCTTTATCAGGCTGCTTCAGATTTAACAACAGAGTTGACTTTTTTCGTCAGGCGTGAAATCTTTCTTGAAGCAGTATTACTATGGATAATACCCCTGGATGACCCTTTTGAAATAACCGTGATTGCCTCACGCAGGAAATTCAGGGCTGCATCCGCATCCTTTGAGGCTACTGCTGATTCAACCTTTTTCACGCAGGTCTTTATCCTGGTCTTATAGTCCTGGTTTCTGAGCCTTCTTTTTTCTGCCTGTCGTACGCGCTTCAGGGCAGAGAGATTCTTGTTTGCCATTGTGCCTCCTGTGATTCCTGTAATTATTGGTGTCAAATAATTTAATATATAAAGGCATATAAAAGCAAGTCCCTTTTCAGGATCGAATTGATTCATAAACGACTCAACCCGGGTTTTAACCAGAGATGAGGTGAGGCCATGGAGGACAAAAAAGAGATTGAACTCTTAAAAAACGTTGGATGTTCAGACAGAGTCATAGAGCATATTCTTGCCGTAAAAAGGGTTGCTCTCAGGATTGCCGATGAATCAAGTATCCCTGTGGACAGGGAACTGGTCAGGATGGGCGCACTCCTGCATGATATCGGCAGGGCAAGGACCCACGGGATTGAGCATGCCGTGATTGGTGCTGAAATGGCCAGGGAGCTGGGGATGGATGAACGCATTGTAAGGATTATTGAAAGGCATATAGGGGCAGGGATTACTGCAGATGAGGCCCGTGTCCTCGGTATTCCCGGTAAGGATTACGTTCCGCAGACACCTGAGGAGAAGATTGTGGCATATGCTGATAATCTCATCAAGGGCATCAGGGAGACCAGCTTTGAAACGGCGTTTGAGGGATTCAGGAATATCCCCGGGATTGGAAAACCTGCAATTGAACGGTTTATAAGGCTTCATGAGGAGATAGAGCAATGGAAAAAGTAGTTCACTATACGGGGAGAGCAGGATTCCCGGGGATGTTAACTGTCCTGCTGTTTATCTTCGGTATTTTGCTTTTCATGCCGTTCACCGTTTCTGCCTCCGAGAGTTTGCGCTATGACCTTACCTGGATGGGCATAAAGGCGGGGAAGGCGCGGCTTGAGTTTATAGAGGAAGGAGATTCCCTGAAGATAGTTTCAAGGGCTGAATCTGCAAAATGGCTTTCCGTCTTCTACAAGGTGGATGATCGTGTGGAGAGTGTGGTTCTGAAGAAGAACTATCCTGCAAAAGGAGGGAATCACTGGGTTGCCGACAGATACAGGCTGAAGATCAGGGAGGGTCGGCACAGGAGAGACAAAGAGGTGATATTTGACCCTGCAAACGGAACGGTCCTGTATATAAACCATCTTGAGAATAAAAAAGAGACATATCATGTTCCGGAGAATACATTTGACCCACTCTCGGGGTTTTTTCTCCTGAGAAAGAGACACCTTGAGGTTAACCGGCCCGTCCACATAACGATCTTTGACAGCAATAAGGTCTGGGATGTGAGGGTGGATATACTGAGAAAAGAAGAAGTGGAGACCCCTGTCGGAAAATTCAGGACAATAGTGGTTAAACCCAACATGAAATCAGAGGGGATATTCGACAGAAAAGGTGATATTTATATATATCTCACGGATGACAAAAGGCACATCCCTGTGCTTATCAAGACAAAAGTTGCCGTGGGTTATATAGAGGCAGAGCTTGTTGGCGGAGAGTTCTGAACCTTACTAAATGCAGGATTGGGATGGACTTCAAGGGCTGATATTGGTTATTCTTATAGTGTAATGATGGTTTTCCAAGACTAAACCTGAGTTACCGGAAATAAGCTGAATTATTGGAGGACGAATGCACATAGGCATTATTGGAACAGGGTATGTAGGACTTGTAACAGGCGCATGTTTTTCCGAGTTCGGGGTTTCTGTCACCTGTGTGGACAGGGATGAGAAGAAGGTCAAGGCACTCAAGAAGGGTGATATCCCCTTCTATGAGCCGGGTCTCGAGGAGCTGGTCAAGCGAAATGTTGCAGAGGGCAGACTCAACTTCAGCACAAAGGTGAAGGATGCAATAGAGTCATCACTTGCTATCTTTATAGCGGTTGGCACTCCCCCAAGGGGTGACGGGACCGCTGACCTCAGTTATGTCAAGGAGGTCTCCGAGGAGATAGCCCGTTACATGGACGACTACAAGATTATTGTGACAAAGAGCACCGTACCTGTGGGCACGGGCAAGAAGATCAGGAAGTGGATAAAGGAAAAAATGAAAGATAATATTGACTTTGACATTGCCTCCAACCCTGAGTTTCTCCGTGAAGGCTCGGCTATCGGGGATTTCATGAGGCCGGACAGGGTGGTGATCGGTGCAGAGAGCCCCCAGGCTATTGCCATTATGAGGGACCTTTACAGGCCCCTTTATCTGATAGAGACACCTTTTGTGATTACCAATATTGAGACTGCAGAACTCATTAAATACTCCTCAAACTCTTTCCTTGCAGTCAAGATATCCTTTATCAACGAGATAGCAAACCTGTGTGACATCGTGGGCGCTGATGTCCATGTTGTTGCGAGGGCAATGGGCCTTGACAAGCGTATCGGCCCCAAATTTCTGCATCCCGGCCCCGGGTTTGGTGGTTCCTGTTTTCCAAAGGATACGGTGGCGCTGCTTCACCTTGCCGGGGAAAGGGATGCCGAGCTTGGTGTGGTAGAGGCAGCAGTAAAGGCCAATGAAAAGCAGAGGGCACTGATGTTCAGCAGGCTGAAGGAAGTGCTTGGTGATGTCAATGGCAAGAAAGTAGGTATCCTCGGTCTCTCCTTTAAACCCAACACAAATGACATCCGGGAGGCCCCTTCCCTCTATATGATAGAAAGTCTCCTTAATGAAGGAGCCAAAGTGCAGGCATATGACCCTGTTGCAACCCCGGATATGAAAGCTGTCTTCCCGAAGGTCGGTTATAAAAAAGATACCTATGAAACGGTAAAGGGGGTAGATGCCCTTGTGCTTATGACCGAATGGAACCAGTTCAGAAACCTTGACCTCGCACGTATAAAGTCGACCATGAAGTCCCCGAATTTCTTTGATCTAAGGAACATCTATGCACCTGACAAGATGAAGGAACTGGGGTTTAATTACTATTGTGTCGGCAGGAACAGTATAAAATAGGTTATCACAGTCAATAGTAGTGGCGAGGTTACCTCGCCTTCCTTCTTATGTATCCATTAATTTCCTGACAAAGGGAGCATATTTCCTGTCTTCTTTATTAATATGGCCTGACCACCATTCTTTTAAAAATTTCAACATCATATCCATATCCTTATTTATATAAACCTCACGAGAAATATTACCTGTCTTCCTTGTCAATTCCTTATGCAGCAAAATATGTTCCTCCAGGGCTGGATAGCCTGCCTCTGCCATTAATGATTCTTCAGTCTCAAAATGGATGTGTATATGTTGCTCCAGCATAATCAAGACAGGTTGTAATATTTTCTCTCCACGTCCTTTTTGAATGAAGTAGTGCAAGGAATTGATAATGGAAACAATTCCTCTATGCTGCTCATCAATTATAGGAATTCCCAACCTGTTATTATCACTCCATACTATGTACAGGACATTTTTCATATTATGCAATTTCTTTCTCAATTTCCTGGTAGGAGAGTTCTTTTATTGCTGCTTGTTCTTTAGCATGTTCTATTGTCATACTTATTAACTTGCCATCCTTACCCAAGTCAATGTAAATATTTTCATTTATTTCTTTTGTTTCGTATACTTCATTCTTAGAAAATTCCAATAATGCCGTATCTGTATCGGAAAAATATTTTATTTTCATTTATATTTGAAATATTCTGTTGTTTTCATATTATTATATCAGTAATGGTATCAGATTGTTTCAGCATTTATTCTTAAAGATAACTGGTTGATAGACGAAATGTATTTTATTCAGACAACCTAAACATACCATATCACAGAAAAGACAAAAAATAAAGGGCTCTGGTCAGAGGGTATATTAAGCATTGGCTGACTGAATCATGGTATATTTATATCATATCAGATATTGACCGACAATAAAGTATAACAGTTTAAAAATGTGAGGTAATCAGCTATGAAGCTGAAAGTAATTGTTCATGAAGCGGAAGAAGGAGGCTACTGGGCTGAGGTGCCGGCTATTCCAGGCTGTGCAACTCAGGGAGAGACATTCGACGAACTTCTCACCAACCTCTATGAGGCCGTCGAAGGTTGCTGGAATTGATGAAAGCGAGTTGTAGCATGACGCACATAATCGGATAAGCGGGGTCCCGATATATCGGGAGGGGACGACTTGGGGGACATGTTGCACACTATGCAAAGCTATTGACTGGCAAGAAAATGAAGTTGATAAAATTGCAGGATTATAGCATACTATGATAGCCATGATTAGACGTGTCAGGAGCCTTGCACACGTCCAAATATCCGAGAGGAAGAACTTTAATAATGTATAAAATATGCATAGTATGCAACAACGTCCCCGTTGTTCGCTTCCATAATAAGCAAACTAAGATGGATGCGAAATGAGTGAGGGAAAAAACGTAAAGCATCCAACCGAACTCCTAACTCAGGATATTTTAAAATTTACACAGGATATAGAATGTCTTCAGACTACGCTTCCTTTGCTTATGACTATTATGGAGGTTGTCAAGAAAGACACACACGACAAATTTTACGGCTTTATCAACGAACAAGCGTTGGACAAAACTGAAAATGGCGATCAAACCACTTATACCCTCAAAGTTGAGGATATGGCAAAAAATAATCGACTTAAAAGCCAACTTGATAATTCACATACAGCAACAAAACTTATTCCAAGGCATTTTATAACGTCTCTTGTGTCCCAGTATGATTCTTTTTTTGGCCGCGTGATAAGATTTATTTTTGCAGTAAAACCTCAAATTCTTAATGCATCTGAAAAAACTATTCCTTATACGGATCTCATTCAATTTAGCAGTATAGATGCTGCGCGGGAGTTCATTATAGAGAAGGAGGTTGAAACTATTATTAGAAAAAGTCATGTAGAACAGTTTTCATGGCTAAAGGAGAAA
>ENA-ORDP01000950-ORDP01000950.1-marine-sediment-metagenome-genome-assembly--contig:-NODE-950-length-17166-cov-2.920285_pt1 | contig 17166 bp, 13 predicted proteins | sample MGYA00248627_ERZ508539 | MGnify/ENA primary metagenome ERZ508539 (study PRJEB26208, sample SAMN05571518) | marine sediment metagenome | biome: deep sea; feature: Hydrothermal vent; material... | reverse complement strand
AGTCATAGAATGTCAAGAAAAGGGAAAATAATTTTACTTTCCCCTTGACTTTTAACACAGTTGCTGTCTCGAACCTATGTGTCGGGGGAGTCACAGAATGTCAAGAAAAGGGAACATAATTTTACTTTCCCCCTTGACTTTTAAGGCAGTTGCTATCCTTTAGATTTCTGATCCGGCAGGTTTTAAATCGGTTAATGATAAATCGATCACTCAGGACTATTATATTATGGAATCGTTAGGTTTAACTCACTCACTTTCTTTAAATTAAGAAATACTCGTTGCCTTTCAAGACAAATATTTATATTATATAACTTCATACGGTAAAAACCTAAAGAATATATATTTGGAGGGTGAAAATGTTAATAGAAATAGAACCCATTAAAAAACTTTATGGGTCCCTTGCCGGAATCCATGAGACCATGAGAAAGCGTCTCAATCGAGGTCTAACCCTTGCGGAGAAAATCCTGTTTTCCCATTTGGATGACTATAAAACAACTGACATCGAACGAGGTGTCTCAGACGTTGGTCTACGGCCCGACCGAGTAGCAATGCAAGACGCTACGGCTCAAATGGCCCTTCTACAGTTCATGACAGCGGGGATGGATCGGGCGGCAGTCCCTTCCACCGTCCATTGTGATCATCTAATTATGGCTAAAGAAGGATCCGAACTGGATTTGCCCGTCGCTATAGATCAGAATAAAGAAGTTTACGACTTTCTCCTCTCCGTGGCACAAAAATACGGATTAGGCTTCTGGAAGCCAGGATCAGGGATTATTCATCAAGTCATCCTGGAGAATTACGGTGTTCCAGGGATGATGATGATTGGAACAGACTCCCATACCCCGAATGCAGGGGGAATCGGCATGATAGCCATTGGTGTAGGAGGGGCTGATGCAGTGGATGTGATGACCGGACAGCCCTTTGGCTTGCGTATGCCCAAACTTGTGGGGATTCACCTGAAGGGCAAGCTCTCTGGATGGGCTTCCCCCAAGGATGTCATTATCAAGGTAGCCCAGATCATGACCGTGAAAGGAGGAACAGGTAAGATTGTAGAATACTTTGGAGATGGGGCTGAGTCTATTAGCTGTACTGGAAAGGGAACCATTGCCAATATGGGGGCTGAAATCGGTGCTACCACCTCCCTGTTTCCATTTGATGAGAGTATGGTTCGTTATCTTGAGGCTACAGAGCGAAAGGACGTGGCTGACCTATCTAAACAATATGCTGAACACCTAAAACCCGATCCTGAAGTTCTTAAAAACCCTGAGAAATACTACGATGAGATTCATGAAATCGACCTCTCCACTCTTGAACCCCATATTGCCGGCCCCCATACCCCAGATTTAGTCCGCTCCATCAGTGAATTGAGTGATGACGTGGATAAAAGCGGTTATCCTGAGGAATTAGGTGCCGGACTGATCGGAAGTTGTACCAACTCAAGCTACGAAGACTTAACCAGAGCTGTGAATCTGGTTCGTCAGGGTCTGAAGCATGGCTTGAAGATGAAATCCGACTTCCTTGTAAGCCCCGGCTCAGAACGGATATTTGAAACCATCACCCGTGACGGTATATTGGAAGACTTTCAGAAGGTTGGCGGTACCGTCCTTTCCAACGCCTGTGGCCCATGCATTGGTCAGTGGAAAAGAGATCCATCGAAGAATGATCATGCCAATAATATCATCACGTCGTTCAACCGTAACTTTAAGAAACGAAATGATGGGAGTCCCAATACCAATGGTTTTATTGCTAGCCCAGAGATTGTTGTGGCCCTGTCTTTTGCAGGAAGCATGAAGTTCAACCCTCTTACAGACACTCTTAAGGCACCCGATGGGACGGATGTCAAGTTCCAGGCCCCAAGTGGTGAAGAACTCCCTGCAAAGGGCTTCACATCAAAAGACAGCGGTTATAAAGCTCCAGGATCTGGTGGTGAGATCGTTGTCAACCCAAATAGTGATCGATTAGCTCTTCTGGAGCCATTTAACCCACCCGACTTCTCTAAAGACTTTAATGAGCTTCCAATACTGGTGAAAGCCCTGGGGAAATGTACAACAGATCACGTATCTCCTGCAGGCCCCTGGCTCAAATATAGAGGTCATCTGGATAACATCAGTAAGAATATGTACTCCGGTGCGGTGAACGCCTTCTCTAATGACACAGGACACGGTAACAACGTTCTGTCGGGAGAAAGCAATAAAGAGTATAATGAAATCGCAAGGGATTACAAGAAGAAAGGGATTGGTTGGGTGGTAATCGCTGATGAGAACTATGGTGAGGGGTCCAGCCGTGAACACGCCGCTATGGAACCGCGACATCTGAGTGGGAAAGCGATCATCGCCCGAAGTTTTGCCCGTATCGCTGAGGCCAATTTAAAAAAACAAGGCGTATTAGCCCTCTGGTTGGATGATAAGAAAGATTATGACAAGTTTCAAGAGAAGGATCGAATCAGTATAAAAGGTGTGGATAGTATTGCACCCAACAAGAAACTGACCGTCGAGGTCAAGCATGATGATGGGTCAGTGGACACAGCATCTGTCTCCCATACGCTGAATGACTTTCAGATCAAGTGGTTTAATGCTGGCTCTGCCTTAAACTATCTTCGACTCAATAAAAACTAATGAGCTCAGAACCCTGTTAAGGATGATTGAAAGTATACCGAAAAGTGTAATTGGACTTAGCCGATCCAGTTAGATGGGTTGGAGATCTTTTACACACCCATGCCAATAATGGATGGATCAAAATAGGCCACTTAAAATATTGCTTGAATGTGATTGACATTTTAGTAATTTATGCTTACCTTTTAGGGAAGTACCGATTGGTGCTCATTTAATATGGTAATCAAAGCTCAAAGAGGTGACAATATGTTAACATTAACTGAAAATGCGATCGATAAAGTTAAAGATTACGCCGTATCCAATGAAAAATATAAAGGGAAATCCTTAAGAATCTTCGTTCAGGGCGGTGGATGCTCTGGGTTCCAATATGGATTTGCTTTTGACGATAAAAGAGATGGTGATGAAGTGGTTGTAGGGAGTGATGAAGTCTCCGTTCTCATTGATCAGCAAAGTGCCCCTCACCTTCAAGGTGTTAAGGTGGACTACGTTGAAGATATTAAAGGATCAGGATTTGTAGTTGAGAATCCTAATGCAACTGGCGGATGCGGTTGCGGCTCTTCCTTTAGCACTGATGCTAGTGCTAGTCCAGCGACTAGTGCAGGTGGTGGATGTGGTACTGGTGGCTGCGGTTAAATACGTCTCTTCAGATTTGGCTTTCATAGCCAGGTCTGGAGATTCCCCTCTTCATAGTAAGCAATCCTAGTAATGGATTCTAAGATGTTTAGAGTTAGTCACAAGTACAGTTTTTATCTGTAAATACCTTGAAATGACCCAGTCCCTTAAAGCATTTCTAAAAGAAAACCGAAACTCTCTATATGAAAATTATTGCTTTCAGCAATGTTCAAATGCATCTCGACCCTATCAAAGAGATCCGTGACGAGGTCATCAACTCTGATCTGATCCTCCTTATAGGCAACATCACCCGGCAGGGAACCTGGATAGAAGCCAAGAAAGTTGTGGATATACTAAAACTTCTGAACCCAAATATTTATGGCGTCATGGGAAGTTTTGATTCTGAGACCGTCCAGGATTTTCTGGAGTCTGAAGGCTTATCCCTTCATGGTCAGGGGCGAAAGGTTAAAAACATCGGCTTTTATGGCCTTGGAGCCGGCAACCGGACTCTTTTTCACAGACCCTTTGAAATTGGCGAAAAGGAAGTCTCCTTACGATTGGAAGAAGGTTACCATCAAATCCAGGACTCCGAAACTATCATCCTGGTGTCCCACACAAGTCCCTATAACTCAAAGCTGGACGAAATATCCATGGCAAAGCATGTAGGTAGCCGAATGATTCGATCCTTTATCTTTAAACATCCCCCAAATATCTTTTTGTCCTCTTCAGTGGATAGAATAGCCCGAAGTGATCGCTTTGGGATGACCTATTTAGCAAGCCCTGGCCCCTTTGAGACAGGAGATTATCTTGTTATAGACACTGAAGACAAAGACCATCATCTGATAATCAAAAATGCCTATGATCCCAATAAAAAAACCATATTATATAAAAGTCAGTAATCCAATAGATCAAAGAAACACCGTGGAAACCAATGAAATGATGCCCTGTTAGAGATCGTGAGTTCGGTTATTTCAGGATTAACCTGCATTTAATGTTTCTCACTGCTACTTGGCAATTCACAAGTCGAACTGACGTTCAATTATTGGGATCAACGTCCATTTATTCATTGGCTAATCCATTTGTATATATATTTAAGGGGGGAGCATGAAGTCAAGCCAATCAAACAGCAATGGCAGTCAAGCCTGGCAAAAAGGGATTTGCGGGATTTGTCCTGCGGGCTGCTGGGTCATTGTAAGTTATGATGAAGAAGGAAAAATCGATAAGGTAAGACCCGATGAAAGTTCCAGCTTTGGAATGATCTGCAAACTAGGTGAACACTCTGCTGAGATTGTATATTCCAAGGATCGGCTTTTATACCCAATGCGCAGGAAAGGAGATAAGGGAACTTATGACTTTGAAAGAATCTCCTGGAACACAGCTTACGATATTATCACTAATAAACTCAATAAGATAAAAGAGGAATATGGACCCGAGGCAACCTCCATTTACACAGGGAGAGGGAGTTTTGAGCTTTCTATGTGTGATGTGTATCAACCGAAGGACGTTGCCGTTTCTTCTGCGTCCAGTGTACTGTTCCCATTTGGTTCTCCAAATACGATGGGTGTTGGGGCACTTTGCTATGTTTCCTTTGCAATGATCGCTCCTCACGTAACCATGGGTGGAATGATGATCAACATGTTCTCCGACATTGAAAACGCTGAGCTGATCGTTGTCTGGGGAGCTAATCCTGCTACCGATTGCCCGCCTCTTGATCTCAAGCGGATAATGAAAGCACATAATCGAGGTGCTCAAGTGGTGGTCATTGATCCGCGACAGACAATGGTAGCTAAGCTCACTGGGTCTCAATGGGTCCCCATTCGTCCAGGCACCGATGGAGCCTTAGCTCTGGGAATGTGCAATGTAATGATCGAGGAAGAGCTTTATGATGAAGGGTTTGTGAAGGAATGGACAAAGGGATTTGATGAATTCGCCCAGTACGTCCAGCATTTTAGACCTGAGGTGGTGGAAAAGATAACTGGTATTCCCTCTAAGACAATTAAGTCTCTTGCAAGACGTATAGCTCAGGCAAATGGAGCTTCCCCCATTATGTATAGCGGACTGGAATACAATGACAGCGGTGTACAGGCCATTCGTGCGACCATGGTACTTTGGGCTTTAGCTGGACAACTGGATGTTCCCGGGGGCCGCTGTTTTACCATGAAAGAAAATCATTTCCCGATTAATCGTGAGGGGCATATTGCTAATCCTGATGTGAGCAAGGCTTTGGGACGGGACAGGTTTCCTGTTTATAGTGCTTACAGGGGAGAATCCCATGCCATTGCCCTTCCTGATGCTGTCCTAAAGGGAAAACCCTATCCCATTCGCTCACTTATTGTTTTAGGAGGCTCTATCATAACAGCCTGGCCTCAACCATCCGTGTGGAAAGAGACTTTAAATGCTTTGGATTTTCTTGTCTGTATAGACCGCCAGCTGACTGCAGATTCCGCTTATGCCGATATCGTCCTTCCAGCAACAACGATGTATGAAATTGAATCTTATATGACCTATGGGCCAATGTTCAGGATTAGAGAAAAGATGATCGACCCAGTGGGTGAAGCCAGGAATGACTTTTTTATTATGGCAGAACTGGCTGACCGTCTTGGATACGGCGATCTTTATCCTCAAAATGAGGAAGAACTCCTTGGGCACGCATTGAAAGGCTCAGATTTCACTCTAAAAGATGTGCGAGAGGCAGGAGGACTTATACAGAAACAACCGGTTATGATGCAGTACAAGAAATGGGAGAAAGGATTGCTAAGAAATGATGGTCGTAAGGGCTTTGACACCCCCAGCGGGAAGTTTGAGATTGCCTCCACCATCCTTGAAGAGCATGGATATGATCCTTTGCCTGTCTATAAAGAACCTCAGGAAGGCCCTCTCACTAAAACCCAACGGACTCAAGAATATCCTCTTGTGTTTAATTCAGGATCGCGTGTGACCACCGATTTTAGATCTCAGCATCATGGCATCCCTGGTTTATACAAAGAACGCCCTGAACCTGTCGTCACAATAAACAGGGTGGATGCCGAGATACGGGATATTAAAAATGGAGATTTAGTGCGTATCGATACGGTTAGAGGAACTGTTACCATGCGAGCATTTGTAAGTGATGATATAATAAAAGGTAGTATTGATGCTAATATGGGAGGGGGTGGACCTGTTGGTCCAAAGGCCTGGCAGGAATGTAATATTAATGAGTTAACCAATTTACAGCATTATGATCCCATTTCAGGGTTTCCAGTCTACAAAGCACTTTTATGTGAAGTCGCTAAGGTAGAAAGGAACGATGAAACGGCCCTAAAGAATAAAGATATAAACATTGATTCCGGTGAATATAATAATGTAGAGGTTCAACAGGTTGATCCCCTGCCAGACCGCATTTATCTTGATCATAATGCTACAACACCCATTGACCCTGAAGTTCGTGAAGCGATGATCCCCTATATGGAGGGTGATTACGGGAATCCTTCAAGCATTTACAGCGAAGGAAAGAAAGCTCGGATGGCAGTAGAAAATGCACGCCGTAGTCTAGGACAGCTACTTAACTGTACTTCCAGGCGTATCGTGTTTACAGGCTGTGGTTCTGAGGCCAACAATCTTGTTTTAAAGGGAGTCGCTTTTGCCAATAGGCATAAAAACCATATTATAACGACTTCCATAGAGCATCCCTCGGTATTTAATACATGTAAATGGTTGGAGAAACAGGGGGTTCGGGTCACATACCTTGAGGTAGATGAAACCGGAAGGGTTCATCCTGAAAGTTTACTTTCTGCTATTACAGAAAATACCTGTCTTGTTAGTATCATGACTGCTAATAATGAAACCGGGTCTATCCAGCCTATCGCTGAGCTAGCCAATATAGCCAGAGAACATGCTGTGCTTTTCCACACGGACAGCGTTCAGGCCATTGGAAAGATTCCTGTTAACGTGAGTGAGCTCGGTATTGACTTTCTGACTCTGTCAGGACATAAACTTCATGGCCCAAAAGGTGTTGGGGCTTTATATATACGTAAAGATCTCCATTTTGAGCCTCTTATACACGGTGGGGAGCAGGAAGTTGGATTACGTGCCGGGACTGAGAATGTAATAGGAATTGTCGGGTTTGGCAAGGCTTGTGAGCTAGCCTTACAAAGGCTTTCGCAGATGGATGAACTTAGAGTGCTAAGGGTTAGTTTGGAACAGGGCATTAAAGAACTTCTTCCTTCTGCTAAACTCAACGGTCATCCGGAGGAAAGGCTTTCCAACACTCTTAACATGACCCTCCCAGGGATTCGTGGCGAGTCGATGGTTCTTACATTAGATCAGAAAGGAGTTTCACTATCATCAGGTTCTGCTTGTACTTCCGGCTCTCCAAAACCGTCACGTGCTCTGTTAGCCATGGGACTGTCTGAGGAAGAGGCTCATTGTGCAGTAAGATTCTCTTTGGGCTTTGCTAATACGAAAGAAGATATTGATCGTAGTATTTCTCTTATTGGAGCAGTTATTCGGGAGTCCAAGAGTATTGTACGCTTTGTTCCATGCCGTTAAAAAACGGATAGTTAGAGAGTAGGACAGATATTCTTATCTGTCTTTTTGTTAGACAAGAGGTGGACTCACCCAGTCATAAACCTTTTAGTATAGTTTTACTTAACAACCATCTTAAAGACTGCTCCAGTTTTGAATTCGGTGATATAAATCTCCCCTGAAGGGTCCTCTCCAAAGCTGGATATGAAACCAACACGTTTTAAAAGTACTTCAAGATTGCTGGATGAGTTAGAGAATGGACGGCCAATTTTGTTAAGTGGGAGGGCCCAAATTGTCCCCGATATAAAATCTCCAAAGATGTAATAGCCCTTCAAGGCCTTGAGAGCTTGGCCACGATAAACATAACCCCCTATCACACTGCGACCCAACTCATGATTATAGGCATATATGGGATCAGTCAGGTAGGATCGATGGCAGTTCTTTTTGGGGTTATAACATAAAAACCCCTCTTTGAGACGCCATCCTAGATTACTGCCCTTTGTGATCAGGCTGATTTCTTCTTGTTCGTCCTGGCCTACATCCCCCACATAAAGTCGACCGTTTTGACGGTCAAAACTGAATCTCCAGGGATTGCGAAGGCCCAAGGCATAGATTTCAGGGCGATAACCTGACTTTCTGAGAAATGGATTGTCCCCTGGGATAGTATAAGGTCTCCCGTTTGATGGCTTTGGGTCTATCCTTAGCATTTTGCCCAACAGTGTCTTTGGGTTCTGACCATTGTTTCGGGGATCGCCTCCTGCTCCACCGTCTCCTGTACCGATGTAGAGCTTTTTATCCGGCCCAAAAAGCAAAAGTCCCCCATTGTGATTGCTGTAGGGCTGTTTGATCCTCAATAGAATACGCTTGCTTCTCTTTATAACCTTTGGGACACGACCTTTCGTGAATTGGTATTCGACAATATGGGTATGGGACTTCTTTCCCGCGGTATAATTCAGATACAACCTCCCTTTACCTCTACCATTAGCATCTTCACGATAGTCAGGATGAAAAGCCAAGGATAATAGGCCTTCTTCGTTCCCCTTAGATCGAACATCCTTTGTGATATTAAGAAATAAGGACTTCTGACCCCTTAAAACCCGATAGATCCGTCCCTCCTGCTCCACAACATACATCGACTGAGCATTCCCCGGCGGGAAAACCACTTGTAAAGGGAGTTTAAAGCCTTTGGCTACCTTCACCAGTTTATATTTCCCCGTCTGAGCACCATTCAGGTCAAGAAACAGAAGGAAGACGACCCCACAGATTAGACTTATAAAGGTAATGATCGATAATTTTAATGTATGTCTATTGGGCATCATCTTTTCCATAATCACTTTAAAAGATTATTGAACTATGAAATGAAAGAACGTTTGTGCCTCATCTACGGCTTCTTCAACGATTGCTCTCTCTGCTCTCCACTTTTTGCTGACTAGAAGATCAAATCCATCTAATGCTGTCGTTAAATCCAGGCGAACCATCATTTTGACGTTATTCCCCCTCCTTTTAAAAGACCTGACATGACTTTGACCTATCCCATCACGATTGGTGATTGCCGTTTTATCATAACGACTCCCCCCATTCCTTTTGAGGTAAAAGCGAAGAGCTGTTTTCCTAACGGGTATCCTCTTTGAGCCACTGCGATAGATAAGTTGTACTTTGACAGGCCTGGCCAGTCCACCTTTAAGAGTACCTTTCTGGCGATCATTTATCTTTTTAAACCGTATATTCTTTAAAGTCCTTTGGATGAGTAATACAATATCCTGAAACCGATCTACCCTGTCAGGAACACGGGTACTATTGATGGCCGCACGTATAAACCTTGTGACAGCAGAACCCACGTAGCCTTTCCTGAGTAAAGCTTTACCTTTCTTTAAGTTACCATCCACAGAGGCTATCTTTTCCAAATACCTGCGTTCGAGTCTCTCCATTTTCTTTATAAACTCTTTTTCAGAGACCTTTACAAGGACATAGTATTCATAGGCTCCATTGGGCTGTTTTATATAGTGAGTTCTATCGATAATCACTTTTCTTAGGTTGGCAAAGCTTTTTACTTTAATTTCATTATAGATGGATTGTTGAGAGTTGGAACCCTGGTTTCCCTCAACGGATTGATAGACCACTTCAACGCTTGAGGAGATGCGACTTTCCATGATCTCTGCCAGTTTACTTTTCCCGTTGGCGACGGCTTCTTGTTTAGCTTCAATAGGGGATCGTTTGCCGCTGGAATAGCCCACACCCCAGTAATAACCGTCATGGAGGCTTGATGTATGGACCCAATTGGGGGCTGAATCACCATATTCTGCTTTGCTTCCCTTTGAGTTGCAGCTCAGCACAAGGACCAAGAATGTTAATGATAGACATTTCGTAAGCATATTCTTTCTCAATAAATAGTTTAAGTAAACAATAACTCATTCTACCTGAATTTAAGCAAAAAAACGAGAAACTACAAGAATAATGTCCTCATGTATTGACAATATTATGGGAAATATCTATCTTTTGGCTTATTATAGCTTTAACGATTACCACTCTCACGATTGATGAGAGGTCCTATATCAGGAATTATTAGAGTAATTGGCTTAAAGGATGTTCCATGCAACTAGCTTTAGTAAAAGGCTCAGTGGTCTCCACTCAAAAAGACGAAATGATTAAAAGTCTGACAATGCTTCTCATAGAGAAGGTGGATCCTAGCACTCTTAAGGGAAAGGGAGACTATTTAGTCGCTATCGACGCTGTTGGGGCAGGCATTGGGGAAATGATATTATTTGCCTCAGGCTCATCCGCCCGCATGACGGAGTATACGACTGACAAACCCTGTGACTGCGTGATTATGGCCATTGTAGACCAGTATGATATTGAGGGAAAAACCATCTACCAAAAAGACTAAAAAAAGCTTGTTTTACCGCTTTAAACACTCACCTAGAGTTAGTGTCCGCAATCTCCCATCTACAATCGGGTGATCAAAAGAGTAAAGTCATCTATAAATGGGTTTCCTTCTGTGAATTGGGTCACTTCTTCCTTAAAAGCTGTAAGCATATCCTCAACGGGCAAATGACTACTTTTCTCAACAAAACCTATGGTTCGCTCCTCTTCATATTGTTCACCATTGGCTTTTTCAGCCTCCACAATCCCATCGGTAAAGAGTACAAGAGTATCATCTTTATCATAGAAAATAATCTTTTCTTCAAACTCAGTATCATCCATGATCCCAAGGGGTCGACCGTAGCCTTTAATGATTTCCACTTTCTTTTTATTGGCCCTGTTAAGAAGCTGATTGTTGTGTCCAGCACTAATATACGTAATGGTCTGATTGAAGGTATCCACCAAAAAATAAGCTCCCGTGACGAACATACCCGACTCCGAATCTTTGGTCAAAAGCTTGTTAGCCTTTGTGATAACCTTTTTAGGGTTGGGATCTCTATGGGCTTCTGTTCGGATGGTATTTCTCGCTAACGCCATAAAAAGAGAGGCGGGTATACCTTTCCCCGAAACATCAGCTATCACTAAAGCAAACTTATATTCATCGATTGGGATAAAGTCATAAAAATCCCCACCAACTTCCTCAGCAGGTATGCTCACCCCTTGAATCTCCACATCATCCGGCGTATTAAATGTAGAGGGCAGGATCTTTTGCTGTATGAGACGAGCCACCTTGAGTTCCTGTTTTATTTCAGTCTGTACCAGAAGAGATTCGTGGAGCTTTAGATTAGCATAAGCTTGTGAAAAATGAGAGGCTAAATGGCCCATCAGTCGAATGTGAAAGGGTGAGAATGGTTTAGAATCCCGTTTGTTCCATAAAAACATGAGGCCGAAAAGATTTCCTTCTGTGAATAAAGGAATAATCAATAAAGGGGTATTCAGATTGAGTTCAGAAAGGCCTGAGAGTTCTTGAGGCAAGTCCGTTTTGATTTGTATGGGCTTCCCGTGACGGGCTAGATAAGTTTTCAGGTCCCGCGACAAGTGGATATGCTGTTGAGAGTTAGAAGCTTGAGTACCCTGTAGATAGTTTAAAACAAGTTCCTGTCTTGCTGGGCTGAAGAGATAAAACAAGGCTGAGTTTGTGTTAAAGGTTTTTCTGATAAAAGCCACAGACATTGGTATCAATTCCTGGATAGATATAGCAAAGTTCACTATATCATTAAACTCAAAGAGAATACTTAGTTCTTTCACACGCTTTTGGAGGGAAAATCGGGCTTTGGCAAGGCCTTTAAACAAATCTCCATTATTGAGGGCAATGGCCGCCTGATCCGCTAAATAACTCAATACATTTAATTGACTTTCATTAAATTGGGATTGGTCTGCTGAATTAATAGCCTCTAAAACCCCAACAATCTTGTCTTTAACACGCATAGGGACACAGATGAGGTTTCGAGTGACCGTATTGGTTTTTTGATCGACTGCTTTATAGACCCTCTGATCATTTTCAGCATCATTAACAATAAGAGCTTCACCGGTCTCTGCAACAATCCCGGCTATACCAACTCCAATAGGAACAGCAATTTCTCTTATAAGCTCTCCTTTGTCACCGGCTACTACAGCAAAGTTAAGAACCCTCTTTTTATAATCGATGAGTAAGAGAGAGGACGCTTCAGCATTTAGAAGATCTTTGGCGGCATCCATAATGATTTCTAACAGTTTAGGAATATCCAATGTGGAATTGATGAGGTTGCTAATCTGTCCTAAGCCCTTGAAGTCAAATGATATGTCGTCTTGTATAGAACTCATATGGCAATTTCTAGTCGTTCTCTGGCAAAGAAAACGATCAGATTATTTCCTCCAATCTGCTTAACTTTATCGACGGTCTGAACTTGTAAAGTATCCAGTTCTTTATCCGAACGGACAGGATCATGGTGAAAGAGAGCTAATTTGGAACATTGAATCTCAAGGGCCGCCTCAAGGGCATGATCTATAGTGCTATGGCCCCATCCTGCCTTGGTTTTATATTCTTCGGTGGTGTATTGGGCATCGTAGACGATTAAATCAGCGCCTTTTGCGAAGTCTATTATTTTATTGTTTTGAATCTTCACATACTCTTCGGCTTCTTTAATGGCTTCATCATCAATCCCGTCCAGACCACTTTCATTGTCCTCTTTTTTATCGGCAAAGATGTTCCTATAAGGTTCGTTGTCATAGATGGTAACGATTGTCTTGTCCCCACAGGTGATCCGATAAGCCAAACATAATATGGGATGGTTGAGATAGCAGGTTGAGATGTAAAAGGGGCCGATTTTAAAGTCTTCTTCCCGGATTTCTTTAAACTGAATATCCGCCCGGAGCTCATTGAGTTTGATGGGAAAGTATGAGTAGGCCATCTGGCCAGAGACTATTTCTTCTAAACCCATTCCAATAGCATTGACCGGCCCGCGAAATGTAATGGTAGAAGATGGAATGAAGGCTGGGCCAAAGAATGGAAACCCCTGGATATGGTCCCAATGGGTATGAGTCAGCATAATATTGATATCCAATGGGCCATCGGGTAGATCGTTAGATATAAGATAATTACCAAGCTCCCTGAGTCCTGTACCGGCATCAATCACTAACAGCTCATTGTTATCCCCTCTGATCTCAAGGCAGGATGTATTCCCACCATATTTCACTGTCTTAGGCCCAGGCGTTGGAACAGAGCCTCGCACGCCCCAAAATCGTAGTTTCATTGATCTAAATCCCCCGAATATCAAATAATTTTCATAAAAACAGAGGCCTTTTCAATCTCCTGATTAATCGTTCCTTGCCAACCCTCAAGCTCTTCCACTGTCAGTTTTAGATAGTCCAACAGATCCTCGTCAATACTAGAGGGAGCCTGGTTCCCACTAAAACCGATTTTATGGGCATTGGCAAAACTGTTGGCAATTGCCACACTGTATACAATCGTTCGTTTTTCTCCATTGCATTCGTTAGGGTTATGGTGATAGCTGATACATTCAACTACAGAAGAAGAGAGTGTCCATTTTTCAGCCAGTTGTCTGCCAATTTCAACATGATTGATCTCTAATAATTGGTTTTCAGCTTCAATCAGTTCGCATTTCTCATCGTTGGACTTAGCGATCACAGCCTGGTATTTCCGACCTAAAGCATGAGACAACACAACCTTACCAATGTCGTGGAGGAGTCCACAGATAAAATGCTCTTCAAGCAACTCTTTGGGCACTCCCAGCTTTTTACCAATGAGTTTGGAAGTCACTCCTACTGCAATGGAATGTTTCCAATAGCCTTCCACATTAAGGACCCAGTTCGACTTACTCTGAACTTCTACGAAGGGGACAACGGCTGTGGTCAGAGCCAGATTTCTTATGGTGTTCACCCCTAAAAGAATGATGGCTTTAACAATAGAGTTTACTTTTGTGGATAGGGAAAAATAGGCCGAATTGACAAGTTTTAAGACTTTACCTGTTAGAATAGGGTCTAAACTGATGAGTTTATTTAAATCGTTGGGTGACGCATAGGGGTCTTGTGTGATCTCTAGTATTCTACTAACACTTATGGGAAGACTTGGTACGTTTTCAACACTTTCTAATATTTTATCCGTCTCGATAGACATAGTGTTCCTGCTTTACTAGTGATATCCTTTAATATTAATCGTCCTATTAATATAAATAGCATCGGTTAATCACTTTGGGAATTTTATACAACTGGCAATTTTAGCATTGAATAAATTAATTCGATAGAACATAATATAAAATATTAATTCCAAAGCGTATAGCTTTCTCCCGTATTTTAACCGGATCATGGTGGACATATTCAGGTTCCCACCCATCCCCTAAATCGCTATTATTTAGATAAATAAGAACAAGTCTCTTTTCGATAAACAATCCGTACATTCCAGGTGGAACACCTTTATCATGTTCATGGACTTTAGGAAGAGACTTTAAGTCATAGTAGGAGCGATAAATAGGGAAATCATTTGTAAGCTCAGCAAGCCCCAGAGTAGGATTTACTTCTTTGTAGGATTCTCTAACATTATCCCTCCACGATTTTTCCATATCTAACTTGAGTTCTGGATAGAGATCGTGGATTAAACGTTTAAAGGCTTTCTCTAGGCCAAAATCGTCATTCACCAGCAGGAAGCCCCCATGACTCAGGTATTTTTTCAAGTTCTCTTTTTCTTCCGAGTCCAGGATGATTTGCCCATGACCGTTTAAAATCAAGAATGGCAAAGCGAATAACTGATCTCGCTTATGGAGATCGATAATGACAGGTTGAATGGCCAACTTCAAAGGGGTTCGTTGATTCACCTTCTGGACAAAGTTCTTAACGGCTCTCTCAACACTGTACCAGTCCCCTCCTTTATACTTGACAATGGCCAATTTTGGGATGCCACTGAAGGAATAGAGAGGGAGGCAGAAGATCAGGATGAATAAAACCAGAGGGAATCCCTTTTGCCGATGAATATGATTGACTTTCAATTTCACTTTGCTTATCATAACCTAGTCCTTTCATTCAAAATATAGTGATTATAAAAATACCAGTCAAGCCAATATGGTTTTTTCTGCGATGGACAAGAGGAATTGATGAAAAATGAATTGATAGCCCTCAAGGAAAAGGCCGCTGAATCGGTGGTAAAAGCCTTAACAGAAGAAGAACTAGAGGGGTTGAGAGTTCGCTATCTTGGCAAGAAAGGGGATCTCACCAGGATATTAAAAAGCCTCGGCAGTTTGAGTCCGGAAGAGCGGCCTATAATAGGTGGATTAGCCAACGAGATCAAAGAAGTCATCACCCATTCCATCAGTGATAAAAAGAAGGTTCTCAAAAATCAAGGAATAGATAAAAGACTGAAACAGGAATCCATAGATGTCACCCTCCCAGGACGCCAACCACCCATCGGTCATCTGCATCCTATCACACAAGTTATCCAGGAGATCACAGGGATATTCAAAAGCCTGGGTTTTCAAGTGGCTGAAGGCCCCGAGTTAGAAGAAGAATACTACAACTTTGACGCTTTAAACCTCCCAAAAAGCCATCCAGCACGGGATGAACAGGACTCTTTTTACGTCAGTTCTGATAAACTGTTGAGAACTCAAACGTCTCCCGTACAGATTCGCGTTATGGAAAAACAAAAGCCACCAATTGCCATTATCTCACCTGGACGCTGTTTCAGGAGGGACGCCCAGGATGCTACCCATTCCCACACCTTTCATCAGATTGAAGGGCTTGCTGTGGATAAGGGAATCACATTTGCCGATCTAAAAGGAATCCTTCATGTTTTTGGCCGACAGATGTTTGGAAAAGATACTCAAACACGATTTCGTCCCGACTTCTTTCCTTTCACTGAACCAAGCGCCGAGTTTGCTATCACTTGTTTTAAATGTCATGGGAAAGGCTGTCGGGTATGCAAAAAGAGTGGTTGGATAGAATTGGGTGGCTGTGGGTTAGTGGACCCTGCTGTCTTTGGCTTCGTCAACATCGACCCGGAGATTTACTCAGGTTATGCTTTTGGTGTAGGAATCGAACGATTGGCCATGGTGAAATATGGCATACCAGATATTCGCATGTTTTATGAAAACGATCTCCGTTTTCTTGAACAATTCTAAAGCTAGTTATCACTGCCAAATTAATTAAAAAACAGTAAATGGGAGGCAACAATGAGCCAGGTATTTAGCAAACATTCTGCCTTTGAGACAATGGAAGGGGAGGGAGCCAGGGTGAAACGTCTCTTTCCAACACAATCTTTAAGGAATTATGATCCTTTCGTTTTGCTGGACGAGTTTTTTGTAGATTCCTCGGCTGGATTCCCAACCCACCCTCACAGGGGGTTTGAAGCCATCACTTATATGCTACAGGGTTCTTTTCGGCATCAGGACAATATGGGGAATGACACAACCGTTACGGATGGGGGTGTCCAGCGATTTACAGCAGGCCGAGGGATGAGTCACTCAGAGATGCCTATGGCCGAAGGGGTCAATCATGGCTTTCAGCTTTGGATCAACCTGGCAAAGAGCCTAAAACAGATAGACCCGGATTATCAGCAGGTGGATGCCAGGGAAATCCCCATACGGGAGAGTGAAGGCTTGATTATTCGTACGGTGGTAGGAGAAGGGTCTCCTGTTCGTCTGAAGACAGCTATTCAATATCAGGATATCACGATGTCTCGAGGAAAAGAGCATATTATCCCCATAAAGCAGGGACACGTTGGGTTCATTTACCTGTTTGAAGGGCAGTTAGCCATTAACAATGAGAAGTGTCATCCCTCAGAAGCTTTATTCATGGATGGATCCACTGAAATCAAAGTGCATACAGAAGGTGATACAGCACGTTTTCTATTGCTATCCGGCCTCCCTCATCATGAACCTATCAAGCAATGGGGCCCCTACGTCGATTGACTAATGCTGTAGAAGTAGGTAGCAAACTGTTCTATACGAATTTACCTTGATATAAAACCAGTTAGGAGGTGTTAAAAAATAGATTCCCGTTTTTGAGATTCCCAAAATATAATTGACAGGATAAT
>ENA-ORDP01000948-ORDP01000948.1-marine-sediment-metagenome-genome-assembly--contig:-NODE-948-length-17170-cov-5.202162_pt1 | contig 17170 bp, 14 predicted proteins | sample MGYA00248627_ERZ508539 | MGnify/ENA primary metagenome ERZ508539 (study PRJEB26208, sample SAMN05571518) | marine sediment metagenome | biome: deep sea; feature: Hydrothermal vent; material... | reverse complement strand
CAGGGTCAGGCACGACAGGGTCAGGCACGACAGGGTCAGGCACGACAGGGTCAGGTGTTACGACATCTGGTGGATCGCTGAAGTCAATGGTGTCTACCAGAAGGTCAGGGCCTTTATCTGTCCCGATGAGAATACGTTCGTCTTCCATGAGCCTGGCAATTTCCTGAACTCGATAGCCAGTATTTGGAATCATAAGATCCTTGGAATTCTGGTTCAGAATGGCCGGATCGATACCCCCCACCGTCGTTCCATCCGCGAGGTTGTCTATAATTCCGTCGCTCTCTATATCGAGTGCAAGACGATCAATTATCGAGTCAGTGGTTACGTTGGCAAGCAGGCTGGGGTCGCTAACACTGTATAGAGATTTTGTCGCTACAATAGTTTTTGGTAGACTGGTGCTGGACCAGTATAGTTTTGCAACAGCATCGCCTGTATTCTCATAGTACTCCATGACGATGGGGTATTTATTACCGGCAGTAAGGTTGATAGTCCCCGCATATTCTGTAACGCTCTGATCAGTCCACTGGTCAATAACCAGCTGTCCATCTATCCACAGACGTACTCCATCGTCAGTCGACGAATAGAAAGTGTAATTTTCGGAATACGCAGGTTCGATGAGCCCTGTCCAGCGTACAGAGAAGGTTTCCGGTGCGATGGTGCTGGCAGGGGCGCCGCGCTGCCAGTTAAAATTCACGTTTGCGTCCACACGTTCCAGCGCGATGTTGGAAAGTGAGCGGTCGTTATAGTACCTTGCGCGTAACCCGTCTCCTTTTGGATTTGTCATTTCATTCACCTTGGCTGCAAATGCTTCCAGGGCAGCCCTGTGGTGTAGAGCTTCATTCTGCTGGGCAACTGTCGTGGTATCTTCATTGATAATCAGTGGGGATTTAAAGATATCGATACCCACCTTCTGATCAATGGCAAAAAGACGACCGACCTGACTGGACGAATTCTGCAGTTTCTGAACAAACGTACGGGAATCGGTTGACGGACCGCTGCTGTAGCGCGCCATGTTAAATGCAAGCTTGGTCAGAGGAGTAGCGTAAATTGGCTGCCCGTCAGCCAGCATCTCTTTTGTAATGACTGTAACGAGAGTCGAAATGACAGGCGCCTTACCTGTATTCAGGTCAACTGCGTTGGCTCCGCCTATAGTCAGGACATAAGGGGGCGCAATATTTCTGGGAACCGACAGGCCGATAATCTGGGCGGACTGGTTAGTAACTACAGATGAAATTGGAGAACTCTTGTCATAGAAATCCGGAAACGATGTATCCAGTGCAAACACCTTGGTATCGGCAAAGGCCAGCGGCCCTTTTATTCCCGCGCCGGATATCTGAAAATCCTCCCCCGCAGCCTGCAGATTGCCGGAGCTGGAAGTATTGTCTGAGGAGCCGGAGTTTCCTCCCCCGCAGGCTGTTAAAACACAAGCAACGAACAATCCTACGATACGTACGGCAATTACAGATTTCATCCTTCCACCTCTGGTTTACTTCAACATCTGAAACGGGTGATCGGAGAAACAGGTAATATTCTTCGTGAAAGAGATCACGAAACGGTCTGACAGGCAGGTGCCGGAGCGGTGTTTCGGGAGGAATTGAGGTACAAGTCACAATGCCGAGGCCTCAGGATCCCGCAGCAGCATGCAGGTCGCTATTGCGCAGTTTTAGAGGAGTATGCCGGTCTGGAATATCATCAGGTCGATGAGCTTCCTTGAAATATCGTATACTTGAGCTAAATACCGGAGGGGAAGTGCTAAATAAAAGAACAAAAATGGCGTTGTGGTTAATATTGAGTGCGACACTGGTGCTCAAGCTGGCGGTGGTTTTGTTACTAATACCAAAGTTAACCGAATACCTCCCCTATACCATCGGCGGCTTCGTTGACCGCTACGATAATATCGCAGAAAATCTGCTCTCCGGTAACGGTTACCGGATCTATCCAGATACTTCGGAAACGTTGCTTCGTAGCCCCGGCTATGTTTTGCTTCTGACAGGGTTGTTTTACCTGTTTGGAAAAAGTTTAGCCGCGGCCCAGGTTATTAATATCCTTTTCGGGCTTGCCACAGCTTACATCATAGCGCTGATCACCAGGCAATGGGTTATGCCCAGGTCAACAAGCCCCGATGGTGGCGGTAATATCGAGTGGGCACCATTGTTTCCTGCAATGCTGTTTCTGTTTTATCCTGGCATTATCCTGGCGGAGACAAGAGGGGGTGTTGAGAGCTTTTTCATTTTGCTACTGACTTCGCTGGTCTTTTTTTTATATCGGTTGATATGCTTCAACCGCACCAGGGATTACGTTGTTGCTGGTGTTACGCTCGGGCTCACCATGCTGGTCAAGAGTACTCCCGCACTTATACCGCTTGCATTTTTCCCTTATCTGCTCCTGAGAGCAAAGTCTGTCGGTGTGACGAGGGTCTCTGTTGTCACCAATTTCGCTGCCATGGGCCTGGCGGCCTTAATTGTGCTCACACCGTGGGGCTTGCGTAATTACGGGCTTACAGGTGATTTCATGCTGACAAGCACCGTGAAAGGCACTACAGCCCACCAGGGGTTGTACGTGAACAAACACTTCGGTTCCGGGCGAGATCGCGACCCTCTTCTTATCGAAGCGACCGACCAGCAGAGTGCGATTGCGGATGAACTGGGCATAAAACATCTTCATGGATTCTTTAACGTGTTTTATTCGGTTAAAGACGAAGTCAACTTCGATCGTCACCTGTTCCAGCTTGTAGTTGACGAATACAAGGCCGATCCGACCCTGTTGCTGAAGAGTTGTATTCTGAACTTCGGCGGATTCTGGTTCCTGGGAAAATCCTCGAGTGCCACATATCTGAATATGGCGCTGGTCGGGCCATTGTTGTTAATTGCGGGTTGGGGAACGTATTCCGGCTACAGGCGGAGGTTCAATATCACTCCCTTGATCATCGTTATAGGGATCTTCATCGTGCCGCACCTCCCGATACTCGGGGTTGCGAGGTATCATATTCCCCTGATCCCGTTTCTGGTGATTCTCGCGACTATTCCGTTTATGAAGGGCCCGGTTAGTGGTGGTCAGAACTATCAGTTTGCTCTTTGAACGTGAAGGTCGAGTTTAGCGAATAGGTGAGAACTGAAGCCAGAAAAGTGGCCAGTGCAAACGCAGAGCCTCCGGCGTATTCACCCAGCAGCCTCTCCACCGGTAACCCGTACCGAATCGACATCGACATAATCGTCGTTGCCAGCAAGCCTGCGATGGCGATGAGGCTAAAACGGGTGAAAGCCCCGACGTGCCCGCTAACCAGTTCCCGCGCACTGAAGGTCACATTGCGGTGGCCATAGTAGCTGCAAATAATACCCACTGCGTATGCCATAACGACGGAGAGGGCATAGTAAGCCGGAGTGTCCGCAGGCAGCATGAATGCGAACAGCTCTCTCAGAAGAATGGTGAGCACGCCAACGACAGCACCTACGAATAAATACCTGAGATAGGTAGACGCATGTTCTGACAGCCGGGTCGATTCAACTTCCATAGCAGATGATTTGGTATTCGAGATGCCGGGCGTCACTTGACCTTGAGGCCCAGAACCGCAAGCGCGAAACCGGAGAACATCCACTGTACCCCCATAGCAATTGACGTAACGGCTGGAATAACAATGCGGAGACTCTGCTCGGTAGGCAGATTTCCGAATCCTGCAGCCTGCCAGTACAGTACTGCTCCGATCAGACCGGCAACGCCGGCCAGCACCAGGCCCAGTCCAGCCAGCAATCCCCACTCGACCAACGGCATGCTTAACAGCTTTTTGACACGAGCGTCAGGGTTAAGCACCCCTTGTTGCACGGCGACCACCTTCGTATAGACGGCGAAGAACAAAGTCTGGAACCCAACCAGCATGCCTATTGCGGAGACGAGCAGCGTGTTGATGGAGAAATTCAGGCCGCCGATCTTCACTGGCCCCCATACAAGAGTAACGAAACCTAACAGGCTTACCAGGGTCAGAAGTGCGCCAGGAAAGAGAAACAGCCACTTCGGCGAGTGCAACAGCATAAAACGCAGGTGCCGCCAGCCGTCACGCCAACTCTGCAGATGAGGCGCTTTGCTGCGTCCGTCCGGGCGTAGTGTGATGGGAACCTGGTCAATCTCCAGTTGGGCGAAAGTGGATTTAACCACCATCTCCGACGCGAACTCCATTCCGGTGCAGTGCAGATCCAGGCCCACAATGGCATCCTTGCGGAATGCTCGCAGACCACAGTGGAAATCGTCGACCGGTGATCTGAAAAAAATACGCCCAAGCCCGGAAAGTACGGGGTTCCCGATCCAGCGATGTTTCCAGGGCATGGCCCCTGGCATAATTGTTCCGCCTCCTTTGGGGAGGCGACATCCCATCACCAGCTCTGCGCCGCCGCGGAGTTTTTCAACAAAGCGTGGCAGCTCCCCGAAGTTGTAACTTCCGTCCGCGTCTCCCATCAGTATGTATTGGCCTTTTGCCGCCATGATCCCTCCGAGGAGAGCGCTGCCATAACCCCGCTGGGGGATGTTTACTACACGGGCGCCGGCGCTTTCTGCGATGGCTTGGGAGCCGTCGGTGCTGCCGTTGTCCGCGATAACAACTTCGCCGGATATTCCTGCATCCTCTATGGCCTTTCTGGCCTCCTGGATGCAAGCCTGCAAGGTCTCGCTTTCGTTGAGGCATGGCATCACAACAGAGACTTCCAGTGTTTGTGAATTTGTCCCGGATGAAAGCTGTCCATCGGTCGTCTTAGCGTGTCGGTCTGGCATGTCGCAATCCTGGTTATTGTAATAAAATTAAGTGCTTATTTTACTTGATAGGAAATCAGCTCGCCAGTGCCCAACAACCCCCTACGGTACAAATATCGTTCACACTCAATTGCTCATGCTAGTATGGCATGAAATATGCCAAATAACCTGACTGGGGTGCCGGGTGGTCAGGAAGCCCATTTTACATTATAAATAATTATGGTTATCAGAGTGTTGCATGTTAATAGATGCTATATTTCGTGTCTTAACCTGTATTAATTATCATAGTTAGCAAATCGAGAGCGCCGCCGAATTTATCAAACCAGCATGATCACACAGAGAGTAGTTATTAATTGGGTGTTAGTGTACTTGTTGCTATTTCTTAGCGGCACCTGGCGATTTAATCTGTCAGCCAATAAGTACCTTGTTCTTGGTTTTTTAGTCGCTTTAACTGCATGGTTTTTGTTCACGGATCGTAAGATCAGCGACAGATTTCTGTTTTATGCCATCGTTTTTACCGGTTTCCTGTTTTCGTTAAGTCTGTATACAGGCGGCGGGATTACTTTACTTTCAGTAATTTCAGCACTGATGAAGTTACTGATTGCGTATTTTATACTTAAAACGGTAGGTTCGAGTTTTACGGAGACATATATAAAGTTAGTTGTGTTTTTAGCGGTAGTAAGTCTGTTTGGCTACACGACGGACAAGTTCTATTTGTTTGAAGGATTGGTCCGTAAGTTGCCGCCTGTCGATGAATATGGTTTCGAAGGTATATTTTATCTGTATAGGTTTCCCTGGCACATTGAAAGAAATAACTCGATATTTTTCGAACCCGGAGCATACCAGGTCTTCTTGAATGCGGCACTGTTCATGCTGTTTTTTGCTAAGACAAGTTTCGGGAGCCGTACTATATGGGTCTACATCACTATTTTGGTGGCAACATTGGTAACAGCTTTTTCTACGACCGGATTTTTGATATTCGCTGTTATGTTCTTCTTGTTTCTACTCAAGAGCCAGGTTGCCAGTTTTACTGGAAAGATTGTAATTATAGGGATTTTCTTCGTGGTCGTTGGTGCATTTTCTACCCAGTTTTATTCAACATTTATTGTCAAACTCAACGATTACCTCACCGCAGGCGAATTCGAAACTGGCGGAAGTGCCCGGTCCCGTAGCAACGACAGCATGACAGACCTTAAGATATTCAGAAAGCATATATTTGGTGTGGGTTACGACAACTATGTGAAAGAATTTTCCTCGGTAGGGAGAGTGTTCGTAGAGGAGGGGTCTTCCAATGGTGTTACCAGAACACTGGCAGTAATGGGTTTGCCTTTTAGCTTGTTTTTGTTCGGCTCATTTTACTGGGCCATCAAAAAATTGCTAGGTGATTTTATGTTAGCTTCTGCTGCATTCGGGATGGTAATACTATTTTTGGCCGGAGAATCATACTACGTGATAACGCCGGTCAGTATGGCGATAATTGCAGCTGCGTTTGTATTTGATCGCAGATCAGAAAAAAGGGAACCACAACGCGATACACGAGAATTGCCGAATCAGGCAGAGTGGCCTTAGAGATAACCGAATCTTGATAGCGGGTACTGATTCTGTAGTCGCTGCCAGCATTGATATGAAACCCAGGAATAGTGCCTGATGAGCATCCCAAAAGTATCAGTACTCATGTCCGCCTATAACGCCTGGCCCTATCTGCCGGAAGCGGTTGAGTCAGTGCTTGCCCAGAGTTTTAGTGATTTTGAATTCATTATTATAGACGATGGATCGACCGATGAAGGCGCGGTTTACCTGGATAGCATTTTGGATCCAAGGGTCAAGGTAATACACCAGGCGAATAAGGGGTTGGGCAAAGCCCTGAATAAATGGCTGCGTAGCTGTAAGGGCGAATACATTATGAGGGTGGATGCAGATGATCGCTGTTCCCCGCGCAAAATGGAAGAACAACTAGAATATCTGCGTGGTAACAGGGATGTGATAATGGTGGGGACACAAATCAGGTTTTTCGCGGACAACAACGTGCTGCCTGATATCAGTAAGTTGCCAATGTCTAATGACGCGATTGTTCGGGGTATGAGGAAGGGCTGGCACACAATGTGTCACGCTACAGTTATGTTTCGCAAAGTACTACTGGATGAGATAGAAGGCTACGTGGTAACCGGCGCCGGTGAGGACTGGGCATTTATTCTGGATGCATCCGCACACGGGAAATTGGCAAATCTGGGCGAAGAGCTTTATTACGTTAGAATGCATTCATCAAGTACTGCATGGCGCAACTCGACACGCATTATAGCAGGTCTCAGATATGCTATGGAACGCGCAGAAATGCAGGGAAAAGGGAGTGATTATCCGTTCGAACTGTTTATGGAAAAATGGAACAAACAAGGGCCTCTTGCGCGTTTGAACGTTAACATGAAAGGCCTTTCGCAAGTGCTTCACCGGCAGGCAGTCGTGAAGAAACTGCAAGGTCACCGGTTTTCCTCGTTATGGTACCTTGCGGGTGCAGCATTGCTCGACATGAATCGGACTTCGGGAGCCGTACTCAAGAGACTGGGCAGGCACACTGGATGAGTGATCTGGCTATCATTGTCCCGGTTTATAACCGAGTGGAATACACGAACATTTTTATAGAGTGTCTCAAGAAAAATACGTATAAGGCATGGACACTGTTTATCGTTGACGACGGCTCAACGGATGGAACCGGGAAAATGCTGGCAGATATCAGTACCGGTATCGACCCAGACGCACAAGTCCCTATGAAAGACGGGGCGATATATCATATAAACGGCGATGGAAACTGGTGGTGGACAAAGTCTGTTAACAAAGCTGTAGAAGTTGCTTTACGTAGTGGTGCAGAACTGATACTAACGCAAAATAACGATGTTGAGTTCCCCTCTAATTATCTGGAGCGTATGGTGGAAGCCCACCGTATCAAACCAAATGCGATTGTCACGGCACCCATATTTGACCTTAATACAGGTCTGTGCCTCCCGGATGGCGGTGGCGTGCGGAGAAACTGGATAACAGCAAAAGATATAAAACTGCCCATAGTTGATAGCCGGTTAAAAGATGACAGTAGCGCAAATAATTGCGGTGAAGTATGGAGGGAGTTGACCCATTGCAGCGGGCGGGGGTGTTTGATACCGGAAGCTGTATTCAAGAAGACAGGATTGTATGATGAGAAACGTCTTCCGCAATACGCTGCTGATGACGATTTTACCTATAGAGCAGCGGGTGCGGGTTTTCCTGTATTCATTTACCTGAAGACATACTGCCTCACGCCGGCGGAAGAGACGGGAATAACGGAGTTCGTATCAAGGAGATCATGGAGAACTTTCATTGGGTATCTGACAAATCAAAAATCGCCGGCAAACATCAAGCGCAGGTTCTGGATTACCGTACGCCATTGCAAGCCTAGATGGTATGTTCCTGCCAGTCTGATGCTGGATCTGATTCGTGTTGCTGTATCCTACTGGAACCGGACTGCCTCGATCGATGTGAAAAAGTAATAAAGTATATTTGCCGTCTTTTGTGTTATGTCCAAGATGGGGCTGAAGTAAATTTCCGGAAATACGACATGAGGCACTTCTGTAGTGGAAAATAAGCATGACCGTCTTGCGGAGAGGGTGAACAGCGTTGCTATTCTCGGGATGCAGGTTGATGTTACATCACTAGAACAGGCAACTGAGTTTGCCATTCACCAGTCACTGGTTAAACGAAAGGGATATGTATGTGCGGCAAATGTCCATATGTGTATGGAAGCTTATTACGACAAGGAGTTTCAGCAGATTGTAAACGCTGCATGTATGGTGGTGCCCGACGGGAAGCCTTTGTCATGGTGGATGCATGCATTCGGAGTCAGTGCAGCCCAGCAGGTCAGAGGGCCGGACTTGTTTGAGAGCGTTTGTCGCAGGGCAGCGGAACGCGGGATCTCTGTTGGATTGTACGGCGGAACACAGGAAGTTCTGGATCGCCTTCAGGTGTTCTTTAAAAATCAGTGGCCAACACTTGAAGTGGCTTGTGCGATATCCCCCCCATTTCGAGAGCTTAGCCCGGATGAACAAAACAGGTATTCGGAAGTGATAAATGACTCGGGTGCCAGGATCCTGTTTGTAGGCCTGGGGTGCCCGAAACAGGAGAAATGGATGGCTTGTAACGAATATCGAATTAGCGCCGTCATGATCGGTGTTGGAGCAGCATTCGATTTTTACGCTGGTACAAAGAAGATTGCACCGGTGTGGATAAGAAAAATGGGCATGGAATGGCTGCATCGATTGATATCCGAGCCTGGAAGACTGTGGGTCAGATACCTGAAAAATAATCCGCTTTTCATGTTTCATTTTATGATTGCCTGGGCAGGCGAGCGCTTGCGTCGCCTTAAACGCAGAGCATGACTCAACAAACCGGTATCTGGAAATAAGTGTAGTGCTTGTAGGTAAAGAAATTTACGATAATGTAGACTACGTATGCCGTAACTTTATTAAAGGCGGGAGAGAATACGCTTTCGAGGAATTGCATGAGTACCCGTATCTGACTACATTCTTGCGCCGACTGCAGGAAATTCTGGCTGAAAGGTTCAATACCTACAGATTTCTGATTTACTCCAAGGTAAACCAGTTCAGCAGAGCTGGTGATGAAGACATAATTCCCCCGTATTATGATCCTCACCTGATAGTTTTCTATATAAGTGACGAAACCGGTTCAATCCCCGAGCCGCTGATGGCGCGATGCAAGGCAGTATTCAAGGTCCATTTACAACATGAAACGGAGGGTAACCTGTTCTATTTTCCGCTCGGTTATGCCAATGGCGATGAATGTGATATCCAGACTGTCAACAATAGAGCGATAAACGTATTTTTCTCTGGAGCCTTGAACAGGAGTCGCGTTGGGCTATATAAGGCCTTGGCCGGTCTGGACTACATCCCCGAAAAATTACTTCTGTTAACGAAGCGATGGTTACCAGCAGACCTCAGCGGTTCGTTCCCGAACAGCAATATATTGTTTACCTCCGGTTTTGCCAGTGGGCTCACGCAATCCGACTATAATAACCTTCTATATTCCTGCAAGATCGCTTTGGCGCCCCACGGGTTTGTCAATCCGGAAACATTCCGTCATTACGAGGCAATGCGCGCTGGCTGTATTGTAGTGAGTCTGGAAATGCCGCCTATCCGTATGTATAAAAATGCGCCAATAATACAGCTTGAGAGCTGGGGTCAACTGGATGCCAGGGTGACCTGGCTGCTAAAGGACAAAGAGCGTCTCGAAGCACTGCAGACAGAAACACTAATGTACTGGAAAGACAATTGCACGGAAGAGAGTACAGCCCGTTATGTCGCCAATACACTGGCTCAGCTGGGTTGATTTACATCGGCATATGCTGGTTGTTGCTTATGACTGATTTTGGTTCTGTTTGCAGCCACGAATTGGAGACGAGGCATGAAGCTGTTTAGAAGCCTGCGTAAAGTCGCCGCACGGCTATATGTTCGACCGACCAGGGCCGAACGCCATGGCCACCAGTCTGACGGCCTTGTACGTCTGACCTTCGATGACAATGGAGATGCGGACAGCATCCATGCAATTCTGGAAAAATTGTCTGAAGATCGCGTCCGCGCCGGATTCTTCCTGATTGGCGACTGGGTAGATGACAATCCAGATCTGGTGGCGGCTATCGAGGCCCAGGGGCACTGGCTCGGTAACCATACCCGCTCGCATCGGCGCTTGCGCTATCTCCCTCCCGGCGGTATCTATGAACAGGTCGTCGATGGACCCGGGCGCCTTCGTCCGCCATTTGGTGACTATGGTGGACGCGTACGCAGAGTAGCGGCGCGCCTGGGTATGGAGATCTGGTACTGGACCCATGACACTCGGGATTGGGCCGCTGACATTACAGCTGACGAGATTATCGCCAACGGCACGCGAGATCTGCACCCGGGCGCCGTTATCCTGCTTCATCTGTGGGCGCCACGCACGCCTGAGGCACTCCCTGGCCTCATTCGGGAGATACGCCAGCGAGGGCTTCAACTTGAGGAACTGGATGGAAACTGACGCCCGCTCACTTGGTGGCTTCAATAAACAGTCCGCCAGGACGTTGGTCGATGATCTCCACGTCCGCACACTGTCCGACTTTATATTCCCACTTTTTTATCTCTGAAAACCCGGCGGTTCTGAGCAGCTGTTCCAGTGAGCGCTGATTGTACATCCAATGGTGTCGATTTTTTTCCTTGCGTTGAGAAGCCTGGAACAGATGAGACAGAAACGCACCAGGCTGCAGAGAATCATAACCAGCAATCAATTCGTCAAGGTCGGGTAGCGATATGCGGAAGATCCCACCCTTTTTCAGTACGCGATATATCTCAGATACACATTTCTGTGCGTCTTCCGGGTAGAAATTGTTCAGCATATGGGCGCTATACACGTACGAAAACGAGTCGGCCCGGAGGGGAAAACGGCTGGTCACGTCAAGATATTCAACGCGTTTGAATATCCCTTGCTGGTGCTGGATGTATCTCTCGGTACTGATGAAACTCAAGGTTTTGAGAAGGGAGGAGGCACCTGGCACTCTGGCAAGAAAAATATGCCCTGTTACATCAGTATTGAGCCAACCGTCGAAGACGCGATCGAAACAGCCGAGATGCAGTTTTGCACACTTATTTTTATGGCTCCGAGACAACAGCGCCAGTACGGTAGATTGCATGTACTCCCCCAATTAGAAAAGATAAGGTTATCAAAGAGCTGGGCCGCATGCACGATTTCAATAATGATTTTCGAAAGCCTGCGACCTTGGTGCAACATTCAAGAACCACCGAAATGGTACGAATGTAAATAAAACCGACAATATTTATTATGCCATGAATAGAAAAAACAGCAACTTGTCGAGTGGTTATTAAATCCTCTCCCGGTGCTGGTCAGAGAATTTCGCATACAGGGCCAGTGTCGGCCATTCCTTGGCAAAACTATTTGGGGTTTCAGCCTTTGCCGGTCATCTAAGTATATGATAGAATCGCACAAATATGTGATTTCAATAGTTGATCGGCAACCCATTGAAGGCTGCCGCAGAGGTTGGAACAGGTACAAATTTACTTCAAGATGATGGGCCGCAGACCCTGTTATGTTGGCCTTTTTAGTATCATTGATGTTAGTGGTAAAAACGGTAGAGTCGGTAAATTTTACAAACTATGAGCTGCTACAGCTGTATTGGGTTCCTGCCTGGCCGAAACACGTCCGACCACCGTTCATGATATTGCATGATATTGATGGATACGCAAAATTATAGTAACGGTACAGGTATTGCTTAATATGCCGACCAGGGAGTGCAGTCTATCTTCAACTGGTTTATGAAGAAAATCCGCTGTAGAACGGTTATTACAAGTAATATGTTTAGAATGCATTTAGAATACAAGGTCAGGTTCAGAGTGGCCTCGGGTACAGCTCAACAGATTAAAACAGGGTAAAGTAGCGAGTGGTCAATTACAGCCGGAATAATATCAAGAGAAATTTCCAGTTGCCGCTGATCAGGTGGCTGTGCCTTTTGGTGCTTTCATTCAACTCGTGTTTCATCTTTGCGGCGGAAGATTATCTGCTGGGTGGAGGCGACAAGATCCAGATATCTGTCTATGAGCAGCCGGATCTGACGACAAACGTGCGTATAAGCCAGGATGACGGGACCATCACCTTTCCTCTTCTGGGAGAGGTGGCTATAGCGGGGCTCTCGCCGGAAGCTGCCGGGTCAAAGATCACAAAGCTGCTGAAGGATGGGGGGTTTATCAAGGATCCCCAGGTGTCCGTGAGCGTTCAGGAATTCCTTAGCCAGAAGATCCCTGTCATGGGGCAAGTGAATAGCCCCGGTGAATATTCGCTTAAAGGCGAAAGCAGGGTGATTGATTTGATCGCCCAGGCCGGTGGTTTGAGAACGGACGCTGCTGATGTAATCACCGTAGTGAAAAATGAAAAGGGCAAATCGGTAAAGCACGAGATTGATCTCTTGCAGTTCTACGCGGGTGATATGAGTCAGAATATCGGGGTATCCAGGGGCGACTTTATTCTGGTGCCAAAGATGGACAAGTTCTACATCCAGGGAGAAGTACAGGGGCCAGGAATGTATCGCCTGGAGCGGGATATGACTGTGATGCAGGCAATATCGGTAGGCGGGGGGATCACTGGCCGTGGATCTCTGAAGGGCATAAAGGTTACACGCCACAAGGCTGACGGCAAGACGCAGAAAATCAGGGTGGAATTGATGGACAGGTTGCAACCCAATGACGTGATTACCTTAAAAGAGCGACTGTTCTAGAATTTTGACAGGTAGATACCGCGATGACACCAAATGAGCTGACCATTGAAAAATTTTTCCTGATCCTGCAGATGCGGACCCGGCTTATTGCTGGCATCCTGGCGGCGGCCGTGATAATTGCCGGTGTCATTACTTACCTGACGCCTAAAATGTATGAGGCAACTACCTCACTGAATTTCACGTTCAGAGCGAATCCGGTGGACAGTCGTGGGACGGAGCTTGCTGAACAAACTTATGTCGCCACGCAAATCGGTATTATCGAAAGCCAGCAGGTTGCCCAAAGAGTGGTGGACAGCTTGACCGACTATCAGAGGGAACGTCTGATAGCAGCACTGGACGCAAGGTATTCGGTTATCGATGACCTGATATCTCTGCTCAAAAGTCCTGTCCACTTGCTTTTCAGCGATGAGAAAAGCAGCACTAGTGAGCAGGCAGGTCCAGGCAACGGTGATTCCCTTGAGATAAGCTCAGCGTACGGCTGGTTGGCCCAGGGTCTCGGTGGTACAGCTTTAACGGTTGATCCCAAACTTAACACACGAATTGTTCAAATCGCCTATGAGTCGACTGACCCTCAAATTGCGGCGCTTATGGTTAACAAAATTGCTGAAGCCTATATTACCGCTAATCTTGAAATGGTTACAGATCCGGCGCGCAAATCGAAAGTCTGGTTCAATGAACAGTTGAAATCCTTGCGTAAACAGCTGGAAGAAGCTCAGTCAAGGCTGACAACCTATCAGCAACAGGAAGGAGTTGTGTTTACAGATGCTCGTCTGGATACTGAAACCGCTCGTTTGCAGAATCTGTCTGGCCAGCTCGTAAACGCCCAGCAGGCGACGCGGAATGCCGTGACGGAGCGGGAAAAATTGCAAGAGGTTCTGGCAAGCGGCGTGTCTTTGACCACGTTCGAGCCAGTGTTTGGCAATACTGTCGTTCAAACTATCAAAGCAAAAATTCGAGACCTGCAAGGGGCGCTTGTCAGCAATTCCAACAGTCTCGGTGCCAACCACCCGAAAATTGTAAAATTAAAGTCTGAGCTCTATGCAGCGCGGCAACGTCTGAATGCCGAAATTGAAACGATCACCGACGGTATCGATAATGCAGCAGAATTATCCAGAGAACGTGAGCACGATCTGGAAAAGTCGCTGGCAGCCCAGAAGCAGTTGGTGCTGGGCCTGAAAAACGAGCACAACAATATGGCGGTCCTCCAGAGGGAGGTCGAAAGTACTCAAGCGACTTACAATGCAGCGTTAAAACAGCTGAATACGACCAGCATGCAGAGTATGGTTGATCAGACCAACGTTTCCATTGTAGATCGTGCAAATATTCCTGGATCCCCGTCTTCGCCACGTGTAACGATGAATCTCATGCTTGGTATGCTGGGTGGGCTGATACTCGGCATTGGTTTAGCCGTGGTTCTTGAGATGTTTGTTCGTAGAGTGCATTCCCTGGAGGACCTTACCACTGAACTGGGTGTGCCTCTTCTCGCTCATTTGAAGAAAGTTTAGGCAGCAACCAGATAACCTATCATGAAAATTAAAACGCTAATGGACTTCCTTAACAAGGAAACAGCCGAGTCTCTGGATAGGCAGGAAGGACATTCGAGTGATGTAGACGATGTGACTTTACACGACGAGAACGTCGTTTATATCGAGAATTCGCGGATGGAGAACGTCAGAGACCAGTCCGAAAAAAAAGAGCTGTTGGTCAGCGGTACCCAGTGGGCAGATCAGAATATGGGTGAAATTCTGATTGATCTGGGCAAATTGGGTAGAGAAGATATAGATCGGATTATCAGCCGTCAGCGCGAAAAGGGCCTGTATTTTGGTGAAGCGGCACAGGAGCTGAAGCTCGTCGATGAGAATGATATCCTTCACGCGCTCTCTATCCAGTTCGGTTATTCATATGACCAGGTTGAGAAGTCGTTATCAAAAGAAATGGTCATGGCTTATTCGCCGTTCGGTGAGCAAGCAGAGAAGTTCCGGAGCATCCGTGGCCAATTACTGAATAACTGGCTGCAACCTGATCAGAAAACATTGGCTATCGTCAGCCCCGATAGTAAATCGGGACGCAGCTATGTTGCGGCGAACCTGGCGCTGTCATTCTCCCAATCCGGCCACTCGACGCTGTTAATCGACGCAGATATGCGTGCGCCCCGGCAGCATGTTATTTTTAATTTCACCCGCAGGGCAGGGTTGTCGATGCTGCTGGCCGGGCGCATAAAAATCGAAGATCTCGATGCTCTTCCAGATCAGATTTCAAATTTCCAGAACCTGTCAGTATTGGGGTGTGGCGCAGTGCCCCCCAATCCGGCAGAGCTCCTCAGTAGAGGTACCTTTTCGGCGATCCTGCGCGAGCTTAAAAAGTTTTATGACGTGATTATTATCGACACTCCCCCGGCTACCAGCTATCAATCTGATATTATTTCGATTGCATCTGTTGTCGACAGCGCGTTGTTGGTGGCGAGACGTGGCTATTCCAGAATGGAGGACACAAAAAATCTTGTGTCGACACTCTCTCAGGCGGATGCGAAGGCTGTTGGGGCCGTGCTGAATCAATACTAGCTCACCTTCGATCTGATACTGAAGACAATAGCACTTCTGGAAGGCACAGCCTGCAATCCCGGTGGAGAAAAGACTGGGGTGGTATCAAGCTTAACGATACTCACATTTTTCCGACGCAAACCCCGAAACGGTATTTTATGGTCAGATTTTCCTCCAATGAGCGATAGCGAATCAACAAAGGGCGGTCCCGCCGACATACAGGCAATCGATCAAAGCGAGTCTGTTAAAGACATTCAGCAAGCTCTGGCAAAAGCCAGAAAGCACCTCAAATCCATGCCCGAAGACGGTAATCCCGTCGATCGCGCCCGCGCCCTGCTGGATGTCGCGGAACCCCTGCTGGGTCTGGGGCAGGGCGCTGATGCCTGGACGCATGCCCGCGAGGCCTTTGCGGTTTTTATCGATTACGAGCACTGGCAGGACGCGGTCGAGGCGGCTGACATCCTGTACCAGTCGGAACAACCGGACTCGATCCTGGCACTGGGGCAGGGAATCTGGTTGGCGGTCACCTACCCGGTGAGAGCGCAAAGCACAGTCAAGCTGTTGGATTGCGTAATCGATGAGACGCCGGATGATTCGGACGGTGCCGTTGTTGCAGCCATGGTGGCTCACTACATTGCCGGGTTGCGCACTGATGGTGAAGAAAAGGAAAGCCTGACGTTTCTGACTACGCAAATGATTGCACGGGTTGCCAAACGGCATCGCGGCATCGAAGACCAGCAGACGCTGGATACCTGGATCGAAATGTACAAGCTAAACGATGTTCCCGAGTTGCTGAAGCGTCTGGGCGTGGTTGTCGACGCTATAGTGGGCGACAAGTGGTGGTTTGACCGGGACGAGTTGCGTGCCAGGTTACCTGTGCACTGACCTATGTCCACACATCAAGCCGACAGCCATAGTTATCAGTATATCGACCAGCCCGATACGCTGGCGAGTTTCTGCAAGTCGATTGCGGGAGCACCCTGGATCGCACTCGATACCGAGTTTATTCGGGAAAAGACCTATTACCCGCAGCTCTGCCTGGTACAGATCGGTGTCCCCGGCCGGGCTGCCTGTATCGATCCGCTCAGGATCGATGATCTGACGCCGTTGTTTGACCTCCTTTATGATCAGTCAATCGTCAAGATACTGCACGCCTGTAGCCAGGATCTGGAGATATTCGTTCACCTGCAAGGTAAGGTGCCGGGTCCGATATTCGATACACAACTGGCGGCGCCCTTGCTGGGGTTGCCTGAGCAAATCGGGTACGCTAACTTTGTAAAAGACCGGCTGGGTGTTTCGCTGGACAAGACACAGACGCGAACCGACTGGTCGCACCGGCCGTTGTCGGAAAAGCAGCTCAGGTATGCGGGTGATGACGTTCGTTATCTCGCTGATATCTACCCGACGTTCTGCGAGCAACTCGACGACCTGGGCCGCCTGGACTGGCTGCGGGCGGAATTTAGCCCCTACCAGCAGCTAGGGCGCTACCGGCTCGATCCGACGCAGACGTGGAAGCGTATCCGCGGTGTGGAAAAGTTGCGCCCTGCGGCGCTGTCGATTGTGCAGTTGCTGGCCGGCTGGCGGGAGCAGCTGGCAC